>ENA-OQDA01001051-OQDA01001051.1-human-gut-metagenome-genome-assembly--contig:-NODE-1051-length-10380-cov-3.073344_pt1 | contig 10380 bp, 10 predicted proteins | sample MGYA00242771_ERZ504603 | MGnify/ENA primary metagenome ERZ504603 (study PRJEB26092, sample SAMD00036328) | human gut metagenome | host: Homo sapiens | study: EMG produced TPA metagenomics assembly of...
CTTCCGCCGCCTCCCCGCGGGCATCGTTGGGGCCGCCATGCCCCAACTGGCCTTTCTCGGAGCCTCGGCTTTGGCCTCGCTCCTGCCCGAAGGCCATATGGCTTCCCTGTTTTATGCCGAACGGCTGTTGGAATTTCCCCTCGGCGTGCTCGGAGCCGCCGTAGGCATGGCCGCCGCGCCGCGCCTCGCGGAACTCGCGGCCTCCGAAGGGCTTTCCCGCCCTTCCCGTTCCCACGGAATCCCCCCGTTTTCCCTTTCACGGCAAAAAAGCCCCGGACAGGCTGACTCCACGCCCCCTCTTTCCGCTTCCCATGCGGCCTGTGACGATACCAAGGGCGGCGGCGCCCGCCATGCAAAGGCCTTGGGGGATGGAGGGGATGGATTACGGAAGGGGAGGACGAACTTTTTTTCAGGAGAGGGGGGCATCCCCGCGGTTCCCTCGCCCCTTCAAGCTCCCCGACAGCCCCTCTTCACGCCTTCTCGGATGAAATCCAGCGGGCGGCGCTGCTGTCGCTCGGCCTGAACCTGCCCGCAGCTGCGGGTCTGGCGGCGATATCCCTGCCGCTGGTCGCCGTTGTGCTTGGGCACGGGGCCTTTGATGCGGAAGCCGTTTCCGCCACGGCGCTTGCCCTGTGCGCCTACGCGCCCGGCCTGCCCGCCTATGCGCTTTCCCGGCCCCTGCTGGCGGCTTGCCACGCCTTGGAAAGCGGGCTCCCGCTCAAGGCCGCCGTCGTTGCTCTGGCCGTCGCCCTTGCCGGAGGTTACGCCTTCACCCTGCGTTTCGGGGCATGGGGGCCGCCGCTCGGCGTCTCCTTGGGGCTCTGGTGCAATGCGGCCCTGCTCTGGATCGGACTCTCCCGCAGGGTTTCCCTGCGGCTTCCGCTCCGCTCCCTCGCCGTACAGCTTGCTGGAACGGCCCTGACCTTCGGGAGCGCCTATGGCGTTGTCCTCTGGGCCGGGCACGCCTCGAACATCGCGCAGCTGGCCCTTGCCATACCAGCCGGGGCAGCCGTGTACGCCGCCTCCCTGCTCATCGGCGACCGGAATTCGTTCCGCCTCTTGAAAAAGCGATAGTCCACCTGGAGCATTTCCTCTTTACGTTGCCGTATTTCAAAGGCCATTGATGCCGGAAAAGACTGTAATGAGCCGATAGGCATGACCAGCATTGGAAAGGGGGGATGGACTCCGCGCTGGCCAATTGAGGGAAGGAATGCTTTTCCTCAAAAAAACTCCCCTTCCCCAATGCCTCTCCGCTCTTCCAAAGTTTACCCGATCTATCATTCCGGGCGGGCAACGCACCTCGCCCCGTGCGCTTTCCCACCTTTTCTAGGTACTTCACATTCTCACGCGCTCGTCCTATACAAAAAAATAGCAAAAGACATCTTTCTTCCCCCCGTTTCTTCGCACCCCTCAGCGTCCTTTTTATTGGCACGCTGTTGGCGCTTGTGCTGGCGCGAGGAGCCATGCTCGGCATCCTCTGGCCGGAAGTGGCCGGGAACCCCGCTTCCGACATCCTGAACGCCCTGTACATCGGTACGAAGTTCGATATTCGCATGGTCGTACTCGGGCTCATCCCCATTGCGCTCATCCTCGGCATCCCGCCTCTTGAGCGCCTTCTGGTCCGCAGCCGAGGCTTCCGTGGCTTGATCGACTTGTTGTACGCTACGGTTTTCGCCGCGGCCACGCTCGTGTACATCATCGATTTCGGCTGGTTCTTCTACATGCACACCCGCGTGGACGCGAGCCTGTTCGAACTGCTCGGTGACCCGGACATCGCCGGGACGATGGTCTGGGAAAGTTACCCCGTCGTCTGGATCACGTTCGGGCTCATCGTGGTTACGGCGCTGTACGCCCTGTTCTTCGGCAAAACGCTGGCCAGGCACGAAGCCACGCCGCGCCTCGGATGGAAAGGCCGCACCGGATGGAGCGTCGCCACATTCGCGATCCTGTTCCTCCTCGGCTACGGACAGATCAGCTCCAACCTCTTCCCGCTGCGTTGGAGCAACGCCTTTTTCAGCGTGGACAAAAACATCTCCATCCTCGCCCTGAACCCCATCCAGAACCTTTTCGATACGGTCAACGCGGCGCAGGGAACCCGGCCGAACATCGAGGCCACCCGGGAAAGCTACCCCCGCGTCGCGGCATGGCTCCGCGTGCCCAACCCCGATCCGCAAAAGCTCAACTTCATGCGCACGGCGCACGGCACCCCGGCGGAACAACAGGAAAAGCCGCTGAATGTGGTGGTCATCATCATGGAATCCATGACATGGCCGCGCACGTCCTTCTCGCCCAACCTGACCGGCATTCCCGAGGACACCACGCCGAACCTGATGGCCCTCTCCAAGGATTCGCTGTACTACCCGCTGTTCTTCGCGCCGACGCGCACCACCGCCCGCGCCATCTTCACCACCATGACCGGCATCCCGGACGTGAACCGCTCCGGCGGCACCAGTTCCCGCAATCAGGCACTGGTGGATCAGGCGCTGATGATGAATGAATTCAAAGGGTACAGCAAATATTACATGATCGGCGGCAGCGCGAGCTGGGCCAACATCCGGGGCTTCCTCTCCCACAACATTGAGGGATTGCACCTGCTTGAGGAAGGCTCGTGGAAAGCCCCCAATACCGACGTGTGGGGCCTTTCCGATCTCGATCTGTTCCGCGAGGCGGCCGCCGCGCTCACGAAATCCCCGAAGCCGTTCGTGGCGGTCATCCAGACGGCGGGGTTTCACCGCCCCTACACCATCCCCGAAGACAACGCGGGATTCCAGATCAAACAGCCGTCCGAAGCCATTCTCAAAAACTACGGCTTCACCGGCGCGGACGAATACAACTCGCTCCGCTTCTCCGACCACTCGCTCGGCGAGTTCTTCAAAATCGCCCGGCAGCAGCCCTGGTTTGACAACACCGTGTTCGCCATTTTCGGCGATCACGGCCTGAACGACACGTCCCTGAACATGTCCCCCGGCTATCTGGCCTGCCGCCTCCAGAGCAACCATACGCCCATGCTCATCTACGCGCCCGGCCTCGTCGCTGCGGGCAAACTGCAGCCCGGCGTCGACGGCCGCCCGTGCGGCCAGCCGGACATCTTCCCCACGCTGGCGTCCCTCGCCGGAATCCCCTACCGCTACAACGCGATGGGGCGGAACCTCCTCGATCCGGACACCAAACGGGATGAAATGCAGTTCCTCGGCGGGGAAACCGAATCCACGGTGCGGCTTGTGGAAAACGGCTATTGCTACATCCGCGAAACCGACGAACACATGTACAAAATGGACGCCCCCGTACTGGAGGATCTGCTCAACACGGACCCCGAGCGCGCCGCCCCACATGCGCCAGTACGCGCAGGACTTCTACAACGCTTCCAAGTACCTTTTGTATAACAACAAAAAGTTCGACTAATTCTGAAAGGCTCCTTTCTCCCCGAAGGGCATGGGGCACCCGTGGCGGTTCCCATAACCAACAAAGGCCGGTGCCTGCGCATCGGCCTTTGTTGGTTACGGCAGGAGATTACATTCTGCACGGGGATGGTTGCATTCCGTAACCTCCGCGGAATGGAACATCCGCCGCCGCAATACGGCATGCTCTTCCCCTTCATGCCGAATCATCTTTGATAACTAAGGAATACGCATCTTCCTTTCCCAGAAAAGGCAAATGGCACGTTCCATGCTTGCTATGGGTACAGGCCCGCAGCCCCGGACGAAAGAGCCCGCGGCTGCGGATCTCACGTCCCTATGGAACATCAACAAAGGAAAACACGTGCCTCACCCTACGATACACGCCGCTTGCCTTGCATCTTCCGTCAGGGCCTTGTCCGGAACCTGCTCCAGGCCCGCCGCCTTCGTGGGCAACCGCAAGAAAACAAGTCCCCATGAGCCCGTTCTGTCCGGCATAAAGGCACGGTTTGGGGCACTAGCCCGATACGTCGCGGCCCTTAACGAAAAAGCGGCCTTAGGGCTGTCCGCCGCAGCTCAATCGCGCCAGCCCGTCAAACAACTGGAGGAGCTCCTTCCCTTGCCGGAAACGGGAACGCTGCTGCATTTTGAAGCGGGGGACGGCGGCTTTCTGGAGGCCTTTCACGCCGCGCGGCCCGGCTGGGAGCTTTCGGCCATCGAATCCGGCGACGCGTTCATGCGGCTGCTCAAAAAAGGCTTCCTGCGTTCCGCGTACAACGCGGACTACCGCGATGCCGACATCGCTTCCCGATTCGACATCATCGCCGTCACCAAACCCCTGGATGAAATGGTGAAGCCCCTCAACGCCGTCCGCTGGCTGAGCCGCCGCCTCGCGGACAACGGCACGCTGTTCCTCTGGCAGCCCACCCCGCTTATAGGCGCAGGCTTGTCGCTCTGCGGCCTCCCGATCCGCATCGCCAACCTTACAGCCCTTTGCAAAGCCGCCGGGCTCTCCGTGGGCACAATCACGATGGAAGGCAACGCCATCTGTCTCTGTGCCCGGAATGCGTCTCAACACTAAGCCGTGCCGTTATTTTTTGGCTGTGTTATAGAAAATGGTTGATGCTTTTTTCCTTGAAATTCCAAAGGAATAACCAGCCAAATGCCTTAGGCATGGATTCCGCCAAGGGGAAAACTGGAGAAAAAGGCCGTATTTTCACCGTGCTGTGGAGATGAAACAGCCACATGCTCTGACAGGGCCTTACCATTTTGCAATGCTGAAGTTTAAGGCACGCCCGTCCCGGCATTGGACAGCACAGATGCATTGTGCTTATGCCTTGCGACCGTCCGCTTCACGCAGCCGGAAGAGCCTTTTCAACGTGAAAACGCTCCAATATGCAGGAAGCTTGAACTGCGTGCCCTTCCAAAAGATTGAAGGAAAGGCGGGGAACCCCTCCTCCGTGCAAAAGGGCCCCGCTTCATGACCGAAACGGAATCCCCACCGTTCGGGCCCCTCACACGCGGCAGGGATGAAACCGGGCAACCCGATCGGCTCTGGACAGGGTTGGAGCCCCTCACACACGGTAAGGGCTTGCCCTGTTCGGTCTCGTCCGGGTTGTACGGAATTGGAGTTCCCCACACGCGGCAAGGGCACGCCCGGCTCAAGAACCGCCGGCGGCCTTTGGCTCACCCCTCCCCACATGCCAGAGGCACACCGGATGCCTTGGAGCAATCCTGCCTTATCTGCCCAGATTGCTCACATGCCAAGGGCGCGCCGGAACCTGTGGGCGGAAAGCCCAAAGCCTTCCCCACAGCGTGCCAAGGGCACATAAGGCCATCCCAGTATACGGAAAACCGCCCCCTCATGGGTTCAAGGCCCGAAAACCGGAGAGAAAAAGGGGGAAAGCCCGGCAAAAGGGCTAGACCTCCAACTGTCTCACGGCTATACACAACAGACGGAGTGTTCTTTTCACCTTGTACCGAACGGAGTGTTCTTCAATGCAGTTGAACGGTGCCAGAATTCTCATCGAGTGTCTGATTCGCGAAGGCGTCAACATCATCTTCGGGTATCCCGGAGGGTCCGTACTGGACATCTATGATGAACTGCCCCAGTACGGCGAACAGCTACGCCACGTTCTGGTACGTCATGAGCAGGCCGCCGTTCACGCCGCCGACGGATACGCCCGCGCCACGGGCAAGGTCGGCGTCTGCATGGCCACATCCGGCCCCGGAGCCACCAACACGGTGACCGGCATCGCGACCGCGTACTGCGATTCCATCCCGCTGGTGATCTTCACCGGGCAGGTACCCACCGGGCTCATCGGCAACGACGCGTTCCAGGAGGTGGACATTGCGGGCATCACACGCCCCTGCACCAAACATAACTATGTGGTGAAGGACGTGAAGGATCTCGCCAAGGTCGTGCGGCAGGCCTTCTATCTGGCCCGCTCCGGCGTCCCGGCCCCGTGCTTGTGGATCTGCCCAAGAACGTGCTTCAGGGTTCGGCCGAGTTCGCATGGCCCGAAGACGTGAGCCTGCGCAGCTATAACCCGACCTACCGCCCCAACTTCGCCCAGATCCGCAAGGTCGTGGACGCGCTCTACAAGGCGGAGCGCCCCCTGCTGTTCGGCGGCGGCGGCGTGATCATGTCCAACGCCAGCGAAGAATTCCGCAGCCTCGCCAAAACACTCAGCATCCCGGTGACCTGTTCCCTGATGGGCCTCGGCGCGTTCCCCTGCGATCACCCGCAGTGGCTCGGCATGCTCGGCATGCACGGAACCTATGCCGCCAACAAAGCCGTCAGCAACGCCGACCTCCTGATCGCCGTGGGCGTGCGCTTCGACGACCGCGTGACCGGGCGCCTCTCCTCTTTTGCGCCCAAGGCCACCATCGTCCATATCGACATCGACCCCACATCCATCCACAAGAACGTCAATGTGCGCATCCCGGTGGTGGGCGACTGCCGCAACTCGCTGCTCGCCATCCGCGAACACCTCGAAGCCCGCGAACCGCTCCCCTGGAAGGAACGCTTCGCCGCATGGCAGGGTCAGCTTGACGAATGGAAGCAAGAGCAGCCCATCACATGGACGCCCGGCGAAACGACGATCAAGCCGCAGGAAGTCATCAAGGCCGTGGACAGGATCACGGAAGGCAAGGCCATCCTGACCACGGAAGTGGGCCAGCACCAGATGTGGGCCGCGCAGCTCTACAACTTCACCGAACCGCGCACCCTGCTCACTTCGGGCGGCCTCGGAACCATGGGCTACGGCTTCCCCGCCGCCATCGGCGCGCAGTTCGCCTACCCCAACAAGCTCGTCATCGACGTGTCCGGCGACGGCTCGTTCCAGATGAACCTTCAGGAGCTCATCACCGCCGTCAGCAACAAGCTGCCGGTCAAGGTGCTGCTCCTGAACAACGGCTGTCTGGGCATGGTCCGCCAGCTCCAGGATCTTTTCTACGGAGGCCGCCTCAACGCCGTGGACATCCCGGATCAGCCGGATTTCGTGAAGCTCGCCGAAGCCTATGGGGCCGAAGGCTACCGCGTCTCCAAGCTGGAAGACCTTGAGCCCACGCTCCGCACCGCGTTTGCCAGCCCGAACACGGCCATCATCGACGTCATCGTCGAGCGTGACGAAAACGTGTACCCCACCGTGCCCTCCGGGGCTTCGCTGGACGAAATGCTGTTGCTGTAAAAAGGCTGTACAATGTCGGGAGAGGGGGCCATTCCATAACCGCCCCTCCCTCCCAACGGCGCACCACCTCCCCCTTTCAGCCGCGGGGAGGCCGCCCGGAAGGCCGTTTCAAGGGCGCGGACACATTGAAACGGCAGCTGTGCGGGAAACCGCAAAACAAGGTTGTTGGGCGCACGGAACCCGGAACGGCGTTTTTTCCGCCGCCCGCTTTACTGCCCCCGCGCTTTGCGATACGTTCAGACCCATCACCGTACCGAAAGGGGATTGTTATGACTACCGGACGTTTCCACGGAGCTTTCACCGCACTGGTGACGCCGTTCAAGAACGGCAAGATCGATGAGGAAGCTTACCGTGAATTCATCGAATGGCAGATCGAACAGGGCATCGACGGCCTCGTGCCCTGCGGCACCACCGGCGAATCCGCCACGATGACCCACGACGAGCATGAAGCCGCCATCCGCATCTGCGTCGAGCAGGTCAACAAACGCGTTCCCGTCATCGCCGGCGCGGGCTCCAACAACACCCGCGAAGCCATCCCTCTGACCCAGTTCGCCAAAAATGTCGGCGCGGACGCCGCCCTGCACATCACCCCCTATTACAACAAGCCCACGCAGGAAGGCCTGTACCAGCACTTCAAGACCATCTGTTCCGAAGTGTCCATGCCCATCATCCTGTACAACGTGCCCGGCCGCACCGGCTGCAACATGCTGCCCTCCACCGTGGCCCGCATCGCCCGTGACGTGCCCGATGTCGTGGGCATCAAGGAAGCCACGGCGGATCTCATCCATGTGTCCGACCTCGTGGAACAGTGCCCCGAAGGGTTCCAAGTCCTCTCCGGCGACGACTTCACCGTGCTGCCCCACATCGCCGTGGGCGGCTGCGGCGTGATCTCCGTGACCGCGAACGTCGCGCCCAAGCTGATGGCCGACCTCTGCAAGGCCACCCTCGCCGGGGATATGGACGAAGCCAGACGCCTGCATTTCAGGCTCATGCCCATCAACCGGGCCATGTTCCTTGAAACCAACCCGATCCCGGTCAAGACCGCCGTGTGCATGATGCGCGGCCTTGATCTCGAATTCCGCCTGCCCATGGTTCCGCTTATGCCGGACAACCTTGAAAAGCTGACCAAGACGCTCAACGACTGCGGCCTGCTTCATTAATGCAAGCGTACGCAAGCGCCACGGCCTCTTCGGAGTCCGTGGCGTTTTGCGTTTGAAAAACATACGCATAAGGAGACTTCATGGAATCGTCACTTACCTTTACGCCGGACTTCAGCAAATCTGGGGGCCTCATCGCCGCCGTCGCGCAGGATGCGGAAACCCTTGATGTTCTCATGCTGGCGTGGATGAACCCCGAAGCATGGGAAAAGACCCTCGAAACGGGCGAAGCCCATTATTACAGCCGCAGCCGCAAGTGCCTGTGGCATAAAGGCGGCACATCGGGGCATGTGCAGAAGGTGAAGTCCATCCGGCTTGACTGCGACGGCGACGCCGTCGTGCTGCTCATCGAGCAAATCGGCGGGGCCGCCTGCCATGAAGGGTACAGAAGCTGTTTTTCCCGCGAACTCCGCGACGGCAAGGTATCCCGCTGTTCCGAACTCGTATTTGATCCCAAAGAGGTGTACAATGGCTAATCCCATTCTCAAGCTCGGCCTGCCCAAAGGCTCCCTGGAAGACCCGACCATCGATCTCTTCGACCGCGCCGGCTGGAAGGTGCGCAAGCACCCCCGCAACTACTTCCCCGACATCAATGATCCCGAAATCACGGCCCGCCTCTGCCGCGTGCAGGAAATCCCCCTCTACATTCAGGACGGCGTGCTTGATCTCGGCCTGACCGGCAAGGATTGGGTCAAGGAAACCAAGGCCGACGTCGTGGTGGTTTCCGACCTCATCTACTCCAAGGTTTCCAACAAGCCCGCCCGCTGGGTGCTCGCCGTCGCCGGCGATTCCCCCTACCAGAAGCCCGAAGACCTCGCGGGCAAGCGCATCGCCACCGAGCTCATGGGCGTGTGCACCGAATATTTCAAGGAACGCAACATCCCGGTCAACATCAACTATTCATGGGGCGCGACCGAAGCCAAAGTTGTGGAAGGCCTCGCCGACGCCATCGTGGAAGTGACGGAGACGGAAACCACCATCCGCGCCCATAACCTCCGCGTCATCGACGAAGTGCTGGTGACGAACACGGTGCTCATCGCCAACGCCGCCGCCATGCGGGACCCGGAAAAGCGCCGCAAGATCGAGCAGATCGATCTGCTCCTTCAAGGCGCGCTGCGCGCCGAGTCGCTCGTCTGCCTCAAGATGAACGCCCCCGCCGCCAAGCTGGACGCCATCCTTGCCCTGCTGCCCTCCCTGAACTCCCCCACCGTCGCCCCGCTCCAGAACGGCGAATGGCTTTCTCTTGAAACCGTGGTCAGCACCGGCATCGTCCGCGACCTCATCCCCCAGCTCCGCGAAGCCGGGGCCGAAGGGATTCTGGAATACGCGCTGAACAAGGTCATCTAAGGGGAAATGCCTCCGGCGGGCAGGGCTCCGCCCTGCACCCGCTGGGGGGCGAGCCGCCCCCCAGACCCCGGCATAACGGCAGATGCAAAACGGTTCCGCATCCAGCTTGCGCTGGACACGGAACCGTTTTGCATCTGCCGCCCTTTCCCTATTGGGAATTCCCTATTGAGGCCGTGCCGTCATTTCTATATAAACTATTTTTAAAATTATTAAAAAATAATTATTTCTATAGGCTCTGTTATAGTTTGTGGCTGTTTCATCTCCATAGTATGGTGAAAATACAGCCTTTTTCTCCGTTTTTCTCCTTGGCGGGAGCCGCGGCTACGGCATTTTGCCGATTATCCCTTTGGAGCTTTAAGGAAAAGGCTCTGTCATAGTACATAATTGTTTTTGTTTTAGTAATATACTGAAAATATATGATTTTTTAAATTTTCTGCTGGTGGGCTCTGTGATTGGGGGATTTTATTGGTTATTTCTTTGGAATTTCAAGGAAATAAAGCATCAACCGTTTTCTATGACACAGCCAAGGAAAAAGCATCAACCATTTTCTATAACACAGCCTTTTTATAACTTAAAAATAATAAATAATTTCAATGTATTACATATAGTTAACGACACAACCTAGAGAACGTTAACATATTATTCTTAATAATATAAAAAGCGGCATTTCCAGGAAACTTTCAACAAACCTCAATCCGTCGCATCACCGCAGCCATCATCCGCCCCACTTACGAAAGTCTTTGAAGAGGAAGGGGGAGGTTTTGGAGGGGGGAAGGGAAACTTCTACAG
>ENA-OQDA01001054-OQDA01001054.1-human-gut-metagenome-genome-assembly--contig:-NODE-1054-length-10370-cov-2.693254_pt1 | contig 10370 bp, 14 predicted proteins | sample MGYA00242771_ERZ504603 | MGnify/ENA primary metagenome ERZ504603 (study PRJEB26092, sample SAMD00036328) | human gut metagenome | host: Homo sapiens | study: EMG produced TPA metagenomics assembly of...
GAGCCTTGTAACTGTGGGCAGTATGGATGTCTGGAACAGTATACTTCTGCGACTGGTATTGTACGCATGGCAAAACGTAAACTTGCCAAAACACAGGATGCGACAAAGCTTCGTGATTATAAAGATATTACTGCGAAAGACATTTTTGATGTGGCAAAGAGCAGAAGTCGAATGTAAGGTCATGCTTTCGGTTAGGCACTTGGGTTAAGGAATTGGAAAAGGTTGGGGGAAGGAAAAAATTTTTTTTAGGGTCAACCCCTTTTCGAAATATTGCATGCGTGACCAAATCCCGGAAGTTATCGTGATCGGTGGTGGTGTGTCCAAAGCCGGACAGATTCTAATCGATACGATCCAGAAGCACTTTAAGGAAAGCTGCTTCCATGCATGTCGTGATACCCGCTTTGAACTGGCACAGCTTGGCAATGATGCCGGAATATACGGGGCAATGCAACTCATTATCGGATAAGTTCAAAAAACAGAACCATATGCACAGCAAACATTTTCGTGTAGGAAGAAAGTGTTTGCTGTGCTTTTTTGTACTCTTTTATCATTACCCTGTTGAAAAAATATCTTGACAATCAAACTATCTTTGCATATACTTTGACTAAGAAACTGTTTGACAATCAAACTATTTCGCAATCAAACAAAATTGAAGACAGTAAAAGGGAGAACCCATTATGTTAGAAAAGTTAAAAGAAATCATTGCAGACCAGTTAAACGTAGACGCAGATTCTATCACCGCAGAGTCCCGTTTCAAAGAGGATCTTGAGGCAGATTCCTTAGATCTGTTTGAGCTGGTTATGGCTTTGGAAGAAGAGTACGGTGTAGAGATTCCTTCTGAGGATTTAGAGAAGATCCTTACCGTTCAGGATGTCATTGATTATATGAAAAATAAGGGTGTTGAGGCATAAGCTATGAAAACAAGAGTGACAGAGCTTCTGGGAATCGAATATCCGATCATTCAGGGCGGTATGGCATGGGTCGCAACACATGAACTGGCCAGTGCGGTATCCAATGCCGGCGGACTTGGCATCATCGGAGCAGGTGGAGCACCGGCTTCCTGGGTGCGTGAGCAGCCAGATGATGTTTCACACCCTGCTGGCGAAGCTGTTCTTGTAATTGCAAAATTTCTTCGTTGACCAGGTTGAGCAGCTCGGTATAACGCGGCTCAATGACCTCTGCCAGGGTCTGACGTTGCAGGCTACGCGGTGGACGACCACCTACGCTTGGCACTTCAACGCTTTCGTCTTTACCCACGATGGAGCCCAGCGCGCATCCATGACGCACTTTGATGGCTTCAGCATCGCTCGGCGGCGTACCAAAGGCATACGCGATATCGCTGGTCACTACATTCCCTGCATAAGGGATCACTTTAGTGTGGCGCAACGCCCCGCCAGTATAAACGGCGATGTCCATTGTACCACCACCAATATCCACCACGCAGACACCCAGCTCACGTTCATCTTCCGTCAACACGGAATAACTGGCTGCCAACCCGGCAAAAATCAGTTGGTCAACTTTCAGACCACAACGTTCAACGGCTTTGACAATGTTCTTCGCCATGTCGTTGTGGCAGGTAATAAGATGGACTTTTGCCTGCATACGCACGCCGGAAAGACCGACCGGATTTTTAATGCCTTCCTGGTAGTCGATGGCGTATTCCTGCGGAATAACGTGCAGAACACGATGTTCATCGCGAACGCGTACGGATTTTGCCGTATGTACTACGTTTTCCACATCTTCCTGCGTCACTTCCTCTTCGGAAATGGGCACCATACCAATTTCATTTTGACAGCTAATATGTTTACCGGAAAGTGCCAGATACACCGAGGAAATCTGGCAATCTGCCATCAGTTCAGCCTGGTCAATGGCGCGCTGTACGCACTTCACCACTGACTCAAGGTCATTCACCCCGCCTTATCCATACCTCGCGATGGGCAACTGCCCACGCCAATGATATTGACCATACCGTCGGGCAGAACTTCCCCTACTAAAGCGGCTACCTTCGCGGTGCCAATCTCCAGTCCAACTACCAGTTTTCTGTCCGTCGCCTTGATCATTGTTGTTCTGCCTGTGCCTGATTCTGTTGCTGATTAGATTCCTCAGGAGGCAAGGGAACCCAGCCTACTGCCGCTCCTGAGTCATAACGCAAATCAACGTAGCTAATCCGTTTGCCGTCGGTCTGCGCCTGCTGCTGAAGAACCGGGTAGAGTTCCACAAAGCGAGCCAAACGTTTTATCGTATCGCCCCTGCCCAGATTCAGCTTAATATCGTTATTCAGCGTCAACTGCCAGGAACGACGAGCGGTCATCGCCGCTTCCTTCAGGGTGAATCTATCCTTAGCCAGCACCTGCCCCATATCGCGGAACCCTTGCAACACTTCACTTGCGCTGCCTTCCGGTCCATACAACATGGGTAATACCTGCTTATTGGCCCGACCGGTTGGAACACTGAACGTATTTCCTTCAGCATCCACCATATGTTGGTCATTCCAACGCGCAATGGGCACATATTCAACCAGATGAATCTTCAATTCATCGGGCCATTGCTTTCTGACGCTCGCCTGTTTAATCCAGGGGAGGCGTTCAATTTGACTCTGAATGATGTTCACATCCTGAGTCATAAAGGTTCCCGGAGCGCCCAGCGCCAGAATGGACTGACGAATATCGTCATTGCGCGTGTAATGCCGTTCGCCGGTTAACACCAGTTTCGATAAAGGCAAACGTTGCGCATCTTCCATCCATCCCAACACTACCCAGCCGCTGACAAACACGGTGCACAGCACTGTCAGCAGGAACAATATTCCTGCAAGACGCGTTCCATTATTGCGGCGTGAGGAGTTTACTTCTTCTTCATCACCGTTTCGCGTGTTCAGCGCAGCCTGCGACATATCAGTCCGCCAACTCCAGAATTCTTACCACCAACTGCGAGAAGCTCAGCCCCGCCTGACGCGCCGCCATCGGCACCAGACTGTGGCTGGTCATACCCGGAGAGGTATTCGCTTCCAGCAGATAAAACTGGCCATCGCTGTCCAGCATGACGTCAATGCGACCCCAACCTTTACAGCCCAATGTGGTCCACGCTTTCAGGACTAATTCCTGTAAACGTGCCTCTTGTTCGACTTCCAGACCGGCAGGGCAGAAATATTGTGTCTCATCAGAGAGATACTTCGCCTCATAATCATAGAAGGTTCCCGCGGGTTGGATACGTATTGACGGTAAAATTTCTTCACCAAGCATCGCAACTGTAAATTCCGGGCCACTGAGCCATTTTTCGATCAGTACTTCTTCATCATGCTGAAAAGCCAATGCTAATGCACCATGCAAAGCATTTTCTTCTTCAACTTTTGACATCCCTACGCTTGAGCCTTCACGGCTTGGCTTCACAATCAGCGGCAAACCTAACGCAGAAATCTCCGTAACCACCTCATCGCTAAGACCTTTTTCGAATTCAGCGCGAGTCAATGCGACCCAAGGCGCGACCGGTAAACCAGCCCCCTGCCACAACAGTTTGCTGCGCAGTTTGTCCATCGAAATGGCAGAAGCCATGACGCCACTACCGGTATACGGCAGACCAATCAGCTCCAGCATGCCCTGCAACGTGCCATCTTCACCACCACGACCGTGCAGCGCAATAAACACCTTTTGAAAACCCATCGATTTCAAAAGAGTGACATCAACCTCTTTTGGGTCAATTGGATGAGCATCCACACCACCTTCGCGTAACCCTGCCAGTACGGCCGCGCCGGAATTCAGCGAAACGTCACGCTCTGCGGAGGTTCCCCCTAACAGGACCGCGATTTTATCAGCCATGTTGTTCTTCCTCCGGGTTTTGCGGCTTCAGTTTGATTTCAGCTAAGGAACGCGCGATTTTGCCGATATTTCCAGCGCCCTGCACCAAAATCAGATCGTTGCCGGTTAATACCGGTGCCAGCATTTCTGCCACCTGAGCCGGATCGGATACCAGAATCGGGTCGATCTTACCGCGACCACGGATCGTACGGCACAGCGAGCGGCTGTCAGCCCCCGGAATCGCAGCTTCACCCGCGGCGTATACATCCAGCATCAACAGCGCATCGACCTGAGTCAGCACGTTGGCAAAGTCGTCATACAAATCGCGTGTACGCGTAAAGCGGTGCGGCTGGAACAGCATTACCAGATTTTTGTCCGGCCAGCCCGCGCGAGCAGCTTTAATCGTGGCATCCACTTCCGTTGGGTGATGACCATAATCATCCACCAGCATCGCCGTCCCGGCTTTACCGTTTACCGGCTCCAGCGGGAATTCGCCGAGGAAGTCAAAACGGCGCCCGGTGCCCTGGAAACTTTCCAGCGCGCGCAGAATTGCGTCGTCTTCAATGCCTTCTTCTGTTGCCACTGCCACCGCCGCCGCCGCGTTCAGCGCATTGTGACGGCCCGGTGCGTTCAACGTCACGCGTAAATCGGCCATCCCCTGACGCAGCAGCGTGAAGTGCCCTTGTGGACCAATCTGCTGGTAATCTTCGACGCGCACATCAGCATCATCGCTGAAACCATAGGTTGTGGTTTGACGACCAACTCGCGGCAACAACTCGCGGATCACCGGGTCGTCAACGCACATAACCGCACGACCATAAAACGGCAAGTTATGCAGGAAATTAATAAACGTCTGCTTTAAATTTTCGAAGTCGCCATGGTAGGTATCCATATGATCGGCTTCGATATTGGTAACAATCGCTACCATCGGCTGCAAATGCAGGAACGACGCATCGCTCTCATCCGCCTCCGCAATTAAATAACGGCTATGACCCAGACGCGCATGGACGCCTGCGGCCTTCACCAGACCGCCGTTGACAAACGTCGGATCCAGCCCCGCTTCTGCGTAGATACTGGAGACCATCGCTGTGGTCGTGGTTTTACCGTGCGTCCCGGCAATGGCGATACCGTGACGAAAACGCATTAACTCCGCCAGCATTTCAGCACGACGGATCACCGGAATACGCGCTTCATGCGCCGCAACAATTTCCGGGTTATCCGCAGAAATCGCGCTGGATACCACCACCACGCTCGCATCACGCACATTTTCAGGGCGATGGTTGAAGAAAATCGTGGCGCCCAGATTCGTCAACTGCTGCGTCACCGGGTTCGGCGCCAGGTCAGAACCACTGATCTGATAACCTTCGTTGGCCAAAACTTCGGCAATACCGCCCATACCAGCACCACCGATGCCGACAAAGTGAATGTGCCGAACGCGACGCATTTTCGGGCACGATGGAACGCAGTTTTGCCAGTTGTTGTGTATTCATTCTTTAGCCATTAACTTCTTAGTTCATGCGATGCAAAAGGCATCACCACAATTACGCCCGGGCAGCCCGGCTCACTTCATTAGCAACACGCTCTGTGGCATCCGGTATGGATGCGGCGCGCGCACGTTCTGCCATGGTTAATAAGGTTTCTCGCGACCACCCGGAAAGGGTGTTCGCGACGGCATCCACAGTAAACTGCGGCTGCTCAAGAATTTTAGCGGCGCCCGCTTTCTCAAGCGGCAGCGCATTCCAGTACTGCTGTCGGTCTTTGTGCTGGAAAGGCACAAACAGCGCAGGCAAACCCGCAGCGGCAATTTCGCTTACCGTCAGCGCGCCGGAGCGACAAACTACAACATCCGCCCACGCGTAGGCGGCTGCCATATCATCAATAAACTCAGTGACCTTGTGCTGCGGTTGTCCCGCGTCGGCATACGCCTGTTCAACGGTTTGCTGCGCGCCTTTGCCACTCTGATGCCAGATAGTCACCGCGTCACCAAGCTTTGCGGCAACCTGCGGCATCGTCTGGTTCAATACGCGTGCGCCCTGAGATCCCCCGACGACCAGCACGCGAACCGGGCCTTCACGCCCCGCCAGACGCGCTTCGGGCAACGGCAGCGCCAGAACGTCGGTGCGTACCGGGTTACCCACCACTTCCGCATTCGGGAAAGCGCCAGGAAAAGCCTGCATCACCTTCGTTGCAATCTTCGCCAGCCACTTGTTGGTTAATCCCGCAATGCCGTTCTGCTCATGCAGGACAACCGGGATGCCTAATGACCAGGCAGCCAGACCGCCAGGGCCGGACACATAGCCGCCCATCCCCAGCACCACATCAGGCTTAAACTGCTTCATAATGGCGCGCGCCTGACGCCAGGCATTAAAATACGCACGGGGGCGGCAAGCAGCGCGTTGACACCTTTGCCACGCAAACCGGAGATGCGAATAAAGTCAATTTCAATGCCATGCTTCGGCACTAAGTCCGCTTCCATACGATCGGCGGTGCCCAGCCAACGAACCTGCCAGCCCTGGGCCATTAAATGGTGCGCGACCGCCAGCCCCGGGAACACATGCCCACCGGTACCGCCTGCCATCACCATTAACCGCTTCGGTTGACCACTCATCGTGCACCTCGTGTAAACGCCTGGGCTTTTTCCAGACGCGTTTCATAATCAATACGTAACAAAAACATGATGGCCGTCGACATAATCAACAAACTGGAACCACCATAACTGATCAGCGGTAACGTCAGACCTTTTGTTGGCAGCATACCTGCTGCCGCGCCGACGTTTACCAGGGCCTGGAAGCTGAACCAAATCCCGATGGAGCAGGCTAAAAAGCCTGAAAAACGGTGGTCAATTTCCAGTGCTTTGCGACCGATCGACATCGCGCGAAAAGCGACGAAGAATACCATTAAAAGTGCCAATACCACACCGATATAACCCAGCTCTTCCCCAATGATGGCGAAGATGAAGTCGGTGTGCGCTTCTGGTAAATACTCCAGTTTTTGCACTGAATTACCTAACCCCTGACCCAAACCTACACCGCGACCAAAAGCCATCAGCGATTGCGTTAACTGGTAGCCGCTGCCAAACGGATCTTCCCATGGGTTCCAGAAGGAGGTTACGCGGCGAATACGATACGGTTCGGCAAGGATCAGCAGCACCACCGCCGAAATCCCCATGCCGATAATGGCAATGAACTGCCACAGTTTCGCACCAGCGAGAAACAGCATCGCCAGCGTCGTGACAAACAGCACCACTACCGTACCAAGGTCAGGCTGCGCCAGCAGTAAGACTGCCAGCACCAGAATCACACCCATCGGTTTTAAGAAGCCGCGCAGGTTGTTACGCACTTCATCGACTTTACGCACCAGGTAGTTAGCGAGATAACAGAACAGCGACAGCTTGGTGAATTCCGCAGGCTGAATACGCAGCGGCCCCAGCGCGATCCAGCGCGATGCCCCGTTAACGGAGCTCCCCACCACCAGAACGATCAACAACATGATGATCGAGGCGATCAGCATCGTCGTGCTGTACTTCTGCCAGAACTCCATCGGCAGACGCAGCGTCACCATCGCCAGACAGAACGCGAGGAAGATATACAGCGCGTCACGCTTAGCAAACAGGAAGGGATCGCCTGCCAGACGTTGCCCTACGGGCATTGATGCCGATGTCACCATCACAAAACCGATCGCTGCCAGACCAAAAGTCAGCCACAGCAGCATGCGGTCATACATGATCAGGCTGTCCGCGTCTTTATCACGCGAAGCCATCACCCAGCCTTTAAGTGCCGCGAAGATCCACGCCAGGACACCCAGTCCCGGTACGCGCGGCATTTTCAGACGAGGGAGAGAGAATCGCATCAACCCAACTCCTTCGCTAAACGGGTAAAGACGTCACCGCGTTGCTCAAAGTTCTTGAACTGGTCAAGGCTGGCGCAGGCTGGCGACAGCAGCACCATATCACCCGACTTCACACGCGGTGCGAGCAGACGCATTGCCTGCTCCATGGTTTCAGTGTGTTCCGCAACCTCAGGACGCAGAGCGGCAAGCTGCGCGCCATCGCGACCAAAGCAGTACAGACGAATGTTGTTGCCAGTCAGGTAGCGTTGCAGCGGCGTAAAGTCGGCCGATTTCCCATCGCCGCCCAGCAGCAGGTGCAACGTACCGTCAACGTGCAGACCATTCAGTGCCGCTTCTGTGCTGCCAACGTTGGTGGCTTTTGAATCGTTAATCCAACGCACACCGTTATGATTCAGTACCAACTGGAAACGATGAGCCAGACCGGTAAAGGTAGTCAGCGCTTTCAGGCTGGATGCCCGCGGCAGACCCGCAGCATCCGCCAGCGCCAGCGCAGCCAGTGCGTTGGTATAGTTATGCTGGCCGGTAAGCGTCATCTCTTTCACGTTCAGGACTTTTTCGCCCTTCACCCGCAGCCAGGTTTCACCCTGCTGACGATTGAGATGATAGTCACCCATGTTGATGCCAAAGCTCACGCAGCGCTCATCCGCCCCGCGAATCGGCATGGTCAGCGCATCATCGGCATTAACCACACACACTTTCGCATTCTCATAGACGCGCAGTTTGGCCGCACGGTACTGCTGCAAGCCAAACGGATACCTGTCCATATGATCTTCGGTGACGTTCAAAATGGTGGCGGCTACAGCCTGTAAGCTGGAGGTTGTCTCCAGCTGGAAGCTCGACAGCTCCAGTACATACAGCTCACGTTCGTCATCCAGCAGCATCAGCGCGGGCAGGCCGATATTTCCGCCAACACCCACGTTCACACCAGCCGCTTTCGCCATTTCTCCCACCAACGTGGTGACGGTGCTTTTCCCGTTGGAACCGGTGATCGCGACGATCGGCGCCTGCGCTTCACGACAGAACAGCTCGATGTCACCGACAATTTCGATCCCTGCATCAGCAGCGGCGCTCAGCGAAGGATGCGCCAGGGCAATACCAGGGCTGGCGACGATGAGATCGGCGGCCAGCAGCCAATCATCATTCAGGCTGCCAACATGACGCTCAACCGCTTCCGGCAATTTATCCAGGCCAGGTGGCGTTGCGCGGGTATCCATCACACGCGGCGTCACACCACGCGCCAGAAAGAAATCCACGCATGACAGCCCGGTCAATCCCAGACCGATAATGACGACTTTTTTACCCTGGTAATCAGCCATGATTAACGTACCTTCAGCGTTGCCAGGCCAATCAGCACCAGCATCAGCGAAATAATCCAGAAGCGCACAATTACGCGCGGTTCCGGCCAGCCTTTCAGTTCATAGTGATGGTGAATCGGCGCCATACGGAAGATGCGCTGTCCGCGCAGCTTAAAGGAGCCAACCTGCAAAATGACCGACAGCGTTTCCACAACAAATACGCCGCCCATGATTACCAGCAGGAACTCCTGACGCAGCAGCACGGCAATAATGCCCAGCGCGCCGCCCAGCGCCAGCGAACCGACGTCGCCCATAAAGACCTGCGCCGGATAGGTGTTAAACCACAGGAAGCCTAACCCCGCGCCGACAATCGCCGTACAGACGATCACCAACTCACCGGCATGGCGTAAATAGGGAATGTGCAGATAGTTGGCAAAGTTCATGTTACCGGTCGCCCATGCCACCAGCGCAAAACCCGCTGCCACGAACACGGTCGGCATAATCGCCAGACCATCCAGGCCATCGGTGAGGTTTACCGCGTTGCCAGTACCCACAATCACGAAGTACGCCAGCAGCACGTAGAACAGCCCCAACTGCGGCATGACATCTTTAAAGAACGGCACCACCAGCTCGGTAGCCGGGGTATCTTTACCGACGAGGTACAGCGCAAAGGCTACACCCAGCGCAATCACCGACATCCAGAAGTACTTCCAGCGGGCAATCAGGCCCTTGGTATCTTTTCGCACCACTTTGCGGTAGTCATCGACAAAACCGATAATGCCGTAGCCAATCAATACCACCAGCACGCACCATACGTACGGGTTCGACGGATATGCCCACAACAGAACGGAGATAACAATCGCGGTGAGGATCATGATCCCGCCCATGGTTGGCGTACCACGTTTACTAAAGTGCGATTCAGGACCGTCGTTACGTACAACCTGTCCAAAGGACATTTTTTGCAAGCGGGCAATCATGCGCGGGCCCATCCACAAGAGATGAACAGCGCGGTCAGCAGGCTGACGATGGCGCGAAACGTCAGATAGGAAAAGACGTTAAAGCCGGAATAATATTTGACCAAATGTTCGGCCAGCCAAACTAACATGTCCCATTCTCCTGTAATGCGCGTACTACCTCTTCCATGGCGGCACTACGTGAACCCTTCACTAAAATCGTCATGACCTGATGTTCTGCAATCAATGCTTTAAGATGCGCGGCCAGCGCGCTTTTATCCGCAAAATGTTCGCCAACGCCACTGGCGTCGCTAATTGCCTGACTCAGTTTTCCTGTACTCAGTACACGGTCGATACCTGCTGCTTTCGCAGCAACACCTACCTGTACATGGCATGCTTCACTTTCTGCGCCAAGTTCTGCCATATCGCCAACGACCAGTACGCGATAGCCCGGCATTCAGCACATGCACCTGCACCGCTGC
>ENA-OQDA01001055-OQDA01001055.1-human-gut-metagenome-genome-assembly--contig:-NODE-1055-length-10368-cov-3.041109_pt1 | contig 10368 bp, 9 predicted proteins | sample MGYA00242771_ERZ504603 | MGnify/ENA primary metagenome ERZ504603 (study PRJEB26092, sample SAMD00036328) | human gut metagenome | host: Homo sapiens | study: EMG produced TPA metagenomics assembly of...
ATCTGCGCGTGGAGAGTCAGGACGTGGCGGTGGATCTTACTGCCCTTTTACAGCCTGATCGCCCCGGCAGCGACGGTGACAGCCGCCTCGGCGCAGCCGGAGGGGTTCGGGCGCTACACCCTCACGGTGGAGACGGAGGCGTGGCTCACCGGGGAGACGAGCCAGCGGAGCGGCGAGCTGGGCCCCCATGCAGACGGAGTTCTTGGCGCACTCCAGTCCGGGGCGGAGCATTCTGGAGATTATGGAGTCGGCGGAGAGCGGGCGCGTCAGTGATAAACTGGAATTCAGCCGCCACACCCCGGACTACCTGCGCGAGCTGCCCGGCACCTCCTATGTGGCGGCGTGGGTGCATTTTCCGGAGCATCTGAACCCCGTAAAGCTGTACTGGCTGGAGGAGCAGCAGGAGTACAGCGGCATCCGCTTTCTGTGGGCGGGCGTCCGTACGGGGGAGGAGAGCATGCTGGGATTCCCCATGCTGGATGCGCGGGGCAGCGGCTTCAGTCCCGACTGGGAGGACTATCCCATGTTTAACTGGGCCCAGGCCAGTCTGGAGCGGGCCGTGGGCGTGGCCTATGAACAGCGGTTCCGCAGCCTGTTGGCCTATGTGAACGACCGGACTCAGGCAATAGAGGCCCTGCTGGGGGGCGAGGTCTGGGCGGACTACTATCAGAGCTATTTCGCGGAGGCCGCCGCCTATGTGGAGGCCAACGGCGTGGAGGTGACCGGCGCGCTGGTGTACGCCGAGGCTGACGATCTGCTCCGCCTGTGGGAGAACGGGGACGTGGACAAAATCGCCATCGACACCGTACTGCCCTCCAAGTACTCTGCCGGCGGGACATTCGGCTGGGGTTGAGAAAATCCGCTTTGACGAACCGGCGGGTTTGTATTATAATAAAATCAGGATAGGAGGTGTCCTTATGAAGCACGTTGTCATCACCATCGGCCGGGAGTACGGTTCCGGCGGGCGGCTCATCGCCAAGCAGCTGTCGGAGGAGCTGGGTATCACCTTCTACGACAAGGAGCTCATCACGGCGGTGGCCAGGAAGACCGGATTCTCGGAGAATTTCATCCGGGATTCCGAGCATCAACGTCCCACCAACAGCTTCCTGTACGACCTCTACACCGCGGTACAGACTCCGTCGGTGCCCGACCAGGTGTTCATTGCCCAGGCCAAGGTCATCAAGGAGGCCGCGTCCAGGGAGTCCTGCGTCATCGTGGGCCGGTGCGCCGACTACATCCTGCGGGACGACCCCAGGCGGCTGAGCGTCTTTGTGCACGCGCCGCTGGACGAGCGGGTGCGCCGCGCCCGGGAGGAGTACGGCGTCCAGGAGCCGAATCTGGAGAGCTTTGTGCTCCGCCAGGACAAGGCCCGCGCCTCCTACTACAACTACTTTGCTACCGGCAAGTGGGGCCAGAGCCGGGAATATGACCTGTGCGTCAGCAGTCATATGGGCATTGCCGCGGCGGTGGCCACCATCAAGGCCGCGGCGCTGGCCGTGGCGGGCGGGACCGGAGCGTAAGCTGCGGGGACAGCCCACCGGCCCGGACCGTCCGCGCCGGAGCAGACAATTCGTTTGACAAGAATTTGACAAGAAGCTGAGAGGCCCCGGAATCCCAAGTGATTCCGGGGCCTCTTTTCCGTATGGCGTTCAGTTGAGCACAATGGCGTGAACCGCCTCAATGAGCGCCACCGCCGCGCTCCGATCCACCAGACACAGCGGTTTGCCATCCAACGTGGCTAGGCAGTTCTCCCCGTCAAAGCGGTAGAGGGCGATCTGGACGGAGGGGGAGCCCTCCCCCTCCAGATGGAGGGTCAGGGTGATCTCCTCCTTGCCCGTGGGGGCCTCATCGGTGAAGGACACGGCGGTCAGGGCCTGGAGGGCGCTCTGAAAATCGGTGTTCTCCAGCGTCTCGCCCTGATAGGCGAAGGCCGGCCCGTCCGCGCCGTCCGCCGCGGTGAGGGTGCAGGTCTCGCCCTCCAGGGTCACGTCCACCTGGCTGATATCCTCCAGCGCGGCGGGCAGTACCTCCTGGTGCCGGAGAGCGTCATAGGAGGCGGCCATCAGCGCCTCGTACTCCGCGCCGGTAATCTGATAGAGCAGCTTGGACTGGCCCACCCGGGCGTAGGCGGTGATCTCCTCCTCGCTCTCCCCGGCGGCGGGGCCGTCCGCCGCCCGCTCGTCCGGATCGCGGCTGACGTTCAGCGTGAAGGTGCCGGAGGCCCCGTCCTCTCCGTCGTAGGCGACCTCGATGATCAGCTCGGGGCTGTCCAGGCCGCAGGACTGGAGATCGTCGTCGTTGGCGCTGTAGGTCACGCAGTCCGTCAGCGACAGGGACTGGATGGCCTGGAGATAGTCCTCCACCCGGTCGGGATCCAGCGGGACTTGCGCCCCGTCCTGCTCGGTGAAGTACACATCGTCCTCCCGGTAGGTGTTGCCGCCGTCCTCCTGGTAGGAGACGGCGTAGTTCTCCGCGCCGGAGAAGCGCAGCTCCGACACCTGGCCGAAGGCGGGGATGTCGTCCTGGTCGATCAGCTCGTCCAGGGTCACGTCAAACTCGTCCAGGGGGTCGTGGGCCGCCAGGTACACGTTTCCGTCCCCAATGGAGACATACCGCTGGGCGTCCATCTTGCTGTAGTCCCCCAGTTGGATTGTATGAGTCTCCCCGCCGGCGGTGATGCGGATGGTGCACACCGGGTTATCCAGGCCGTACTGCCCCAGATCGTCCACATCTTCGATGATAAAGGCGGCGCCGAAGGCCGCGAAGGGTTCCAGAAGTAGGTTCATCTGCTCGGCGTCCACCGGGAAGGCCGCGTCGTCGTCGTAGCTCCAGGCTCCGTCCCGGTGGAAGGACAGGGTCTGCCCGTCGTAGTCCCAGGAGAGGCTCTCCACCTCGTCGGCGGAGATGGAGAGGATGGTCTCCCCGCTGGTCTGGATCTGCTCCTTTTGGGCCTTGTACCGGCTGAGGGCAAAGGTGGCGATACAGGCCGCCAGAAGCACCGCCAGCACCACATAGAGCCGCTTATACCGCTTCATTCTGCATCCTCCTTCTCTTTACGACCACGGCGATGCCGACGCCCAGGTAGGCCAGGGGTACGATGCCGATCATGAGCACCTTCAGCAGGGAGGAGGTGGACTCGCTGATGGTCAGGTAGTTGTAGTTCAGGGACTTGCTGCGGATGGCCATGGCCTCGCTCTCCCCCACCAGGGAGGACAGGGCGTTCATCCCCAGGTTCACGTTGGCCCCCGACGAAAGGGCGTTATACTTGTCGTCCAGGAAGGCGGAGGAGGAGAACCACACCATCTGGCCGCTGCCGGCCTCCACGGAGACCGCCAGGGTGAAGGGGCCGTCCAGATCCCCCTCCTCCTTGTCGTAGGTGTCCAGCTCGTAGCCGGCCAGCTTGCTGTAGGAGGCGTCCGAGGTGGTGAGCAGGGGGGTGACCGTGGCGCCGTTGGTGTCCTCCCCCACGGTGAGGCCCAGAGAGAGGGGCAGGATGGGGAAGTAGCGCTCGTCGATCAGGGAGTCGGTGATGGCGCTGGAGGCCAGGTCAGGCAGGAGGGCGAAGGGCGCCTGGAAGGCGTAGTGCTCCCGGTCGGACTCGATCACAATCCCCTCGTTGGCCGTCACGCCGTACTTGGACAGGAGGCTGTAGAGGTTGTCCAGGGAGGCGCCATCCACCGGGCCGGCCATGACCAGCAGCTTGCCGCCGCCGGTCACATAGTCGGCGAGCATATCCCGCTCCTCCCCGGAGATGTCGCTGGTGGGGGCGTAGATGAGGAGGCAGGCGGCGTCCTCTGGAATGGCGTCCACGGTCAGCAGGGAGAGGTCGTGCAGCTCCATGTTCGCCTTCTCCAGCTGATCCTGGAAGGTGGAGGGCAGCTCGCTCTCGCCGTGGCCCTCCAGCCGGTAGAGCTGGGGCTGCTCGGCGTGACCACATAGTCGATGGCCGAGGTGATGGCGCCCTCGCCGTCAAAGGAGGTGTTGTAGGAGTAGGTGTACATGTCCGGCTCGGACAGATAGATATCGTCGTAGGAGATAAACCGGCTGCGCTCCCCGCACTCCACCACCAGGCTGTTGTTTTTCACCGTCTCGTCGGTGTACTGCTCGGCGAAGGTGGGGTAGACGTCGGGGTTTTTCTTGACCACGGTAATGTGGTCGGACAGGCTCTCGTATTTGCCCAAGAGGTTTTCAATCACCGCGTCCTCCTCGCCGGACTGCACGATCCAGTAGATGGTCACGTCCTGCTCCAGCGCGTTGACCACCACCTTGGTGTTGCTGGTGACGGAGTAGAGCTTGGAGGCGCTGATGTCATACTGGGTCAGGTTGGTGGGCAGGGCGCTCACCAGAAGGTTGAGGACGATGAGCAGCGCCAGCACCGCCGCCGTCAGCATCAGAGAGTAGGTTCCGCCCTGAAAGGCCTGGCGGCTGTGCCCCGCCGGGCCGGAGGGTGTTGCATTCGGCCGCTTCTTCATCAGTTGTACCTCCTTTTCTCCAAAGACTGCACCGAGAGGAACAGGAAGAGGGCGGCCACCGTCAGGTAGTAGAACACGGCCGTCAGGTCGAACACGCCGTTGACAAAGGTGTAAAACCGCTCAAAGAGGGAGAGGGCGGACATGACCGAGGGCAGCAGGCCCTCGAAGGCGGTGCTGTCCACGAAGTACAGGGCCGCCACCGCGGCCAGCAGCACCAGACAGACGCCGTAGGCCAGGTTGCTGTTTCGGGTCAGATAGCGCACCACGGCACCCACCGCCAGAATGAGCACCAGCAGGGCGGCCAGCGCCCCCACCGGGGTGGAGGAGACATACTCGGAGAGGCTGACGCTGTAGTAGTTCAGCAGAATGACCGCGATGCCCAGGCCGGCGGCCAGCCCCTGGTTGTCGGTCAGCGAGGAGAGAAAGACCCCCACGGCGATCAGGGCCGCGCCCAGCAGGAAAAAGGCCAGGATGGAGCCGTAGGAGGTAAGCAGATAGACGTCGCCGAACTGGGCGAAGATCAGCGGATAGACCGCGATGATGGCCAGGGGGATCAGGTACAGCACCAGCAGGGCCAGATATTTCCCGGCGATGATCTGCACGGTGGTGATGGGCAGGGAGTAGAGCAGCTGGTCGGTCTTCTGCCTGCGCTCCTCCGCCAGCACACGCATGGTCAGCACCGGCACGATGACCACAAAGACCAGGCTGGCGAAGCTGAGGACATACTCGAAGTTGCTGACCGCGGCCTGGAGGTTGTAGCGCATGGCGCCGATGCCGATGAAGGCCAGCAGGAACGCGCCGAACACATAGGCGGTCAGGGAGTGAAAATAGCTTCTCAGCTCATGCTTGAATACAGCGGTCATGCCTGCCCCTCCTCTCCCTCCGCGGCGGCCGGGGCCTCCGCGCTCTGTTCCGTCAGCTCGATGAAGATATCCTCCAGATTGGCCTTCTTCAGCGCCATCTCCAGCAGGGGAACCCCCGCCCCGGCAAAGGCGAAGAAGAGGGCGCGGGAGACGTCGTGGAGGCTTGCCTCCCGTCCGGTTTTGAGGCGCGCGGTGACGAGACCGCCCTCCTCCGCCGTGATGGACCGGCCGGTGATGGCGCCGATGCCGTCCAGAAGGGCGCGCACCTGCTCCTCCGTCCCCTCGGCGGTCAGGGTGATCTCGTTGGGGGTGAGCAGGCGGCTCTCCAGCTCGTCGGGCGCGCCGAAGGCCGCCAGCTTCCCGTGGGCGATCATGAGGATCTGATCGCAGATGGTCTGCACCTCGGACAGGATGTGGGAGCTGAACAGAACCGTATGGGTCTGGCCCAGCTGCCGGATGAGCTCCCGGATCTCAATGATCTGGAGGGGGTCCAGCCCCACCGTGGGCTCATCCAGAATGATGACTCTGGGGCTGCCCAGCAGCGCCTGGGCAATGCCTACCCGCTGGCGGTAGCCCTTGGAGAGCGCGGAGATGCAGCGGTGGCGCACGCCGGTGAGCCTGGTCTGTTCCACCACCTCCGCGATCTGCGTCAGCGCCCGCCCCGCAGCCCTTGGCCTCGCCCACGAACCGCAGGTATTCCACCGGGGTCTCGTTCAGATAAAGGGTGGCTGCTCCGGCAGGTAGCCGATGAGCCGCTTGGCCGCGCCGGGCTCCTCGAAAAATGTCGTGCCCGTCGATGCGCACACGCCCGCTTGTGGCGGACAGGCAGCCAGTTATGATGTTCATGGTGGTGGACTTTCCTGCGCCGTTTGGCCCCAGGAAGCCGTAGACATGCCCCTCCTCGATTTCAAAGGAGAGATCGTCCACCGCCAGGAAATCTCCATAACACTTTGTCAGGTGTTCCACTGTGATCATGGTTGACCTCCTCGATTCCATTTGAGTGCATGGCACCTGAGGTCATTATAAAGAGGAATGCTGAAACGACGCTGAAAGCCCGGTTCCCCGGAGGACAAAAAGGGGGATGCGGCCCAGCAGGGCCGCACCCTCGCGCGGTCGTTCGGAGCGCCGCTCCGGTCAGTCATTGGGGAAAGCGGCGCGGTAGACGGCCTCCTGCTCCGGCAGGTGGGTGACATATCCCACCGGAATCCGGTTCCCGGTGGCCTCGATGATCCTCCGCGCGCCGTCCGGGCCGAAGGGCGCCGCACAGCTCGATGCAGCCGACGCCCTGCTCCAGCAGCTCCCGCGCGGCCGCACAGGCGTCCTCCAGGGTGGAGACGCCGCGCATCTGCGCCGCTCCGCCGTGTATGGCCGCCCGGTCGGTCTCCGGGCAAAATGTCCCCGAGGATCCAAAATTGCAAATTTCAATTACACATGCCTCCTGTATCTCTGATTTCATTCTCTGATTTCCGGACGCGGCTTACTCCGGCGCCGCTACTCCTGTTGGCAGGGCAGCTCCGCCCGGAAGCGGTTAAAGCCTCCGGCACACGTTACGTCAATGGTTCCGTGGTGCTGGGCCACAATGCCCTCGGCAATGGACAGCCCCAGGCCGAAGCTGCCATTCCGGCTCCGGGCCGGATCAGCGCGGTAAAAGCGCTGGAAGATCTGGCGGCGGGCCTCCGGCGGGATCGGTTCCCCCTGGTTGGCCACCGTCAGCGCACAGTGATTCCGCCCCCTCCGGTGGAGAGTTACCTGGGTCTCGCCGCCGGGGCTGGAGTACTTTTGTGCGTTGTCCAGCAGAATCTCCAGCACCCGCCGCAGCGCTTCCTCATCGCCGCTGACGGTGATCCCCTCGTCCACCTGGGAGATCAGGGTGAGGCCCTGCTCAAAGAACAGCGGCTCAAAGGGCAGGAGGCTCCGGGCGGTCAGACCGCTGAGATCCACCGGCCGGAGCACGAGGTGGGATTCGGCGCTGTCCGTGCGGGCCAGCTCCAGCATCTGCTCGATCAGGGCGCGCATCTGCCGGGACATGGTGAGGATGCTGCTGGAAAAAGTGCTCCGCCTGGCCTCGTCCGCCTCGTCCTGGAGCAGCTCCGCGTTGGTCATGATGACGGTCAGCGGGGTTTTCAACTCGTGGGAGGCGGCCGCGACGAACTGCCGCTGCTGCTGCCAGGCCCGCTCCACCGGGCGCACCGCCCACTTGGAGAGCAAAACGCTGACCCATAGGAAGGCCAGGAAGCTCAGACCGCCGATCAGGAGGCAGGTTCTGCGCAGTCCGTCCAGCGTGGCCCGCTCACTGGAGATGTCCGCGAACACCAGGAAGCGGCTCATGGGTGCGTCGGAGCGGTAATAGCGCAGGTTATCACTCCTCCCAGCCGGACCCAGGCGGCGGGGAGGGCCGCGGCGGCCTGCGGCGCCGCCCAGAAAGGCGTCGTCGGACAGGTCGTAGTAGCCGCCGCTGGCGTCCAGCAGCTCGCCGTGGGGGCCGAGCTGCAGCGTGAAGAAGGGCAGGCGCACGTCCTCCCCCAGCTCGCCCGGCGCGTTCATTTGAAAGGGCTGGCTGGCGATGCGCTCCATCATACGGATGCTCTCGGTCTCCAGATTGGCGCTGGTGAAGTAGAACACCAGGCCCAGTATGGCGCTGAGCAGGATGGTGGCGATGCCCATGTTGATGACAATGAACTTCAGGCGCAGCCGCTTAATCATCGCCGCTCACCTCCAGGTGGTAGCCCAGCCGGCGGATGGACTCGATGCGGATGTTGGAGCCGATGCTGGCGAGCTTTTTCCGCAGAAAGCAGACGTAGACCTCCACATGGTTTTCCACCGCGTCGGAGTCGTACCCCCATACCCGCTCCAGCAGGGCCGCCTTGGACAAATTGCGCTCGCCCGCCTGGAGGAGCAGCCGCATGATGTCGAACTCCCTGGCGGACAGCCGGATGCTGTCCGCCCCGCAGGAGAGGGCGGCGGTGGACAGATCCAGAGATGTATTGCCCAGGGTGAGCTGATTGACCTGGGCGCCCTGCCGGCGCAGCAGGGCGTTGACGCAGGCCAGCAGCTCCCGGGTGTCAAAAGGCTTGGTGAGGTAGTAGTCGGCCCCCGCGTCAGACCGGTGATGCGGTCCTCCAGGCCGGAGCGGGCGGTGAGCATCAGAATGGGGGTGCCCAGATGCCTGGCGCGTACCTGCCGGGCCACGGTGTAGCCGTCCAGGCCGGGCATCATCACGTCCAGAATCAGCAGGTCGTAGACGCCCAGCTCCGCGTATTCCGCCCCGGTCTCCCCGTCATAGACGGCCTCCGCCTCAAAGCCCTTCCGCCGCAGCACCTCGGCGATGGAGTCGGCCAGTAGCTGTTCGTCCTCTATAATCAAAATTTTCAACGCTGTCCCTCCTGCGTTTGTCCCACGTGTCTTTTTGATCATAATACAGAACGAAGCTGAAAGGAAGCTGAAAACCAGCGGATCTTTCGCGGCGTCCCCTGCCTGATGGCTGATAGAGATGGGAGGAGATATTCTTAGAAAAATGGAGCCGGATACCGATGGTACGGCATCCGGCTCCACTATTGAAGCAGTCCGAATCATTCTATCCGTTAGCGGACTCTGATTTATGAAAAATTTTGGCCGTTTCCTGCCCGCGGAGCACCCGCAGGCCGCCCAGGGCCAGGGAGCGCATCTCGTCCTCGCCGGGGTAGACCACCACGGGGGCCAGGAAGGAGACCCGCTTCTCAATCTCGCTGGTGACATACTGGGAGTAAGCGATGCCGCCGGTGAGGAGGATGGCGTCCACCTTGCCGCACACGTTGGGGGCGCACTTGGCGATGTTCTTGGCGATGTTGAGGATCATGGCGTCGTAGACCAGCTTGGCGTGGGCGTCGCCGCTCTGGATCATCTGCTCCACCGCGCGGCTGTCGGTGGTGCCCAGGTGGGCCATCAGGCCGCCCTGGTTCTTCACCAGCTTCATCATGCCCTTGTAGTCGTACCGGCCGCTGAAGCACTCCTTGATCACGTCGAACATGGGCAGGCCGCCGGCCCGCTCAGGGGAGAAGGGACCCTCCTCGTCGTTGATGAAGTCCTCAATCTTCCCGTTGTGGTGCAGGTTGACGGAGATGCCGCCGCCCAAGTGGGCCACGATGACGGTGATGTCCTTGTAGTCCCTGCCGTTCTCCCGGGCGTAGCGCAGGGCCGCGGCGCGGGTGTTCAGGTTGTGGCCCATGCCCTTGCGGCGCATGGAGGGCAGGCCGGTGAGCTTGTTAATGGGCAGCAGCTCGTCCACCGTGACCCCATCGTAGATATAGGCGGGGATGCCAAGCTGGAGGCTGATGGAACGGGCGATCATCGCGCCCACGTTGGAGGCGTGCTCGTTCTGGGGCTTGTTCTTGAGCTGCCACACCATGTCGTCGTTGACCTCGTAGGCCCCCGCCTCGATGGGGGTCAGCAGGCCGCCCCGGGAGACGATGGCGGTGAGGGAGTCCAGCGGGACGCTGTGCCGCTTCAGGCAGTCCAGCACCAGCTCGCGGCGGAATTCATACTGGTCGGCCACGCAGTCGAAGGGGGCGAGCTCCTCGGCGGAGTGGGTGATGGACTCCACGAACAGGGGCTCCTCCCCGTCAAAGACGGCCAGCTTGGTGGACGTAGAGCCGGGGTTGAGAATCAAAAGTCGCTCCATTGGGGTTCCTCCTTACGGATTTCGGGCGGCCGCGGCGGAGATGACGATGGACAGGTACTTCTCCTCGGCGGAGGAGCCGCGGCTGGTCATGACGATGGGGCACCGGGCGCCCACGATGAAGCCGGCCATCTTGGCCTTGCAGGTGACGGTGAGCATCTTGCCCATGATGTTGCCGGCGTGGATGTTGGGGGCCACCAGCACGTCGCAGTCGCCGGCGCAGGGGCTTTCAAAGCCCTTGAAGGCGGCGATGTGGAAATGCTTCAGGATCTCGTCCTGACCGCCGTCAACGAAGCTCTCCGCATCGGACGCGCCACGATGGACCGCGAAGTCAGCGCCATCACCGGCGGCATCAAGCTGCCCGGCATTATTTAAAGTA
>ENA-OQDA01001056-OQDA01001056.1-human-gut-metagenome-genome-assembly--contig:-NODE-1056-length-10361-cov-2.889486_pt1 | contig 10361 bp, 15 predicted proteins | sample MGYA00242771_ERZ504603 | MGnify/ENA primary metagenome ERZ504603 (study PRJEB26092, sample SAMD00036328) | human gut metagenome | host: Homo sapiens | study: EMG produced TPA metagenomics assembly of...
GAACAGCAGCAGATAGCGCCCCGGCCTGGCCCCCGGCGTACGCAGGTAGACCTTAAGCGAGATGAGGCTGGCCAGCGAGGCAATGGGGGTCCCCAACCCGCCCAGGTTGGAGCCCACCAGAAGGCCGCGCCAGTCCGCTGTAAATCCGGACAGGAGCACTGCTGCCGGAACGTTGCTGATGATCTGGCTGGTCAGGCCGGTGGTCAGCGCCGTGTGGCCTTCCATCAAGGAGGCCAGGGCGGCATGTACCGGGCCGCAGGCCCCGATGTTTCCGGCAAACAGGAAGAAGCAGAAAAAGGTAGCAAGCAGGCCATAGTCCACCCTGCGAAACAATCCCCGGTCAAAGAGCAGCAGACCGCCCGCCACTACGGCCAACAGCGCCGGATAGGGCAGCACCGGAATACCGACAGCAGGCAGAGCACAAACAGGCCTGCCATCAGCCCCAGACGGCCCGGCCTTCGAAGCTCCGCCTGTTCCTGAAACCGGACCTGAATTCCCTCATCCCGGACACACAGGAGGGATGCGGCCGTCAGCACAGCCAGGCTGACCAGGGTCAGCGGAAGCATGGTCCCAAAAAAACTGTTCCGCCGTCAATTCGTAGTCGGCATAAAGATAGAGATTCTGCGGATTACCCACCGGGGTAGCCATGCTCCCAAGGTTGGCGGCCATGGTCTGGAGCACCACAAGGGGGGCCAGGTATTCCGTCGTCCGATCAGCCCCAGCACCAGAACCGCAAATGGAACAAAGGTGATGAGCGCCACATCGTTGGTCACCACCATGGACACAAAGAAAGGTAGCAGCACTAGGGCAAGGCTGACCAGGCGCATCCGCCGCTCCCCCGCCAGCAACCGCTGGGCCAGCACTGCAAAAACACCGCACTCCTGCAGTCCCGCCACCACCGCCATCAGGCAGAACAGAAGGGTGAGTACCCGCCAGTCAATATAGTTCAGATAGGCCGGCGAGGGCGGATTGAGAAGCGTGGAAACTGCCGCGCAAACCGCCGCGATACAGAGTACCGGCTCCTTCCGCAGCAGGGCCAGCCACCTCCCCCTCTTCTCCTGAACCATCCATTCATCCCCTTCCAAGTGCAAAGAAAAAGCCACCCCGGCGGGTGGCCTTTCTCTCATGTTCGACAGCCGAATGCCATACATTAGTTTACTCGCTTCCCGCTCTGTGGTCAAGAGCAAAGCGGCCCGCCGCCCCGCTCTTTCACGAGTGCCGGAAGTCCTCCACCACGTCGGCCAGATGTACCGGTGACAATCCCGCGCTGTTGCAGCATTCGGCCAGCCGGTTTACCTCCTGGAAGTCCGTGGATATCCGTCCCACGCAAATGCCATTCGTCCCCCGAATTCCGTACATCTGCGGGTGGGAGGCCACATCCAGGAATACACAATACGTCTTGTGGTTGTTTCTCATGTAAGCTCTCTCCTCATTCCTAATACTTTTCGGTGATAAACGACTGAATTCGACCAGGTTCTCTCCTTTGCCGTGGTATACTAACCGTTGCCCCTTTCAAGGTCAGTGTTTTTCGACCATCCCCCTATCTTGTATTTCCTTCCGTGCTAATCCCTATATTATGTATTTCGAGAGGAATGTCAATACAATTCGGTTATTTTGACCGGTTCACCGGATTTTTTTACCACATCCGGTTAACTCATGTTCGTACAGGAGGGGTGTTCCATGTCCATGACCGAAAAACTGGCCTACATCAAGAAGCTGCGCCACCTGACCACGGAGGAGATCGCACAGCAGTCAGGCGTTCCGCTGGGGACTCTGAACAAAATCTTTTCCGGTCAAACCAAAAATCCAGCCGTCGGGCCTGTGGACAAGATCACTCAGGTCCTGCGCATTCCCATACACTACCTTTTAGATGACGAGCTTCCGATTGAATACCATGTCAGCACCTCCACGGACGATGGGATTTTACTGCTCTCCTCAGAGGAGATTCAATTTCTCATGAAATACCGGGATCTGGAGCCTCACAGCAAGCGGGCGGTGGATACCATGACCGAACTTCTCAATATGCCGCCTGGCCGGTTGGCAGGAAATCTGCCGGTCAAGCGGACCTTTTGCTATGTAACCGCTCCTCCCGGGGACTCCAACCCATTGGGTGACTCCTTTTTTCTGCGGCCTGTACTGATCCCCGAGACAGATGCCGCCGCCCGTGAGGCAGACTTTGCCGTTCTGCTCACCAACGGCAGTATGGAGCCGCTCTACTCCGCCGGAACCATTCTGCTCTGCAAAAGGGAGCATGCCTCCCGCCAGGAATATGGCCTGTTTCTTCTCAATCAGGAGGCGTTTATTCGCCGCCTGTACTATAAACGGGGCATCACCAAACTGGTCGCCCCTAATCTGAACTTCAAAGACATTATCATCCATGAGAACGACTCTCTGAAGTGTATTGGTACTATCACTGGCATCGCACACGGATGCCGGTGGGAATAGCCGGGTCCACAGCCCGATTCGGGCTGTGGACCCGTTCTGTTTACGCCCATTTTCTGAGCCCGTCTCTCAAAATTTACATTTTAACTCTTGACACTTTCGCTGCGTCGGCTACTATATGGAAGGAGGAAGCTATGGACTTTACATAAGGGGATGTCGTGCGATGAATAAGAAAAAGTGGATCAAACGCCTGCTGATCACCTTGGCCGTTCTGCTCTGCGGCTTTGCCATTTTTGAAATCATCGTCCATGTGCTGATGGACTCTGAGATGAGCAGCCGGGACGATTGGAACATCCAGTTGGGAGAGCGTATGTATACCAGTGAGGAGCGGGGCGTTTCCCTCTACTCCGCCCCCTGCGAGGCCAGCATTCCCGTCTCCCGGATGGTGCCGGATGAGTATGAGGAGGACGGCTTCACCTACTACGACGAGTCGGTTCAGCACCGGCTGGGGCAGGAGCTGATGGAACTGGTACAGCAACAGGGGAACGCCGCCATCGACGCGCCGCTGGCCCTCCTTAATCCTTTTGGAACCGGGAGCAACGGGCTCCTCCTCGCCTTCCAGACGGACCGGAAAAGCGAAATCCGCTATACCATCCACACCACCAGCGCAGAATTGCCTGACTATACCGCAACAGCGCAGGGCTTGGGGGACAAGCAGTTCAGCAGGAAGCACTGCTTCCTGCTGGTGGGTCTCGTCCCGGGCGAGACCCAGGAGGTGACACTGGAGGCCATAGGCGAGTGGGGCAAGGTACAGGAGCGCGCCACCTTCACCATTGAGATGCCCCCCTCCAGCTCCGGCTATGACAGCCGGCTTACATACACCGACGGGGACAGCGCCGCCGCACTGAGCGACGGCCTCTTCTACGCCACCGGACTGGGCGATTATTACGGCTACACCTTCTTCTTTGATAACTCCGGCGTGCTGCGCTATGAGATGGTACTGGAGGGCTTCCACTCCGACCGTTTCCTCTACACCGACATGGGACTCTACACCTGCGTCAGCAGCCGAAAAATCGCGCTGCTGACCCCCATTGGTCAGGCTATCCGCATCTATGACCTGGGCCAGTATGAGCTGCACCACGACATCAACTGGGGGCCGGACGGCACCATTCTGGCCCTGGTCAACGACACGGAACAAGACACCGTGATGGATGTGGTTGTCGAGTTGGACCCCGAAACCGGCGCTGTTACCGAGCTCGTGGATTTCTCCACGCTGATGGACGGCTATTACGGCGCCATGACCCATCCCGTTCCCCTCACCGGCTCCTCCTTCTGGCAGGCCGGCGAGGGCGACTGGCTTCACCTCAACTCCGTTCAATACAGGCAGGCGGACGACAGCATCCTGGTCAGCTCCCGGGAGACCTCCACCATTGTGCAGGTATCCGGCGTCCACAGCACACCAACCCTCACCGCCCTGATCGGCGATCCCGCGTTCTGGGCGGGGACGGAGTATGAGTCGCTCTCCTATCAGCCCCAAGGGGATTTTGTCCCCCAGTACGGCCAGCATGACGTGGAGCTGGTTGAGGATGACAGCCTGCCGGAGGGACAATACCTTCTGCGCATGTACGACAACAACTATTGGAGTCTGAGCACCCGGGACGACTACGAGCCTGAGCTGCCCGACAGTGTTGGAACCAGCCTCACAGGTGGGGCTGGAATCCACTCCTATGTGACCTATTATCTGGTGGACTCCAACGCCAAAACCTTCTCTTTGGCCAAGCAGTTTCCCGTCACCTATTCCAGCATCGTTTCAAACGCCCAGTCCTTTGACGGCAATTATGTGGTCAACAGCGGTGTGGCCCATGAATTCGGCGAGTATGACAGCGAAGGCAACCTGATCCGCGCCTTCTCCTACGACTGTATGATGAATGGCTACCGTGTCATGAAGGGTGACTTCGAGGGCTTTTGGTTCCGGGAGGCGTCATAAACAGGCAACAGACAAGGGAGCGCCGCAGATTATTCTGCGGCGCTCCCCGTTTTTTGCTCATCCATCATCTGGTGCAGGCAGGCCAGCGCGTCGGACAGGCCGCCGATTTCGTCAATCAGTCCCAGGCGCACCGCCTCCTCCCCGTAGATCACGCTGCCAACATCCGCGGCCAGCTCCCCGGTTTGGAGCATCAGCCGGGTGAAGTCCTCCCGTTTTACACGGCTGTTCCGGGTGACAAACTGAATAATCCGCTCCTGGATGCGCGCAAAGTAGTTGAAGGTCTGGGATACCGCGATCACCAGGCCGTTCAGCCGCACCGGGTGGATGGTCATGGCCGCCGACGGGGCGATAAAGGACCTCTTGGCCGACACCGCCAGAGGCACGCCGATGGAGTGCCCGCCCCCCAGCACCAGGGAGACGGTGGGCTTGGACATGGAGGCGATCAGCTCGGCGATACCCAGGCCCGCCTCGATGTCGCCCCCCACGGTGTTGAGCAGCACCAGCAGGCCGTCCACCTCGTCGCTCTCCTCAATGGCCGCCAGCAGGGGCATGACGTGCTCATATTTGGTGGTCTTGGCCGAGGAGGGCAGAACCTGGTGGCCCTCGATCTGTCCTACAATGGTCAGGGTGTGGATGGTCCCCCCGCTCCGTCCGGATGGTGGAGGAGCCCATATCCACGATCTGCTGCTGGCGCTGGTCGCCGCCCTCCTCGCTTCCGGTCTCCGCAGTCTGCTTCGTCTCATCCATGCCCATACCCTCCCAAAATGTCGTTTGGATTCAGTATGAGCCGGCGGGGGCAATTTTATGCAACCGCCGCAGCGCGCCTTACTCCGGAAGCCGGTCCAGCCAGCACCCCGGCCCAGCGGTGCCGTCCTGGTTCATCGGCAGATAGCGCTGGCCGATCGCGATACCTGTTACCTCCCTCGGATCGATGGCTCTCGGGAAATACCATACGATATCCTCACCCCAGCGGTCCTTGTTTCCAGGAGCGTAATAGGTCAGGGTGTCCTCCTCCGTGAAAAAGACTGTCCTGCGGTCGCAGTTTCCGTTATATGGGATCACCATGGTACTGCCGTCCGTCAAATAGACGGTAAGTGGAAACCCATTGCAGGTGGGGTAGTCCGAATCTTCAAATTGAGCGTGTGTCTTTAGGCTGGTAGCCGTCAGGGTGATCTCCCGTATCACCTGCCTGTTTAGCTTCTCCTCCAGCGCAATCGTGCGCTCCTGCAGCAGCTCCAGCGGGAAGCTCAGGGTCCACTCCCCCTCAATGGGCTGCCCCATGGTCAGCTCGCCCCATATGTGGTCAATGCGGAACTGGCCGAAATGCTCCGCCGTCAGCGTACGGAACCGGATATCGTAGTACGATATTCCTTCCCACTGGAATGTGGTGTGGATCTCCCCAATGGCGCCCACCTCCCACTCCACCTGCGGCATACCCGTCTGCAGGTAGCCGTATTCCCCGCCGACGCCGTCCGCCAGCCGGAGTTGAATGTGAAAGGCCCCGTCCTGGTCAAACCCCATGGAGGACAGGCTGCACAGCTCCGTGCCCAATTCCGCCGGCGTCTGGCCGGGGACCAGCACTGTTCTGGTTTCCTCCCGTCTCTCTCCCGATATGTACTTCTCTGTCGCTACGGTCAGGGTATCCAGCCGCTCTCCAGTCAGAAGTTCCCACGGAAGAGGTGCGAAAAATGGCTCCACTGCGGGGAGAACGCGGGAGAATTCTACTGTATACACATCCCCCGTCTGCATCTGGCACGGAGCGATATCGTCCAGCGCGAGGGCAAACAGTACCGTATCGGCTTCCGCGTCGTAGGCAATACAGGGATCGCGGTAGGATTCCAGGGCAGCACTTTCGTGCAGCCGCTCCCCCACCAGATCCTCCGCCTCCAGGTATGCAGTGCCCCCATTCTTATCCGCCAAAACCCGCACTACCCGCAGCTCGATGCCCTGGTCCGTAGCCGACACCCCCTCTACCTCCTGAGCGTAGGGTTCAAAGCTGCCGAGGAATTGGATCAGCGTTTCCCGTAGAGGGGGTGAGACTGCGACGGCGGTCACGGCCAGAGCGGCGCAGATAGCCGCCGCCATAAGGCCGGTACGCAGCGGACGGCGGCGGTTTTCTCTCTCCGTCATGCGCCCCGCCGCGGCCAAAATTGCCTCCCACCGCTCCGTACTCAGGTGAAGCTCCGAGAGCGCCGTCTCCAGCTCGGCGTGCATGCTCTGCTTATTCCTGCTCATAGTACCACCCCTTCAGACGTTCCTTCAGCAGTCCCCGGGCCCGTGAGAGCGTCACCGTCACGGTGGAGACCGGAACGTGCAGCCTCTGGGCGATCTCCCAGGCCTTCCACTCCTGGTAATAGTAAAGGATGATCACTTCCCGGTATTTTGGCGGGAGGGCCTGTATGGCCCGTACCAGGGTGTCGTCCGGCGGTTCCGGTCCCTCCATGCGCAGGCTGTCCAGGCTCTCCTGCGGTGCCCGCAGAAGCCTCCACGGGCTCCTGAGCTGGCGCTTACACACATTGATAACGATACGCACCAGCCACGTCTCCACGGCACAGTCTCCTCAAAACCCCGGCCAAGCCCTCAGCGCACGAAGGAAGGTGTCCTGCACCGCGTCCTCCGCTTGGCTCCGGTCTCCCAGATAGAGCGTGCACAGCCGCAGGAGGTGGTCGCCGTGTTCCTCCAACAGGCCGGCCAGATCCATGGATTCCCTGCGCACCGAGGTCAAAGGCTTTTCCATATCCCCGCCCCCTCTTCTTCCTTCGTCTATTAGACCATGTTCCTCCCTCCTTTGCTACAAAAACTTTTCCTACTCTTCATCCGTACTAGAACCGGACGGCAACAGGCTGGCATGCAGGATTGCGAGCAGTTGCGCCGTACACGGCTTTTGGGAGAGTTCCCGGCGGGCCAGATCCTCCAAAAGCGGCCGGTTTGAATTCCAAATCACACGGCCCACAGTGCGGATATTCCGTTCCACTGCCTTCCAGTTCGTTCCGTATTGCTTTGCTACGTCCGGGTAGAGCCATTTTGTCACCAGCAGCAGACGTTCCGGCTCCTCTGCACAGAGCTGGAGCGCCCGTACCAGATAAGAAAAGCCGGTATAGTTGGCCGTTGCGCCCAGCCGATGCAGCAGATGATATGCGTCCTCCGAATAAATTTTCATACTGTCCCTCCCCTATCAGGCGTGTGGCGATGCCTCTCCATCGCAGAGCGCCCGCAATTCTTCCCATGATTTCTGCCCTCCTTCGGAGAGCAGCAGAAGTGTGGAGAGCTCCAATCCCAGTATGGCCGCCACCCGGTCCAGGGCGCGAAGCGTCGGGTTCGCACGGCCGCGCTCAATCCTGCGCAGATAAATCACGCTCATCTCCGCCTCCAACGCCAACTTTTCCTGTGTCAGCCCCTTTCTCTCGCGCAGTACAACAATGATTCTACCGATTTCTACAAAGTTCAACATAAAATCCCTCCTGTTTCCATAGCATAGGAGAGATCACCAGATTTGACCAGATTATATAGTATCGGTTTCTCTTTTTTTAGTTTTAACTTTCTTTTTGCCGTAAAGCAAGCGCACCTGCGGTCATCCCGCAGGTGCGCTTGCTTCCTATGCAAATTTACTTCTCGTAGAACGCCTTGATTCCCTTGTAGGTCATATAACAGTCCAGCTTACCCACTGTCTCAAAGGGGGCGTGCATGCTCAGCACGGGCACACCCGCGTCGATGGTGTCGATGTCGCGCTCGGCCATATAGCAGGCCACGGTGCCGCCGCCGCCGGCGTCCACCTTGCCCAGCTCGGCCATCTGCCACACCACGCCGGCCTCGTCCAGCACCCTGCGGATATAGGCCACCACCTCGGCAGAGGCGTCGGAGGCGCCCGACTTACCGCGGGAACCGGTGTACTTGCACAGGCCGATGCCGTAGTTCACCCGGGCGCTGTTGCGCTTCTCATAGACCTCGGCGAAGTTGGGGTCGTAGGCCGCGGTCACGTCAGTGGACAGGCAGAAGGACTTCTCGTAGCAGGCCTTCAGCGGCACCCGCTGGGCGTCGCACAGGTCGCTGACAAAGGTATCAAAGGCTACGGATTTCATGCCGCTGACGCCGGCCGAGCCGATCTCCTCCTTGTCCGCCAGCATACAGACGGCGGTCTTGCCGGGGTGCCCAGGCCAGAAGGGCCGCCAGACAGGCAAAGCCGCACACCCGGTCGTCGTGGCCGTAGGCACCGATCAGGGAGCGGTCGAAGCCGATGTCGGCAGCCTTGAAAGCGGGCACCACCTCCAGCTCGGCGGAGATGAAATCCTCCTCCACGATGTGGTACTTCTGGTTCAGGTAGTCCATGACGGCCAGCTTCACCCGGTCGGAGCCCTCGTCGTCCTTAAAGGGGCGGCTGCCGATGAGCAGGTTCAGGCTTTCGCCGGGGATGGCCTGCCGGCCCATGGGGGCTTTCTTGGACTCGCTCCACGCCCGAGGTGGGGCAGCAAATCGTCAATGGTGAACTGGGGGTCCTCCGGCGCGCCGCCGATAGACACGGCCACGGTAGAGCCGTCCTTCAGGGCCACCACGCCGCGGAGCTCCAGGGGGATAGTCACCCACTGGTACTTGCGGATACCGCCGTAATAGTGGGTCTTGAAAAAGGCCAGCTCCGCGTCCTCATAGAGAGGGTTGGGCTTGAGATCCAGCCGGGGGAGTCGATGTGGGCCGCGCCGATGTTGACGCCCTCGCTGAGGGGCCTGGTACCCACCACGGCCAGCATCAAGGCCTTGCCCCGGTTGATCCGGTACAGCTTGTCGCCAGGATTGACCGCCATGCCGCGGGTGAAGGGCTTGAAGCCCTTAGCCTCCGCCAGGCGCACCGCCTCGGTTACGCACTCCCGCTCCGTCTTGCCTGCCGAATCCTAAAACTTCTTGTAGCTCCTCACAATAGGATCTTCATCATCCGCCTCGTCTGGCGCTCAGGCGGTCGTAGCCGTTCTTGGGCTGGTAGAGCAGCGCCTCGCGCCGCAGCTCTCCCGCCGTCTTCTGCTTCTCTTCCATTTGAATTCCTCCTTCGTCTAGTTCCGATTGCTCAGTATCTGCTCAAACAGTTGCTTGGCACGGGCCTGAAAGGCCTCCGGCGTGTCGTCCGCCCGGTTTTCCAGGAGATAATCGCAGTGGGTGCGGAAAAAGCCGTCCCCCTGCTGGGCCTCCACCCGCTTCCGGGCGTAGTCCTCCGAAATCCCCTCCCGGGCCATGATCCGCCGGATGCGCAGTTCCTGGGGGCCAGTATGCCCACTATCGCGCCACAGGTCTCCCCCAGGCCGCTCTCAATGAGGGCGATGGCGTCGATGGCCACGGCGCTCCGCCCCTGCTCCTCCGCCCCGGCGGCCTGCCGGTCGATCTCGGCCAGGATGAAGCGGTGGGTGATGGCGTTCAGCTCGGCCAGGGCCGCCGGATCGCCGAATACCACCCCGCCCAGGGCCTTGCGGTTGACACGGCCCTCCCCGTCCAGAATGGAAGGGCCAAACCGGGCGGTCAGCTCCGCCCGCAGGGTGGCGCTGGACTCCAGCAGGGCGTGGTACACCGCATCCGCGTCGATGATATGGGCGTCCAGCTCCACCAGGGCCTGGAGCGCGGTGGTCTTCCCCGCCCCGGTGGGGCCGGTGATGCCGATGCGTTTCATGGATGGCTTCGCCTCCGTGGTTCAGTATAGCATATCTCGTTCCGGGTTTGTTATGTATTTGTAAACTTTCCACCGCAGGAGAGGCTTCACTCCGCCCGCACGATGTGGAAGCCGGCGGCCTTGTTCAGCCGGTTGGCCACCGCCAGGCCGATACCGGCGGCGGCGGGACACTGGGCCCAGATGTGGGACACGCCGGTGCCGTCGAACCAGCGCAGGGCCTCAAAGACCCGGCGGGCCTGCTCCGGCACGTCGGTGCTGGGCCCCAGCTGCTCCAGCGGGTGGCCGGCAAACAGCCCGGCGTATTCGTCGAAGCAGATCACCCCGTCTCCGGGGGCCATGTGGGCCT
>ENA-OQDA01001058-OQDA01001058.1-human-gut-metagenome-genome-assembly--contig:-NODE-1058-length-10353-cov-2.443380_pt1 | contig 10353 bp, 10 predicted proteins | sample MGYA00242771_ERZ504603 | MGnify/ENA primary metagenome ERZ504603 (study PRJEB26092, sample SAMD00036328) | human gut metagenome | host: Homo sapiens | study: EMG produced TPA metagenomics assembly of...
TCGTTTTCCGTGTTCGGCGTGGCTTCGATCAAGTACCGGAAACCCGCCTGCCGGATCGAAAAGTCAGGTTGAAAATCCAAAGATTAAGAAAAATCCTATTTTGTTTTCGTAAGGAATTAAATCGTACCGAATACCTTAGATTTGCGCAGTAAACAGGAGATGAGATAGAGTTGGTAATTTTGTAGAGAAGAGGTTAGCTAAAAGAAAGGGAGGCAGGGAGTGAACCAGGTATCGATAAGAATTCAAGATTCATTTCCATATTAGGACTCTTTGTCTTTCTTGAACCGAGACCTGAATAAGAATTTAACCTTTCATTGTTAAGGTAGTTAGGATAGGTTCAAGTTCCTTTCTCTCAATTTGATGGTCAAAAACAAAAGTAATGGACAATTTTTATTTCATCGGGGTTGACGTCAGCAAAAAGAAACTGGACTTCTGCGTACTATTCGAGGGTAAGGTTCTGCGCGAAGAACAGGTAAGCAACCACCAGCAGGCTGTCGCCAGACTGATCGGCGAGTTGAAGAACGATTTGGAAATGGATAACGAACAGTTTTTAATCTGTGCCGAACATACGGGGCAATATACTTTCCCTCTGGTATGTGCTTGCAAGTCGGTCGAGTGCAAACTTTGGTTGGAGAACCCGTCCCAGATCAAATATTCATCCGGTATGCAGCGGGGCAAGAACGACAAGGTGGATGCAAAGCGCATAGCCATTTACGCTTCACGGTTCGGAGATAAGGTTAAGTATTACGACCGTCCCACCGAGGAGATAGAGAGGCTTAAACAGTTGGAGAGGGAGCGTGCGCTTTACGTTACCGACCTGGCTAAATACAAAGGCCAGATGTACGATCAGAAAGATTTTATGCCGGCGGCGCTTTATCGCAAGAAAACAAAGCGGATGAAAGGCTTAATACAGGAACTACAAGCGGCTATCGATGCGATCACTGCTGAAATGGAGAAGATCATAGGCTCAACGGAAGTGCTTGCGCGCCAGATGGAACTTTTAATGTCGATAGACGGTGTAGGTAAAGTGGTAGCTCTGAATGTGATTATCGAAACAGAAGCGTTCTCCCGCTTCGACAATCCCAGAAAGTTCTGCTGTCACGCAGGTGTCGCTCCGTTCTCATACACATCCGGGAGCAGCCAGCACTCCAAAAACAAGGTCTCGCATAGGGCCAACAAGAACATAAAGAAACTGCTACATATGGCAGCCGTATCGGTAACTCATCGTAAAGAGGGTGAACTAAAGGCCTACTATATGCGGAAAGTAGAAGAAGGAAAGAACAAAATGTCGGTAATCAATGCGTTACGTGCTAAAATCGTGGCCCGTATGTTCGCCGTCATCAAAAGAAATGAAGTTTATACTCCTATTTACTCTTAAAAAACTTGCAAAAACCATAAGAATATGGAATTTAAGGAAATACTCCGGCGCCGGCGCAGCGTCCGCAAATATCTTTCCCGCCCGGTGGAGCGGGAGGTGCTCGATACCGTTCTTCGGGAGGCTCTCGCGGCCCCGTCGTCGCGCAATTCGCATTCGACGCACCTGCGCGTGCTCACCGATCCCGAAACGATCGCCCGCATCGCCCGGATGCGGGATTACGGTTCGGCATTTCTGGAGCATGCCCCTGCGGTCGTACTGGTCGAGGGCGATCGTACGGCGACCGACCTTTGGCGTGAGAACGCGGCGATCACGGCGACGGCCCTGTTGTTCGCGGCCACCGATGCGGGGCTGGCCTCTTGTTGGGTGCATGTGAACGGACGTCCCTGTTTGAAGGATCGGCCCGACGGAGCGCAGGCGGAAGACTATCTGCGGGAGTTCCTTCCCGTCCCGGCGGAGCACGGCATCCTGTGCGCCGTCGCTCTGGGTTACTCCGACTTCGAGCCTGCGGCCCTGCCCCCGTTCGATGCGGGAACGCATATCCACTGGCCGGAAAAGTAGCGGGGCCGAATCGAGTTCGGGTCGGGCGAGTGTCGGGAAGGACCTCGTTCGGTCGTTTTATGTCGTTTGCCGGTACTTGTATCGGGAACCCGGCTGGATTCGACTTTCTTGGGCTGAATTTATCTTTTTCGCGGCGAAAATCCGGTTCGTCGAATAAAAAAACCGCAACGGTGAGGTTGCGGTTTTTCTGTTTCGGTACGCCTTGTCATTTCTTGTTGAAGAGATTCATCGTCCGTTCGGGGCCGATCGCGGCGAACGAGAGAATCGCGTCGCCGAAGTATTTGAGTCGTTCGGGCATCGCCTTGCGCTCTTCGTCGTTCCAGTGCCCCAGTACGTAGTCCACCTGGTGTCCGCGCGGGAAGTCGCCGCCGATGCCGAAGCGGATGCGGCTGTACTCCTCCGTGCCGAGCAGTTCGGTGATGTTCTTCAGTCCGTTATGCCCGCCGGCGCTCCCCTTCGTACGCATCCGGAAGGTTCCGAACGGCAGGGCGATGTCATCGACGACGACCAGCAGATTCTCACGAGGAATCTTCTCCGCGTCGAGCCAGTAGCGGACGGCCTTGCCCGAAAGGTTCATGTAGGTCGAGGGCTTGAGCAGCACCAGCGTATGCCCTTTGCTGCGAAGCGTGGCCACGGCGCCGTAGCGGTCGGTGGTAAAAGAGGTGTTGGATGCTTCGGCTAAAGCATCCAACACGTCGAATCCAATGTTGTGCCGGGTATCGGCATATTCGGCGCCGATGTTTCCCAGACCAACGATCAGGTATTTCATAAGGGTAATCCGTTGAGATTACTTCGCAGCCGCAGCGTCGGCACCGCGCGAAGCACGGGTTACGCGCACGGCGCATACGGCCGTCGTTGCCGGGGTGAGGAATTTCACTCCGTCGAAGTTCAGGTCGCCCACGAAGATCGTCTTGCCTACGCCCAGCGGAGTTACGTCGATAACCAGTTCGTCGGGCAGCTTGTCGAGCTGTGCGCTCACGGTCAGCTTGCGGGCCGAGAGAACGAGCTTACCGCCGATCTTCACGCCTTCCGCATTACCGGTCAGACGTACGGGGATCGAAATGGCTACGGGTTTGCCCGGCTGTACGCGATAAAAGTCCATGTGGAGAATCTCCTCGCGGATGGGGTGGAACTGCACGTCGCGGAGTACGGCTTTTTCGGTTTTGCCGTCGATCTCCAGATCTACGATGTAGGAGTTGGGCGTGTAGATCAGGGGTTTGATCTCCCGGGGATCCACCGAGAACGAAACCGTTTCGCCGCCGCCGTAGAGAACGGCCGGAATCTGACCTTCGCGGCGTACCGCCTTTGCTGCTTTCTTGCCGTAGTTTTCACGCTTGACGGCCTTTACTTGGATTGTTTTCATTGTAATTTGTTTTTGTATGTGTTACCTTGGGCGCTACTCAGTCCGCCTCTCGACGGGCGGACCCCTAAACGCTTGCGGGCCAAGATAAGCATTTATTCCCGGAAAACAAAAACGGCACCCTGCTTTGCGGGGATTCCGGATTCTGCGGGCGTCGCCGTCCGTGGCGGCGGAGAACGGCGGGCCGCTGCCGGAGTCGGGTTCGCTATGGCTTCAGGACGAGGCCGCCCGCGATCAGCACCCGGTGCAGGACGTTCTTTTCGGGAGCGTATTCCGGGTAATCGGACGGGTGTGCGTCGAGGTGATCCGAGAGGGCGTGCAACAGCGCCGAGAGCCGATTCCGCAGGGCCCGGTGCGATGCGGCGAGCTGCTCTTGTCCGGCCGGCTGGCAGGCGGAGGATTTGGCGACGGTCGTACCGCCCGCTCCGCCGTGCAGATCGAGCGCGGGTTGCATGGCGACGCGCACGGCGCAGGCGGCAGCCGGCGCTGCGAACTCTTCGCGCAGGGTCGGGTACTCTCCTTCGGCGAGTTTCTGCCAGAGTGCCGGGCCGGTCACGGGGAGGAGATAGCGGGCTTCCGCCGCCGCGATATCGACGGTGCCGATCGCTTCGGGCGGCAGGTAGCCGCCGTCGGCGAAAGCGAGGTCGATGACCTCGCGCGGGGTTACGAGGGTGGTCATGGTCAGTCGATGCTTCGGAGGTTATACTTGGTGATTTCGGCCAGGAAATGTTGCTGGCGTTCGTCTTCGGGGTCGTAGTCCAGGCCGTCGGCTTTGCGGGCCTCCCAGACTTTCATATAAAGGGGTTTGGAGCGGGTCGGCGGACGATTGACGATTTCGAGCGACGAGGGGTCGGCGCCGAGGATGCGTCCGATGATTTCGCGGATCGGCTCCAGCAGCTCGGCCTGTTCGCCCAGGATGACCGTGTTGAGGGCGATTTCGTATTCGTGCAGGATGCGTTCGGCGCTGAAGCCCGAGGCGTAGTCCAGTCCGCTCAGGGTCCGGAACCACGAATGGGCGACCACGATGTCCGAAGTGGCCTGTTCGTGCAGCGACCGCCAGTCGCCTTCGTTCTGCGAGGCGATGGGGATGAAGCGCGAGTGGTCCTCTGCAGCCCCTTCGCGCAGTACGAACATCACCTGCCCGGGGTTGCCGGCGAATTTCTCCTCGGCCGTGCGCATGATCCGTTCGGCCTGCGCCTCGTCGTCCATCGTGCTGTCGAGCATCATCACGCCCGAGAGTTGGAACGAGTTGTCGAGCCGCGAGATATTCCAGCGGTCGGTCTTGTAGGCGATGGCCGACACGCCGAACCCGGCGATGTAGGGCGGTACGCCGTAGTGCTCGAACATCGGTTCGTAGTCCTTGTAGTGGACGATCGCGCGGAGCGTGCCGTCGTCCTGCCGTTCGAAAAGCGGGTAGAGGGGCAGCGTGCGGCGTCCGCAGCCGAGAAACGGGACCAGTCGTGGTGGAGCAGGATGTGCCGTGAGTCTTTGGCTACGCGGCAGCGCGAGGCGTCCTGATGGTAGAGGGCCAGGAACGAGTGCTTTTCGTCGGTGACGACTTCCAGGAAGGCGTTGCCGAAGAGCGACTTGTCGAAGGACAGCTTGCTGCATACCTGCCGCAGGGATTCGCCCGATCCATTGACTTGCGCGACGAAGGCGCCCAGCAGGGGGACTTCCGGATCGAACGTGAAGCCTTTGCCGGAGGTGTAGTCGGCCTTGTCGTTGATGATGCGGCGGTGCGTGGTCGAGCGGCGCGACATAAGGGCCAGGGCTGTGGGGAAGAGGTTGTCGTCGCCCCAGCGCCAGAATTTGTCGCTTTCGACCCGTGCGGCGCCGAGCGTGAGGTAGGGGTCGTCGCGGCGGACGGCCTTCACCAGCGCCGTTTTCTTGAGTTTCTGTTTCGTGTTCATGGGTATTGGTTTGAAAAACAGAGGCTGCCGGACGGGTTGCCGGACAGCCTCTGTCGGTTATTGTTCCCGGATGGGCGGTGCCGGGGCCGTATCCTCGCCGGCCAGCGTCAGGACGAGGACGGGACGTGCGGCGAATTTCGTTTGGGATTCGTACCGGATCTCCGTGAGCCGCAGGGGTTGCTCGGCTCCGAATTTTTCCGACCTTCCCGCCAGCAGGAAGACGCCCGATGTCGGTTCGATGCGGCGACCGTGCCTTCGGTCGCGAGCCGTGCGAGCTGTCGTTCGCCGAGGCGGTCCCGGATTTCTTCGGGATCGGCGACCAGCGTGAGCGTATGGCGGAAGCGCGGAGGTCCGTCCGGATTCAGGTTCTCTTCCCGGAACGACGAGGACTGTTCCAGGATCAGCCATTGATCGGCCGATGCCCCCGCTCGCAGCGTCAGCCCTGTGCAGCAGCCGTCGCCGTAGGTGGCCGATACGATGTCGGAGGCCGGGATCAGCCAGACGGCTTCGATGCCTCCCGCAGGCTTTAGGGGCCGGGCGTAGGGAGTGGTTCCGGACATGGTCAGATGCGCGATGCGAATGCGACCAGTCCTTCGTCGAGCACGTCGCAGCCGGCCATGAAGACGGCGCGCTGGCGGTTCTCCATTTCGTCGGGGTTGTACCACATGCGGATTTCGTTGCCGGGGAAGTCGGCCGTATTGACGGCCAGCACCAGGTTGCGGCGGTCGGTCAGGATGCAGAACGACTTGGGTACGGGCGACGAAGAACTCAGTTTGGCCAGGTAGGACGAGATGCGCAGATCCACGACGGGAATGCCGTGATACAGCAGGTTTTGACGGCCGTTGATATAGTCGGTGTAGGCGCCGTCCGTGCTCATGCTGTCGAGGTGCTTCTCGTAGGCGCTGTAAACGTCCGACGAAACGAAGAAGGCCAGTTGCCCCTCGGCTTTGAGGTCTTTCAGGCGTTCGTCCGCATTTTTCCAGAGATCGTCGAACATGGCGACCGAGTTGGCCGGTGTGTTCATGGCGTCCGTTTCGTAATTGTAGGTATAGACCTTGTTGTTGTTCGAGTAGGTGGCGATGGTTTTGAGAAATCCGTCGAAGGTGTTCGCGCCGCTTTCGGCCGACGTGTCGCCCACCCACATCGTCGAGCGGATGCTTTCGGCGATGGCCTGTTTGAAGAGCGTGGTTTCGGCCTCTTCGAGTTCGGTGCCCGTGAGATCCTCCATATTGACCTCGGGACGGTTGGTAATCAGCTCATAGACCAGCGAGAAGTAGTCTGCGGCCGAGTAGCCCAGTTCGGCTTTCACGCGGTTGAGAGGGATGGTTTTCTGGAGTTTTTTCGAGCCGGCGCCGCCGCTCCAGCCTGCCGCGGTGAATTTTTGCAGGATGTCGGTTTTGGGCTCCCACATCTGCACTGTCGTCGGTACGGGCATGTTGTAAAGGACGCGGACGCCCAGGTCGATGGCCGAAGGACCGCTCAGCATCGGGCGGAAAAAGGACGTTTCGAGGTTTTTGCCGGTGTAGGTTTTGGCATTTTCGAGTGCGCTCATGAGATAATTTGATTTTTGGTGATTGAATGGGTTGTTCGAACGAATGGAATCGGTTCGGGTGTAGCGGTTTTGCGGAGGGTATCCGAAGGCGGGGCGCCGGATCCTCGGCGGGCGGGTTTTACCGGATCAGTTGCTTCGCATCTTCGGCATAGGCTCGCTGGTTGGCCGAGGGAGTCGTTTCTCCGATCGACGGATCTTCGCGGGGGAGCGTGCGGGTCGGAGCCGCGAATTGCTGGCCTTCGTGCAGGGCGAGTTCCGAAGTGCGGAGGCCGGACCCTTTTTCCGGGTCGCCGAAATGGAGGATGTTGCGGTCGGGGGGAAGGGCGTCTGCCGGACGGACGAGTCCCAGCTTGCCGAGCAGCTTGCGCCATTGTCCGGCCGGCGTCGCCTGTGCCGCAGGCGTTTTTTCCGTAGTGGCGGGTTCGATGATCCGATCGACGAGTCCGGCGGCGAGTGCCTCCTGCGGAGAGAGCCAGCGGCCGGAGCCGTTGTTTTCGGCCATCAGGAGGGTGAACTCCTCCGGAGTGCGGCCCGAACGGGCGGCATAGACCTCCGCCAGGCGTGCGTCGGTTTTGCGGAGCAGGTCGATGCGGGTCGCAAGTTCCTCGGCATTGCCTTCGGCGGTGCAGATCGAATTGTGGATCAGGTAGAGGGCGTGGGCCGATATTTCGCGGCATCCCTCCGATGCGGCCTGTGCGATGACTGTGGCAGCCGAAGCCGTATAGCCGTAGCAGCGGGTGACGATGTGTCCGTCGAGCGACGAGAGGGCCTCGTAGATCAGCAGGGCGTCGTTTACGTCGCCGCCCGTCGAGCGGATATTGACGACGATTTCCGGAGCGTCGATTTCGCGCAGCCGGTCGAGGCTGTCCCGGAATTTTTCGTAGGTGGCTACGCGCGACGAGGGTTGGTCGAACTGCCACTCCTCGGGGACGCCGATCACCCCTTCGATGTCCACGAAGCAGGTGTCGTTGCGGTTGGTGATTTGAATGTCGGATTGCATGGAAAGTTGTTTTTTTGCCGACTCGCTCGCCGGCGTTCGGAATGGGGTTGGCTGTGAGTGGGGGCGTTGCGGTTTCGCGGCGTCCCCGCTCCAGCAGGAGGGTTGGGCGGATTTTCGAGGAGCGCATCCCGTGAGAGAGCGGGGAGTCGTACGGCTGCGGTCCGCGCGGATGAAGGACGGTCGAAGGGCTATCCGTTGGGCAGACGGGTGAAGGTGCAGCGGGTCGAGGCGGCCGAGGGGTCGTAACCCTCGATGCGGCGGAGCGTGCAGCGGACCTCTTCGCCGCCGATGCGGAACAGGAACGTCGAGGCGATGCAGGGGGCGAGGCGCTGTATCTGGAAGAGCCGTTCGATGTCGCACGGTTCGAGCCGCAGGTGGAGCGTGAGGTGCTGGCAGCGTTTCTCCTGTTCGGCTTGGGTGTCGTAGAAGCGGTGCAGTCCCTGTTGTCCGTCCCGGTCTTCGAAACAGAGCGTGAATCCGTTGTCGGGATCGTTGCGGTGGAACGCGGCCAGGGGGTAGCTGTCTCCGGTGGAAGGATAGCCCCAGCGCTCGCCGGCGGGCAGGTGGCTGCATGCCGCAGTAGCGGACGATGCGGGGCGTGAAACTGCTCCGGTCGGCGGTGTCCGAGGCGTCGCGGTCGCCGACCGCAGGAGCGAGGGCCGAAGGGTGCATCCGCATAACATTCCGTTTCGCTGACCGTCGGCGAGAAGAAGGGGTTGGCGAGGCTTCTTTCCCGGTCGATCGCCGCCGCCGAGTCATTGACCAGACGCCACTGGCCGAAGGGCTCTTCCAGTGTCGCGTTCAGCCGGGTCACCGCACCGTCCGCTTCCCGGTACTTGTAGATGCGGACGCGTTCCGCATCCTGTGCCGCATCGCCCAGCAGGATCGGCTGCGAGCGGTCGATCCGGGAGCTCCAGTCGAAGGTCTGGCCGAGGCGGTAGAAGTCGTCGGCCGGTTCGACGTAAACCGTGCGGGTTTCCTCGTCGGTGTAAAAGCGCAGATTGAACAGGTGCCGCAGGGCATCGAGTACGACCCATTTGCGGACGCGGTGCCGGGAGACGTCCTCAAAAGAGATCGGGGTGTTCAGACCGGGTGCGCCGGTGAAGTCGGGGCGCAGGGTGCATTGGCGGCTCAGGGAGAATTTCATCCCCGGTTCCGCACCGTAGAAATAGATGGTCGAGAAGGTTTTGGGCGAGGTCGGCGTGACAGTTACCGGGTTGGTACGGACGGTCATTTCCACTTCGGTCTGTCCGGTTTCTCCGATGTAGCCGTCGTAGAGTGCCCAATCTCCGGTGTAGGTCGTGTAGGTCGTGCTTCCGGCGGCTTTGTAGAGCAGTACCGGGGCCGTGACGGTCGAGCCGGAAGGGGTCGTGACCAGAGCCGACCGCGAATCGAACTCTCCGATTGCGTGCCCGGCCGTGCCGTTGACGGTGCAGGTGAGGCGGTAGGAGTTTCCTTCGGTGTGGTTGAACACGATGGCACGGTACTGGAAGGCGGGTTTGGTCGAGTTTCTGCGGTCGGCGTAGCGGTTTGCGAGGGCGCCCTGTACCTCGGTGCCGTCGCCCAGGTAGAAGGAGTCGATTCCTTTGAGGCGGTTGCGGTCGAGGATGCGGTGGTCGGTGATGTAGCGGATGTGGTATTCGAAGGCTACCGTCACCGAGGTCATGGGCCTGAAGACGATCTCCCCGTCTTCGACGGTGAAGCAGTGGTTGTTCGAAAAGACATCGGTGAGGGTTTCTCCCAGATCGTTTTGGTCGTTCGGATTGACCGTTTCGACGAAATTGCCTACTGAGTTGATCGACTTGTAGGGGTTGGCGTACACACGGCCGTCGCTGTTCGCCGTCGTCGCCGCCGTCGTCGTACGCCGGGCCAGGAAATCCATGCGGTTCCGCAGGGCGTTCGTGTCGCGCGAGGAATAGGCGCCGCTCAGGTAGAGCGAGCGGAAAAATTCGCCGTTCAGAAAATCGCTTTCAAGGGTGTAGCCCGCTTCGGAAAAGAGTGTCTGCACGACGGTTGCGGCCGAAATGAACGGGTGGTAGTCGTCCACGGAGAGGAATCGTTCTACGGGAATCAGTTCGACCGACGACAGTTCGGGGGTGTATTCGTCGCGGCATACCGGGAAGAATTTGACCGGGGTGTTGTTGGTCCAGGTCTGGCGGATCATCGTGGGCGTGAGCCGTCCCGAGAAGGAGATGCCGAGGGTGTTGAACATCTCCGCAGCGACTTGCCGGGCCCATTCGGAGGTGCCGCTGCGGATCTCTATCAGATACCCCTCCGGGTCGGAGTCGTACGCTGCCGAGAGCAGCCGGACGGAGCCTTGCAGCAGTTTGGCCTCTCCGTCGCTCAAAACAGCCGTGTGCTGCGCGGCATTGAAGCGCTGGCCCGTGTAAGGCTCGGCGGCGAATCCGAAATGCAGTCGTTGGTCGGGTTGCGGCTGCGCCGCAGCTCGGAGGGCGTGCCCTTTGTTTCCGCTTCGCACGTCGGCGAGATCCTGGGCATCGTAGTCGAGGGCGGATGCGCTGCGGACGGGTCGAGGTCGCAGGGAAGTTTGGTCGATAGTGAGTTCATAGGTAGCGGGTTTCTTGTCGGGGACGC
>ENA-OQDA01001059-OQDA01001059.1-human-gut-metagenome-genome-assembly--contig:-NODE-1059-length-10350-cov-7.624963_pt1 | contig 10350 bp, 9 predicted proteins | sample MGYA00242771_ERZ504603 | MGnify/ENA primary metagenome ERZ504603 (study PRJEB26092, sample SAMD00036328) | human gut metagenome | host: Homo sapiens | study: EMG produced TPA metagenomics assembly of...
CAGCTTCATCCTGGGCGTGGGCATGACTTCGCCCGTAAACGCCTCGATCATCACCACGAGCATGCCGTTGTGGGCGATGATTCTCGCCGCAATTTTCCTCAAGGAACCGATCACCGCGAAAAAGGTAGAGAGATTTTGAGCTAGCCTTACTACGCTTTATTTCCACATTTACTAAGAATTATTCGTCCGACATCTGTTGCATTATCGTCCGACAGCTGTCGGACGATAATGCAACAGATGTCGGACGAATAAGCAACAACCGTCGGACGAATAATTCTCTGCAAGGAAAAACATAATCTATCGTAGCCCTCAAAGGTATTCAGCGCAATACCGGAAACTATTCATATGATAAGCACTACGCATTCGACCATCACTACAGATTCTCTCTGAAAAAAGCATGCTCCGACTATGTAGTTTCCAATAAAAAATGTATCTTGCGGAGATTTATTAAATACGATATGAACATGAAACCCTATCTAATCCCCTTCTTTGCAACTGTTGCACTGACCGCAACCGCTCAACAAAAAAACGAGATTACCAGCGTCCTCGAAATACTGGATGTAACCAACGGTAACCGGACCGTCGTAAAAGAATTTCCCTACCGGATTGAAGCTCCCAATTGGACGCCCGACGGGCAATGGCTGCTATACAACAGCGACGGAAAGCTTTACCGCCTTTCCCCCACCTCGCCTGCCGAACCGGAACTGATAAACACCGGATTTGCCCAAAACTGCAACAACGACCACGTCCTCTCGGCCGACGGACAGCAGATAGCCATCAGCCACGGGACGAAAGAAGACTATAAATCGCGCATTTATACACTTCCCATCATGGGCGGCACTCCCCGTTTAATAACACCTATGGCTCCCAGCTACCTCCACGGCTGGAGCCCGACGGCAAAGAGCTTGCCTATTGCGCCGAACGAAACGGCAACTATGACGTCTATACCATCCCGGCGGAAGGAGGTGAAGAAACCCGCCTGACCACTGCCGAAGGTCTGGATGACGGACCGGAATATTCCCCCTGCGGACAATACATCTGGTTCAATTCCGTACGCACCGGACTCATGCAAGTCTGGCGCATGAAGGCAGACGGCTCCGAACAGACCCAGATGACCTTTGACGAAACCCGTAACTCCTGGTTCCCCCACATCTCCCCTGACGGAAAATCCGTTGTATTCATCACCTACTACAAAGGTGACCTGGAACCGGGAGAACACCTGGCAAACAAGAACGTAGAGCTGCGCCTAATGCCCGCAAACGGTGGAGAACCCAAGACATTGTTAAAGCTTTTCGGTGGACAAGGCACCATCAATGTCAACTCATGGGCACCGGACAGCAAACGCATAGCCTTCGTCAGCTATCGAATTAACTGATATGACTTGATGGTTTTCACTCCATTTTTTACTAACTTTGCCCGACTAAAGATGCAGTAAAACAAAATGGAAAAGAAGAAAATCATTATCGGAACATTCGTCGCACTGATTCTTATTGGAGCAGCTTGTGCAGGAACAGTATACTACTATCTGTTTGCCCCGCAATTCCATCCGAAAAAGACAGTCTATATCTATATAGACCGCGACGACACCGCCGACTCCATATATAATAAGGTGGAACAACAAGGCCATCCTCGAAGCTTCACCGGCTTCCGCTGGATGGCCCAATACAAGAAATATTCCGAAAATATACACACCGGACGCTACACCATCCGGCCGGGGGAAAACGTATATCACGTATTCAGCCGTCTGTACCGCGGATATCAAGAACCTACGAATCTCACCGTCGGCAGCGTACGCACACTGGACCGGCTGGCACGCAGCGTAGGCAAACAGCTCATGATAGACTCCGCCGAAATAGCCGGATTGATGAACGACTCCGCATTCCAACAAAAACTGGGATACAACAAAGAGACCCTGCCCTGCCTCTTCATCCCCGAAACCTACCAAGTCTATTGGGACATGAGTGCAGAAGAGTTCTTCGAAAGAATGCAAAAAGAGCACCAGAAGTTCTGGAACCAGGAACGCTTAGACAAAGCCACCGCCATCGGAATGACCCCGACGGAAGTCTGCACCCTTGCCTCCATCGTCGAGGAAGAGACAAACAACACTCCCGAAAAACCAATGGTGGCAGGGCTCTACATCAACCGCCTGCACACCGGCATGCCCCTGCAAGCCGACCCTACCATCAAATTTGCCTTGCAGGACTTCGGCTTGCGGAGAATTACGAATGCCCATCTGGCAGTAGAATCCCCCTACAATACCTATCTCAACACCGGACTACCTCCCGGTCCCATACGCATCCCCTCACCCATCGGGCTGGATGCTGTGCTGAACCATACGAAACACAACTACCTCTACATGTGTGCCAAAGAGGACTTCTCGGGCACCCATAACTTTGCATCCAATTATGCCGAGCACATGAAAAATGCAAGAAAATATTGGAATGCATTAAACGAAAGAAAGATTTTCAAGTAATCTGCTGATAAAATAAAAGCAAAATCCTATATTTGCGTCAAATATTAATCCATGACTAACACTTAAATATTCAGATATGAGCAAGCAACTCTTACTTGGCGATGAAGCCATTGCACAAGCTGCATTAGATGCCGGACTTTCGGGTGTATATGCCTATCCCGGCACTCCTTCTACGGAAATCACCGAATATATTCAGATGGCACCGATTACTGCCGAAAAGAATATCCATAACCGCTGGTGCTCTAACGAGAAAACTGCAATGGAGGCTGCCCTGGGCATGTCCTTTGCAGGCAAGCGTTCACTGGTGTGCATGAAGCACGTGGGTATGAACGTGGCTGCCGACTGTTTCATCAACTCTGCCATTACCGGCGTAAAAGGTGGTCTTATAATCATTGCTGCCGACGACCCCAGCATGCATTCCTCTCAGAACGAGCAGGACAGCCGTTTCTATGGCGACTTCTCCCTCATCCCGATGTACGAACCAAGCAACCAGCAGGAAGCATACGACATGGTGTACAACGGATTCAACTTCTCCGAACAGACCGGCGAACCCATCCTGATGCGCATGGTTACGCGCCTGGCACACTCCCGTTCCGGCGTAGAGCGCAAGGAGCAACAACCGCAGAATGAGATTTCCTTCAGCGAAGACCCGCGTCAGTTCATCCTCCTGCCGGGTAATGCACGCAAACGCTACAAAGCATTGCTGCAACGCCAGGACGAATTTATCAAAGCTTCTGAAAACTCCGCTTACAACAAATATACCGACGGCCCCAACAAAAAGCTGGGTATCGTGGCATGCGGCATCGGCTACAACTACCTGATGGAGAACTATCCCGAAGGTTGCGAATATCCGGTACTGAAAATCGGACAATACCCGTTGCCCAAGAAACAGCTGATGCAGCTGGTAGAAGCATGTGACGAGATTCTGGTACTGGAAGACGGACAACCGTTCGTAGAAAAACAGCTAAAAGGCTATCTGGGCATCGGCATCAAAGTAAAAGGCCGTTTGGACGGCACTCTTTCACAAGACGGAGAGCTGAACCCGGACAGCGTGGCACGTGCCGTAGGCAAGGAGAACAAGGCTGAATTCAGCGTTCCTTCTCTGGTAGAGATGCGCCCGCCCGCTTTGTGCGAGGGTTGCGGCCATCGCGACATGTACACGGTGCTGACCCAAGTATTGAAAGAAGAATATCCCACTTATAAGGTGTTCAGCGACATTGGTTGCTACACGCTGGGAGCCAATGCCCCATTCAACGCCATTAACTCTTGTGTGGATATGGGCGCCTCCATCACCATGGCGAAGGGTGCTTCAGATGCCGGCCTGCATCCTGCCGTAGCCGTCATCGGCGACTCCACCTTCACCCACTCGGGCATGACGGGACTGCTGGATTGCGTCAACGAAAACGCCGACGTCACCATCGTCATCTCCGACAACGAAACCACCGCCATGACCGGAGGACAAGATTCTGCCGGCACCGGACGTCTGGAAGCCATCTGCGCCGGCATCGGTGTAGCTCCCGAACACATCCGCGTCGTAGTGCCCTTGAAGAAAAACTACGAAGAGATGAAGCAAATCATCCGGGAAGAAATCGAGCACCACGGCGTATCCGTCATCATCCCCCGCAGAGAATGTATCCAAACATTAGCACGCAAAAAAAGAAACAAGTAAAGCCATGAAAAAAGACATCATACTTTCCGGCGTAGGAGGACAAGGTATCCTCTCCATCGCCACCGTAATCGGCAAAGCAGCCCTCAAGGACGGACTCTACATGAAGCAGGCAGAAGTACACGGCATGAGCCAGCGAGGCGGCGACGTGCAGTCCAACCTGCGCATCAGCGACCAACCCATCGCTTCGGACCTCATTCCCACAGGAAAATGCGACCTCATCATCTCCCTGGAACCGATGGAAGCACTGCGCTACCTCCCCTACCTCAGCCCCGAAGGTTGGCTGGTGACCAATGAAGCCCCCTTCATCAACATTCCCAACTATCCGGCAGAAGAAGACATCAAGGCCGAAATCAACAAGCTGCCGCATAAAATCATGCTGAACGTAAACGAAGTGGCAAAAGAAGTCGGCTCTCCCCGCGTAGCGAACATCGTACTGCTGGGCGCCACCATCCCCTTCCTCGGCATCGACTACGCAAAGGTGCAAGACAGCATCCGCGAAATCTTCCAACGCAAGGGCGACGCCATTGTAGAGCTGAACCTCAAAGCATTGGCTGCCGGCAAAGAGATTGCTGAAAAACTGATGTAAACTATAATTGACTCTAAATTTCAACATACCATGAATAACAAATACTGGGAAGAAGAGATTGAAACGATGCCCCGTGAGCAGTTGCGCGAACTGCAACTGCAACGGTTAAAAAAGACTGTCAGCATTGCCGCCAACTCTCCTTATTATAAAAAGGTATTCCAAGAGCATGGCATCACTGCCGACAGCATCCGGTCTATAGAAGACATACGTAAGATACCGTTTACTACCAAGGCCGATATGCGCGCCAATTATCCTTTTGGATTAGTAGCAGGCGATATGCGTGAGGACGGAGTACGTATCCATTCTTCCAGTGGCACTACGGGCACGCCGACGGTCATCGTACACTCCCAACACGATTTGGACTCTTGGGCTAACTTAGTGGCACGCTGCCTCTATATGGTAGGTATCCGTAAGACGGATGTTTTCCAAAACAGCTCCGGTTACGGCATGTTCACCGGAGGACTGGGCTTTCAGTATGGAGCCGAACGTCTGGGTGCGCTGACTGTTCCTGCCGCTGCCGGAAACAGCAAGCGTCAGATAAAGTTCATCACCGACTTCAAGACCACTGCCCTGCATGCCATTCCCAGCTATGCCATCCGCTTGGCAGAGGTATTCCAGGAAGAAGGGATGGACCCCGCCGGCACAAGTCTGAAAACGCTTGTTATCGGTGCCGAACCCCACACAGACGAGCAACGCAGAAAGATTGAACGCATGCTTGGCGTCAAAGCCTACAACAGCTTTGGTATGACTGAAATGAACGGTCCCGGCGTAGCCTTCGAGTGCACCGAACAAGACGGCATGCACTTCTGGGAAGATTGCTACCTGGTCGAAATCATTAACCCGGAAACCGGCGAACCCGTACCGGAAGGTGAAATCGGCGAACTGGTACTGACAACGCTGGACAGAGAGATGATGCCCCTCATCCGCTACCGTACACGCGACCTTACCCGCATCCTGCCCGGCAAGTGCCCTTGCGGACGTACCCACATCCGTATAGACCGCATCAAAGGCCGTAGCGACGATATGTTCATCATCAAGGGAGTCAATATCTTCCCCATGCAGGTGGAAAAGGTGCTGGTACAATTCCCCGAATTGGGCAGCAATTATCTCATCACGCTCGAAACGGTCAATAACCAGGATGAGATGATTGTGGAAGTTGAACTTAGCGACCTCTCTACTGACAATTACATCGAGCTGCAAAAGATTAGCAAAGCCATTACCCGCCAGCTGAAAGACGAGATTCTGGTAACTCCGAAGTTACGGTTGGTAAAGAAAGGTTCCTTGCCGCAGAGCGAAGGAAAAGCCGTCAGGGTAAAAGACTTACGGGACAACAAATAAACTTAAAAAAACTCTTTTCAAAACAGACCATCTGTTCACCCGATACAGATGGTCTGTCTTGTATAAACACATCATCTATCTTCCCTTGACACATCATCTGTTTCAGCATCACGTATCATCGTTTCACAATCACCCACATCCGCATAAAACGAAAGAGGAACGGTTATCCAAACAGATTACCGTTCCTCTTTTATAGAAAGCCGCACCGATGATGTGATGAAACTCCGTATGACATGATTTGAGTGCTCCTCCTCTTTGTAATCCACCGACTCAAGAGTTACCCCGAAGGGCGTGGCCCGCCATTGAGAAGCGAAGCTTGTCTCGGTATTTCATAAAAATTGATGAGTTTCCCGATCCAATCAATGCGGCTATTTTTTCTATAACAAAGGTAATGAGTTTCTATGAAAGAAACAAGTAAAAGCAGTAAATTGTTTCAAGTCCTTTTCAAGTTTTAACCCCTCCCCGGAGTATCAGAAAACAAAAAGTGCTGACTACCAAAAGAGTAATCAGCACCTCGTAATTTATCTGCTAACTGTTTTTATGCAGCCTTTGCTTTAGCAACGATAGCCTTGAAAGCTTCCGGATGGTTCATCGCTAAATCAGCCAACACTTTGCGGTTGATTTCGATACCAGCTTTGTGCAAAGCGCCATCAGCTTAGAGTAAGACATACCTTCCAGACGAGCGGCAGCGTTGATACGCTGAATCCACAAAGCACGGAAGTTTCTCTTCTTGTTCTTACGGTCACGGAACGCATAGGTCAAACCTTTTTCCCAAGTATTCTTGGCAACGGTCCAAACGTTCTTTCTTGCACCAAAGTAACCTCTGGTCAATTTCAAAATTTTCTTTCTTCTTGCTTTAGAAGCAACATGATTTACTGATCTTGGCATAGTTTTACTTGTTTTTGAATGTTAGCGCCGTTACTTCACGCAGCGGACTTAAAGCTAATGCATTCGGTTAATAACTTTAATACTTTTGTACGCTTTTCAATTACTTCATTGCTAAGAGCTCTTTCACCTGGCTTACATCTGTTGTACTAACAAGTGTAGAGTAGCACAAGTTTCTTTTCTGCTTCTTAGTTTTCTTAGTCAGGATGTGACTATGAAAAGCGTGCTTTCTTTTGATTTTACCTGTTCCGGTAAGAGTAAATCTCTTTTTAGAACCGGAGTTAGTCTTCATCTTTGGCATCTTTTTTAAACTTTTTAATTATTAAATTATATGGCAACGCACTATACCTATGGCGTTACTCACTTCTTTATTCTTCTTCGGTTTCAGCCGACGCAGCCTTTGGCGCATCTTCTGCAGGCTTGGGAGCCGCGCTCTTCTTAGGTGCCGCCACTTTCTTCGGAGAGAGCTGGATTGTCATTCTCTTTCCTTCCAAAACCGGCATTTGGTCTACCTTCGCATAGTCTTCCAAATCATTGGCAAAACGGAGCAGCAACACTTCACCTTGCTCTTTGAACAAGATGGAACGTCCTTTAAAGAATACGTAGGCCTTCACCTTGTCACCATCTTCCAAAAAGCCTTTAGCATGCTTCAACTTGAAGTTATAGTCATGGTCATCTGTCTGAGGTCCAAAACGTATTTCCTTCACGTTCACTTTTACCTGCTTTGCCTTTTGCTCTTTCTGACGCTTCTTTAACTGATAAAGAAATTTAGAATAATCAATAATACGACAAACAGGGGGTTGTGCATTTGGAGAAATCTCCACGAGATCCGCTTCATGTTCTTCAGCAAGTCTTAAAGCCTGCGCTATCGGATACACTTTTGGTTCTACTTCATCGCCCACTATGCGGACTTCTTTGGCCCGGATTTGTTCGTTAATCCGATGTTGCCCTTTTAAGCTGTCATTCTTCATTAAATAACGTTTACTTCCAGTTTGTTTCTTATTTACTATTCCCAAATTAATGTTTTTGTTAAGTAAAAGCGAACTTTAGAACATCTAATATATGCTATGCTTCTACAATTGGGCGCAAAGTTACCATTTATTTATCATATTCTGAACTTCTTCGTTCATTTTTTTGGCAAATTCTTCAAATTTCATGGTTCCTTTATCACCTTCTCCCTGCTTGCGGACAGCAACTTCCTTGTTTTCAGCCTCCTTTTCACCTACAACCAGCATGTACGGAATACGCTTCATCTCATTGTCACGAATCTTACGACCAATCTTTTCATTGCGCTCATCCACAATGGCACGGATGTCATATCGCTTCAAGTATTGTTTCACTTCATGCGCATAGTCGTTGAACTTCTCGCTGATAGGCAGGATGGCAACCTGGTCGGGAGTCAGCCACAACGGGAACTTACCGGCCGTATGCTCAATAAGCACAGCCACGAAGCGTTCCATGGAGCCGAACGGAGCACGGTGAACCATTACGGGACGGTGCTTCTGATTGTCGGCACCGGTATATTCCAGCTGGAAACGTTCCGGCAGGTTGTAGTCCACCTGGATGGTACCCAGCTGCCAACGGCGACCGATGGCATCCTTCACCATGAAGTCCAATTTAGGACCATAGAAAGCGGCTTCTCCATATTCTATTTTTGCCTTCAGACCCTTTTCTTCACAAGCTTCGATGATGGCTCGTTCTGCTTTTTCCCAGTTCTCGTCGCTACCGATATATTTTTCGCGGTTCACCTTGTCGCGCAAGGAAATCTGTGCCTCGAAGTTCTCGAAGTCCATAGATTCGAACACGATGGAGATAATGTCCATTACACGGAGGAACTCATCCTTCACCTGGTCCGGACGGCAGAAGATATGCGCATCATCCTGCGTAAAGCTACGTACACGTGTCAAACCGTGCAACTCGCCACTCTGCTCGTAACGGCAAACCGTACCGAACTCTGCCAAACGCAAAGGCAGGTCTTTGTAAGAACGGGGTGAGTTCTTGTAAATCATACAGTGGTGAGGGCAGTTCATCGGTTTCAAGAAGTACTCTTCCCCTTCTTCCGGCGTATGTATGGGCTGGAAGGAGTCCTTACCATATTTTGCATAATGGCCGGAAGTGATGTAAAGCAATTTGTTGCCGATGGGCGGACACATTACTTCCTGATAATCGTAACGGGCCTGGATGCGGCGCAAGAAATCCTGCAAGCGGATACGCAGTGCAGTACCTTTGGGTAGCCACATCGGGAGTCCCTTACCTACGGTGTCGGAGAACATGAACAAGTCCATCTCCTTACCGATTTTGCGGTGGTCGCGCTTCTTTGCCTCTTCCAGCAGAACAAGATACTCATCCAGCATCTTCTTCTTCGGGAAGGTGATACCATAGATACGGGTCATCATCTTACGGTCTTCTTGTCCACGCCAATAAGCACCGGCAACGGAAGTCAGCTTAATAGCCTTGATAGGAGCTGTGGTCATCAAGTGAGGGCCACGGCACAAGTCGGTAAATGCACCCTGCGTATAAGTTGTGATGTGGCCGTCTTCCAATTCGGAAATCAGCTCGCATTTATAAGTTTCTCCACGGTCACCAAACATCTTCAAAGCATCTGCCTTGGCAATGTCTTGTCTGACAACCGCTTCTTTCTTAGCCACCAGTTCAGCCATCTTTTTCTCAATGGCCGGCAGGTCAGCTTCCTTGATAGTCGTTTCACCCGGGTCCACATCATAGTAGAAACCGTTTTCGATAGCAGGACCTATACCGAACTGGATGCCCGGATAGAGTTCCTGCAAAGCTTCGGCCAGCAGGTGGGCACTGGTATGCCAAAAGGCATGCTTACCCTGCTCATCCTCCCATTTATAAAGAACCACTTCAGCGTCTTGCATGATAGGACGCCCCAAATCATAAATTTCTCCGTTCACGCCACAAGCCAGCACGTCTTGTGCCAATCGCGAACTGATGCTTTCTGCAATCTGCAGTCCCGTTACTCCTTCGTTATATTCACGAACAGAGCCGTCTGGAAATGTTATCTTTATCATAGTTTATATGTATATTTCATTTTTCAGAACGCAAAATAGCTAATTCTTTTTGATATTCTAGTTTTTAGCAAAAAAATGTTATTCCCGTGTATCTGTAAACCTCTTTATGATATTATAGGCCGAGACAATGCCCAACTCTCCGGCTTTACTCAAATCGGCAATACCTTGTTTGTTATTCCCCAGGAAGATGTGCGTCAACCCACGGTTAAAGTATGCTTCAGCAAAATCGGGACTCAGCTCAATCGCCTTGTCATAATCCGCCAAGGCGGCACGGTAATCCTTCAGTAACGAAGACACATTGCCACGGTTATAATAGCCATAGACAAAATCAGGAGCCAATAGAATAACGTGATCCAGGTCATTCTTC
>ENA-OQDA01001060-OQDA01001060.1-human-gut-metagenome-genome-assembly--contig:-NODE-1060-length-10334-cov-2.691094_pt1 | contig 10334 bp, 17 predicted proteins | sample MGYA00242771_ERZ504603 | MGnify/ENA primary metagenome ERZ504603 (study PRJEB26092, sample SAMD00036328) | human gut metagenome | host: Homo sapiens | study: EMG produced TPA metagenomics assembly of...
CCGTGGAGGGCCGCAAGCGCACCTACGTCCTCACGGACGAGGGCCGGGCCCGCTACGAGGAAGAGCTTGTCCGCCTGCGGAGCTGTCTGGCGGACGCGGAGGAGGAGAGGAGGGCGATGGACTATGAAACCGAGGACGGTGCGCAGACTGTGCCTGGTTGACGGGATGAACCTGGATCACATCGAGGGCTGGCTGGAGTCCATGGCCGCCCGGGGCCTACACTACGACCACAGTGACGCCTTCCTCTTTCACTTCCGGCGGGGGGAACCGGCGGCGGTACGCTACCGGCTGGAACCCCGTGGTACCCTGGACTGCCCGGAGGGTATGGAGCACTGCCGCACCCTGGGATGGGAGCTGACCGGATACATGGGCAAAGGCTTTTCCCTGTTCAGAACCTGGGAACCAGACGCCCCGGAGCGCACACCGACCCGGTGGTACGGGGGTACGGGCTGGACAAGCTGGCAAGGCTGGTTCGGTGGTTCGCCACCCCCATGCTAATCTGCGCCCTGGTCATTCTTGCCCTCCCCCTATGGCTCCTTTTGGCCTGGGATGAGCCGGTACTGTCCCTGGTCACCGGAAGCGGGGACAACCTTTTTTCTCTGTATCCTGTCCGAGTGGATCGCCATTTATATGTCCTTCCGCTCCTTCTCCTCCTTCTTCGCCCTTCGGCGGCGGCTGCGGGCCGGAAAGGAACCCCGGCGCTCCGGCTGGCGGTGTTCCGCCCGCATCAACGCCGCCTGTCTGGCCGGCTCCTTTATCTTGGTGGCCCTCAGCTTTGCCGTCCTGGCAGCCGGGCGTGGCATGCGCTGGGAGGGGGAGACTGCGACCGTGAACCGCCCCTTCCCCGACTTCGCCCTGGAGGAGCTGGAGGGGCGGCCCAGGCTTGAGGCCGCCCCCTCCGTCTGGTCGGTGGAGCGGCGGGGGGTGGACTTGGACAACTATGTCCGCTTCGACTGGTCTGTCCTGGCCCCGGAACAGTATGAGGTGGAACGGAACATGGCGGACGGAGACTACGAGACCAGTTTCCGGCTGGATTGGTACCGTCTCTCCCTCCCCGCCCTAGCGGAGCCTTTTGCACGGGATCTCTTTTCCCGGCAGACCTTCTATGCCGAAATCCCGGAGCGGTACACCGTCGCGCCCCTGGACGTGCCGGACACCGACGCAGTTCTGATCACCGAGGAGGGCGGCTTCGGACAGGACGTCCTTCTGTGCCGGGGGACTGTGGTGTTCTATCTGCGCTACTATGGGGATCAAGAGCTGTCCGCCCACCCCGAGCTGCTGGCCGAGCTGGCCCAATTTGACGGGAGGTGAGTCCATGGCGCACCATAACACCGTCCGGCGGTATCCGCCGGTGGACTACTATGATGTGGTGGCGGTGGATCGCTGGCTGGAGCGGATGGCCCTCAACCTCCACGACGGCCTCTATGTGGCCTGTCTGGTCTATGACGGGCCGGGAGAGCTGGGCCGCTTTTCCGCCCGCTCCGCCCGGTGGTCTCTTGGGGATTAGAACGTGCGTTTGACTTCTCTCGCTCCTTCCCTTATAATGGAGCTGCAAGGAGGCGGACGGTATGGACCGGGTGATTCTGCACTGTGATCTGAACAGCTTTTACGCCTCGGTGGAACTGCTGGACCACCCGGAGCTCCGGGACAGACCGGTGGCGGTGTGCGGCGATCCAAATTCCCGCCACGGGATCATCCTGGCCAAGAACGAGCCCGCCAAGCGGTACAAGGTGCAGACCGCCGAGACCATCTGGCAGGCCCGGCGCAAGTGCCCGGAGCTGGTGCTCCTCCCCGCCCACCACTGGAAGTACCGGGACTACTCCAGGCGGGTCAACGCGGTGTACGAGCGGTACACCGACCTGGTGGAGCCCTTCTCCATCGACGAGAGCTGGCTGGATATAACCGGCTCCCTCCACCTCTTCGGCGGAGACGCCAAGGCCCTGGCCGACGAGATCCGCCGGGTGCTGCGGGAGGAGCTGGGCCTGACGGTCTCGGTGGGGGTATCCTTCAACAAGATCTTCGCCAAGATGGGCAGCGACTACAAAAAGCCGGACGCCACCACGGTGATCTCCCGGGAGAACTACCCAGGAGCTGCTCTGGCCCCCTCGCCCATCCACCTCCCTGCTCTTTGGTGGGGCGGTCGGCCGCCGCCGCGCTGGAGCACTACGGCGTGCACACCATCGGGGATCTGGCCCGCCTCGACCGGGAAGCCGCTGCCTCCATCCTGGGCAGGCAGGGCTGCACCCTCCACGACTACGCTACTGGGGCGGAGCATTCCCCCGTGGTGCCCGCCCGGGAGCAGCCCGGCCCCAAATCGGTGGGCAACGGCCTCACCTTTCCCCGCAATCTGGTGGGATGGGCGGAGCTCCACGCCGGAGTCACTGAGCTAGCCGACGAGGTGGCTGTCCGCCTGCGGGGCCACGGCCTCAAGTGCACCACCCTCCAGGTGACCATCCGCGACCCCAAATTTCAAGGACATCTGCCGCCAGAAACGGCTGAGCGCCCCCCACCTATGTGGCCCGTGAGCTGACCGAGACGGCTATGGAACTCATCCGCGCCGCCTGGAGGGAGAACGCCCCCGTGCGCGCCCTCACCCTCACCGCCCAGGCCCTGGTGGAGGAGGGCGAGGCGGGCGAGCAGCTCGATCTGTTCGCCGCCGGCGCCGCCCCCCGCCGGGACAAGCTGGAGAAGCTGGAAAAAGGCCATGGACGGCATACGGGATAAATTCGGCCGGGACGCCATCGCTCCGGCCTCCACCGTCCACCGGGACAGGGCCGAAGTCAAAGCGGAGCAGCGCCTGCCCCCGGTGGACTGAATATCTGGATGCCGCCCGGCAGAGGAGGATTCATCATGATCAAAGCCATCTTTTTTGATGTGGACGGAACCCTGCTCTCCCACCGGACCGGCCGGATTTCTCCGCACACAAGGGCTTGTATTCGCGCGCTGCGTGCCGGTGGAACCCTGGTGTTTCTGTCCACCGGCAGGCACATTCTGGAGCTGCGGAGCCTCCCGGTGGGGAGATGGCGTTTGATGGCTATATCACCCTGAACGGTCAGCTCTGCCTGGACAGCAGCCAACAGCAGCTCTCCAGTACTCCGCTGCCGCCGCAAGCCGTGCAGGCGCTGGCAGACCTATTCTGTGCGGATGGCCCGCCCCTCGCCCTGGTGGAGGAGGAACGCATCTACATTAACCGCGTCACCGACGCCGTCCGGCAGGCGCAGGCGGAAATCTCCACCCCTATCCCGGAGGTCGCCCCCTATACCGGCCGACCGGTCTATCAGGCCACGGCCTTTTGCTCCAGAAAAGAGGACCCCCTTCTGAGGGCTCTGCTCCCCACGGGCTGCAAGCTGGCGAGATGGAGTGAGGGCGGCGTAGACATCATCCCCGAGGCCGGAGGAAAGGCGGCTGGCATGCGGCGCTTTCTCACGCGCTTCGGTCTCTCGCGGCTGGAATGCATGGCGTTTGGCGATGCGGAAAACGACCTCGACATGCTGGCTTACGCGGGAATTGGAGTTGCCATGGGCAACGCCTCGGAAGCGGTAAAGCATGCCGCAGATTATGTCACGGCAAGTGTGGACGAAAAAGGGATTGAACAGGCGCTGCGCCATTTTCGGCTCATCTGAAAAAGCGCCGGGACTGCCGATACCTCTTTACTGGTTCAAAGCCAGGTTCAAATGTAAAATAAGTCTTGTCTAAAAGTCCTCCTGCTGTCATGAAACCGGAAATTTAAACAGCCAGAGCCAGCGGCCCTTTTTGGCGCGTCAGCTCTGGCTGTTTCCTCTTTCCTATGGTTCTTATGAATGCGCTGAATCGCTCTTGTCTCTGTTGCCCTTTTGCTGGGATACCCTTTCACGGACGTATTTTTTGAGCTTCCGCCCCGCCACAGGCCACGCCAGGGCCAAGGCCAGAACAACCAAGCTGAGCCACTGAGACGTGGAGAAGGGCCCGTACATCCCCCGGGCCGGATCCCCCCGAAACCACTCCAACACAAACCGCACCGGGGCATAGCAGAACACATAGGCCCGGAGCATCTGCCCCGGCCCGGCGGCCCGCCCGGCATACCAGAGCAGAAAGGCGAAAATCACCAGCTCCGCCCCCGCCTCCCAAAGCTGCACCGGAAGAAGGGGCACGCCGTTGGGCCCGGCAATGGCGTGAGTGAATGCTATGCCCCAGGGGGGCGGAGCCGCCCGTCCATAGCAGCAGCCGGCGCAAAAACAGCCTACCCGCCCCACGGCGTGCACCAGAGGCAGGGCGGGCACCAGCACCGGGAAGAAGTCGGACAGGCGGAGCCTTAAATATTTGGCCGCCCCCCAGGCCGCCGCCACACCGCCGAAAAAGCCGCCGTAAAACACCATGCCGCCGGAGAGATAGCGGGCATAGAACTCCCCTGGCTCCTCCCAGAGCAGGGGCAGCTCCACAGCCAGCCGGGGCAGGAGGGGGAGCAGGTAGAGCAGCTTGGCCCCCACCAGGGCCCCCACCGCCCCCAAAATATACAGGTAGGCGCAGTCGTCCCGGGACAGTCCGAAGCGCTTGCAGCGCAGCAGAGCAGCCAGCAGGCCGAAGCCCAGTCCGGCCATCCCCAGCACGCCATAGGTGGGCATCAACCGCCCAAAGAGAGACAGATATGGGAGCATGATCGCATCTTTCCTCCAAAAAATGCGGCAGCCACACCGGCTGCCGCATTTCGTTTCCCCTTCTTAGTACAGAGAGGCGCCCAGAATACCCAAACCAGCCGTACAGGCAATGCAGGCCACCAGGGTAATGCCGCCCAGAACTACCGACAGGACAGAGAGCACAAAGCCGGCCGTCCGCAAGCTGTCGTTATAGCCCATGCTCTTGGAGCGCGAGGACACAACAAGGCCTGCGATACCAAGAATCATGCCGAAAATACCGTTGACGAACAGGGCGACCACCAGGCCCACAATACCCAGAATCAGGGAGATCAGAGCCTCATTTTTTCCAGGGATATTACCTTCATTCATCGTGCCGTTCTCCTTTCCTCCACACACCGCTCTTCTGCGCCCGGCCTGCCGGGCGCAAAAGCGGGATATCCCGCTTTTCGACGTGTTTCGTTCTCTCTCCTATTCTAACTTCCGCGCTGTGGATCTGTCAAGCACATCTTTCAGAGATGGAACCTTCTGCGCGCCTCCTCCCGGAGGGCGGGGACGCGGCGAATAATGATGAGCGGAATCACCATGCCGATGCAGATGGTGAGCACCACCAAGGACCAGGACGGACTCCAAAGCTGGTGCAGCCAGCGGTCCACAAAAAACTCCATTCCAAACACAAAGACGCCGATGCTGCCGATCAGGATCGTCATCGTAGTAAGGGCCGACCGGCGGTAGACCCGCAGCACCAGACCCAACAGAAGCAGAATCGCCCCGCCCCACAGGATGATTGGGGCGGCCAGGCCCAGATACCAGTCTCTCCCATTGAGATCCACGGAGATCAGGTAGACGTACAGCGCCACCGCCGCCACGTCCAGCAACAGCCGCAGCAGCAGGTGCATCCCCCGGGCCAGCAGCGGCGGCACCAGCCACAGCCACAGCATGGCCGCCGCGCCGATGACGTACAGCGACCACATCCGGTCCGCCCGCAGGAACAGATTGAGTACGCCGCAGCACACCGCCACCGAGGCGAGCATGGCGGTAATGAGCAGCGCCACCTCCTGTTTGGCCGCCGGCGCCACCTCCCCCCGCCGGGTGGGAAAACGGCTTGGGGGGAGGCGGGTATCCACCGGTTGGCCGGGGTCCAGAACCCGCGTATGGCACAGAGGGCAGAAGGACGCCGTGGCGTCCAGCTCCACGCCGCAATGAACACAGTAAGACATATGTGGGCCTCCTTTGGCTTATTCCGTCCGGTTGCTCTCCACCTTCACCGGAATGCCCTCCCGCACCAGAAAGCGGAAAAAATCCCGCTCGGTATCGCTCTCCTTTTGGGTACCCGCGAAGGTGATCTCCATGATATCCCCATAGCTCATGGAGGCACAGTGGGGCCGGGGCGTGGTGGCCTGGCCCAGAATCACCTCCATATGGTGTATGTGCGGAGCCATCTCCTCCGGCACGGGGAAGGGGCCTGGGTTGGTATAGGTGCCCGAGTAAGGCAGTACACCCGCCAGCTTGTAGCCCAGGGACATGACCGGATTCTTCAGCACGATGGGGACGAGCTGCAGCAGCCGGTTTGTGGTGAATTTCACATTCCCGGCGATGGCCGCCTGCATCTGTTGGCGGTTGATGTTCAGCCGGAGATAGTGGTGCACCTGAGAGAGCACCTCTTCAAAGGTATACTCCCCCAGAGAGGGGTCGATGGAGGGCCGCACCGTCAAAATGAAGTTGCGCAGGGTTTCCGAGGGAAACCAGCCCCGCAGGTTGATAGGTATGGCCAGCGCCACCCCGGCCTCTCCCGCCGGGGCGCTCCCGGTGCTGCTTGTCGGCGATCACCTTCAGCAGGACGGCAGTCAGGTATTCCGTGATGGACACCCCGTAGCCCCTGGCCTTTTCCTTCAGCCGGGCCACCGAGCAGAAGCCCATGGTGACGTTGAAGGTATAGAAGGGCTCTGCCGTACCGTTGTTCTGGTAGGCCCTTTTTCCCCCCGCTTCTCCCGCCGGGGACGCACGGTGGCGTAGCGGCCGTAGGCGTCCTCCCGTTCCGCCCGCCGGGGCTCCTCCGCCACGTCCAGAATGCCGTGGGTGTTTGGGATGGAATACCCCAGCTCCCGCAGGTAGACCGCCAGCAGAGTCTTGAAAAATACCAGCGCCCCGCCGCCGTCACTGACGGCGTGGAACACCTCCACGGAGATGCGCTTCTCATAATAGTAAAAGCGTACCAGCCAGCCGTTGTCCTCCCGGAAGCGCACCGGCTGGCAGGGGGTTGGAGATATCCTCCTTACGACAAAGGGCCCGGGGGCGCTGTTTGGCTCGAAGTAGTACCAGAAAGCCCCCTTCTTGATGCGCACCCCGAGGACGGGAACCGTGGCATGGTTTTGTCCACGGCCCGCTGCAAGGCATCCCGGTCCACCCGCTCCGCCATCACGGCAGAGAAGCGGTAGATGGCCGAATATTTCTCCTTCTGGGAGGGCGGAATAGAGCACACCCGCCATTGTCCAGGGGATACCACTCCGGCTTTTCGCCCCGCTTGTCCCTCGGCATACTCCGCCCCCCTTCCGGTCAACATAATCTAGGCCTATCATACCACGTTCCATCCTCCGCGGCAAGGGGAATACGGGCGATCCACCCTTTCTTTTCCGGCAGCCCTGTGGTATAATCAGAACAGTTGACAAGGAGGACTTCCACTATGGAACAGGACCGTATCCACATCAAGCTGGCCCGCCGCACACCGGAAGAGCGCCAGGCCGACGAGACCCGCCGCCTGGCCCCCTTCATGCGCGCCCTCAAGGCCATTCACACCGCCGCCACGCCGGAGACCATGAATGTGGAGGATCTGGAGAAGCAGCGCAAGGGGCAGGAGCCTGCTGGGCCGTTTGGTGGCCCCCATGGCGGGCATGAGCTGGGAGCCCTTTGAGCTGGACGGCATGAACTGCGCCTGGGTGCGTCCCCACCGGGGCCACGACCGCCGCCGGGCCATCCTCTACTGCCACGGGGGCGGCTATACCAGCGGCAACCTGGGCTATTCCCGTATTCTGGCCTCCAAGCTGGCCAACGTCACCGGCTGGCAGGTGCTCTCCTTCGAGTACCGCCTCGCCCCGGAGCACCCCTATCCCGCCGCGGTGGAGGAGCGCCGTGAAGGCCTGGGACTACCTGATGTACCAGGGCTACGGCGCCGGACGTGGTGGTGGCCGGCGACTCCGCCGGCGGAAACCTGGCCCTGGTGCTCACCCACCTGCTCAAAGAGGCCGGACGGCGGCTACCCCGGGCCCTCATTCTCCTCTCCCCGTGGACAGATATGACCGCCAGCGGCAAGTCCTACCAGGAGCGGGCCGCCATCGACCCGGTGCTCACGGTCAACTATATTCACGCCGTTCGGGACGCCTACGCCCGGGACCAGGACTGGTCCGACTTCCGGCTCTCCCCCCTGTTCGGCGATTTGAAGGACTTTCCCCCCACCCTCATCCAGGCGGGAAGCAGCGAGCTGCTGCTTTCCGACTCCATCCGCCTGCGGGACCGGCTGGTGCAGGCCGCGGTGCCTTGCCGGCTGGAGGTGTGGACGGATCTCTGGCATGTATTCCAGATGTTCCCCATGAAAAAGGCCACCGAGGCCATGGAGAGCATCGGGCGTTTCCTTTTGGAGACACTATAAAAGAAACGAGGTTTTTGCTATGGCAATTCTAGTGACCGGCGGCGCCGGGTATATCGGCAGCCACTGCGTGGCCGCCCTGATCGAGCGGGGGGCCGACGTGGTGGTGGTGGACGACCTGTCCAAGGGCCACCGGGAGGCCCTCAAGGGCGGCCGCCTCTATGTGGGCAGCGTAGCCGACCGGGCCTTCCTGGACGATGTATTTTCCAGGGAGCCCATCGAGGCGGTCATCCACTTCGCCGCCTTCTCCCTGGTGGGAGAGAGTATGCAGGTGCCCGAACAGTATTTCCGCAACAACGTCACTGCCGGGCTGACCCTCATCGAGACCATGCTGGCCCACAAGGTGCCCTATCTGGTCTTCTCCTCCACTGCCGCCACCTTCGGCGAGCCGGAGTATGTGCCCATCGACGAGGCCCACCCTCAGAACCCCACCAACCCCTACGGCGAGAGCAAGCTCATCGTGGAGAAGATGCTCAAGTGGTGCGACCTGGCCCACGGCCTCAAGTTCTGCGCCCTGCGCTACTTCAACGTGGCCGGAGCCTGGCACGACGGCTCCATCGGCGAGGATCACCGGCCGGAGAGCCACCTGATCCCCCTCATCCTCCAGGTGGCCCAGGGCAAGCGGGAGCAGCTCTCCCTCTTCGGCACCGACTACCCCACCAAGGACGGCACCTGTATCCGGGACTACATCCACGTGGAGGATCTCATCGACGCCCACTTCCTGGCCCTGGACTACCTGAAGCGCACCAACACCTCCGCCGCCTTCAACCTGGGCAACGGGCAGGGCTTCTCCAACCGGGAGATCATCGAGGCCGCCCGCCGGGTCACCGGCCACCCCATCCCCGTCCGGGAGGAGGGCCGCCGCCCCGGCGACCCCGCCACACTGATCGCCTCCAGCCGGAAGGCCACGGAGGTGCTGGGCTGGCAGCCCAAGTATACCAATGTGGAGGACATCATCGCCTCCGCCTGGAAGTGGCACTCCTCCCACCCCGACGGCTACGGCGGTTAACCCTAAACCGGCGGCGGACACAACTCCGCCGCCGGTTTGTTGTATCCAGAAGGCCACTGGCCCAGCCAGTGCCTTCTGGATACAACAAGCGCCGTCCCGGCCGGGACGGCGCTTGCTTGTTATCTCTTTCGGCCGGAGAGCAGCAGGCCCAGAACGACGCCCACCCCGGCAGGGAGCACCCAGCCCAGGCCTACGTCCGCCAGGGGCAGGGCGTCCAGAAAGTCCAGAGGCACCTTCAGACCCTTCAGGGCAAAGAGTACGCTGAACACTCCAGTGCACAGTACCGCCGCAGGATACACCCAGCGGCGGCCCTCCAGCCACCGCTGGAAGAAGGACAGGGCGATGAGCACGATAGCCACCGGGTAGATGGCGCTGAGCACCGGCGCGGACACTTCCAGGATTTGGGCCAAGCCAGCATTGGAGATGGCCATGCTCACCAAAGCGAAGAGCACCGCCCACCCCCGGTAGCTCAGCCGGGGACAGATGCTGTGGAAGTACTCGCCGCAGGAGCTGATAAGGCCCACGCACACATTGAAGCAGGCAATGAGGAAGATACCCGCCAGCAGGACGCTGCCCACGGTGCCGAACAGCAGGCCCACCACATTGGTGAGGGCCTCCGCCCCGTCGGCCGGGTTGGGGAGTGCGCCGCCAGACAGAGCGCCGATGTGGGCCAGCATGCAGTAGACCGCCAGCAACATCCCTCCGGCGACCACCCCGCCCGGACGGTACCCTGCACCACGGCGCCCTCCTCCTCCACCCCCCGGGCGCGGATGTTCACCGCAATGACAATGCCGAAGGCCAGGGCGGCGATGGTGTCCATGGTCTGATAGCCCTCGATGAAGCCCTTGACCACCGCATGGGTCGCGTAGTCCCCGGTGGCCGGACCGTAGCCCTCCAGCGGGTTGACCAGACAGCCCACAAAGGTGACGACAATCAGCGCCACCAGGATGGGGCAGAGAATCTTGCCCAGCCGGTCGGTGAGCTTCTCCGGCCGCAGGGCGATGAACAGGGCGGCGGCGAAGAACACCAGGGAGTAGACCAGTTGATACACCCCGATGGGGGCGTCCGCTCC
>ENA-OQDA01001061-OQDA01001061.1-human-gut-metagenome-genome-assembly--contig:-NODE-1061-length-10332-cov-2.545027_pt1 | contig 10332 bp, 13 predicted proteins | sample MGYA00242771_ERZ504603 | MGnify/ENA primary metagenome ERZ504603 (study PRJEB26092, sample SAMD00036328) | human gut metagenome | host: Homo sapiens | study: EMG produced TPA metagenomics assembly of...
ATCAGGTGATTACGACCTTTGACCTGCGTATGACCTCTCCCAATGAGGAACCGGTGATGAATACGGCGGAGATGCATACCATTGAGCATCTGGCAGCTACCTTTTTAAGAAACCATAAGGAGTATGGAAGCCGTACCATTTACTTTGGTCCTATGGGCTGCCGTACCGGTTTTATCTGCTTCTGGCAGGCAATCTGGCTTCAAGGGAGATTCTGCCTCTGATGGTGGAGCTATTTGCCTTTCGATTCGGATTTGGAGGTGAGGCTGCTGGGGCTTCTGCAAGGGACTGCGGCAATTATCTGGATATGAATCTGGGGATGGCAAAGTATCTGGCTGCAAGATACTTAAAGGTGCTGGAACAGATTGACAGCTATCCGGAATCCAGACTGGAGTATCCGCAGTAGGGCTTTTTGGATCAGGAAAGGAGTTCTGTATGAAAAAACTGATTTCATGGAATGTAAACGGCCTGCGGGCCTGTGTGAGGGAAATGGGTTTTCTGGACTTTTTTAAGGAGGCGGATGCAGATGTATTCTGTATTCAGGAGAGCAAGCTTCAGGAGGGACAGATTGACCTTGAGCTTCCGGGGTATTTTCAGTATTGGAATTATGCAGAGAAGAAGGGGTATTCCGGAACGGCTTTATTCTGTAAGGAGGAGCCGGTTTCTGTATCATACGGACTGGGGATTGAGGAGCATGACCATGAGGGCCGTGTGATCACGGCTGAATTTGGCGATTATTACGTTGTCACCTGCTATACTCCCAATTCTCAGGACGGCCTTGCAAGGCTGGATTACCGCATGGAATGGGAAGCAGCATTTTTAGCCTATCTGAAGCAGCTGGAGGAGAAAAAGCCGGTGATTTTCTGCGGGGATCTGAATGTGGCCCACAAAGAGATTGACCTGAAAAATCCCAAACCTAACCGGAAAAATGCCGGTTTTACCGATGAGGAGCGGGGAAAATTTACAGAGCTTCTGGATGCCGGCTTTATTGATACCTGGCGTTATTTTAATCCGGATACAGAGGGCGTGTATTCCTGGTGGTCCTACCGTTTTAAGGCCAGAGAGAAGAATGCCGGGTGGCGCATCGACTATTTCTGTACCAGCGAGGCCTTAAAGGACCGTCTGGTAAGCGCAGGAATCCATACAGAGGTATTTGGCTCGGACCATTGTCCGGTAGAACTGGTGATTGAATAGCAAATGAGGGAAAGGAAACGGATCCATGAATCTTCTTACCATTGAGCATTTAACGAAATCATATACCGAACGTCTGCTGTTTGACGATACGGCATTTTCCATCAATGAGGGGGAAAAGGTCGGCCTGATCGGAATCAACGGAACCGGAAAGTCCACGCTCCTTCGGATCGCGGCAGGCTTGGAGGAGCCGGATGAGGGTTCGGTGGTGAAGGGGCGCAGCCTGTATATCCGGTATCTGCCCAGATCCCGGAATTTCAGGATGGAGAAACCGTGCTGGAGGCCATTGTGCGTGAAAATGAAAATGAGCCTCATTTTTCCTCAAAGGAGGAGTTAAAGGCAGCGGCCCGCTCTATGTTAAACCGTCTGGAGGTGTCGGACTGCGAGGCAAAGATAGATACTCTTTCCGGCGGACAGAGAAAGAGGGTAGCTTTAGCCAGCGTTCTTTTAAGTACGGCAGATCTGCTGATTCTGGACGAGCCCACCAACCATCTGGACAGCGGCATGGCAGAGTGGCTGGAGGCATATTTAAAGGCCTTTAAGGGCGCTCTTTTGATGATCACCCATGACCGGTATTTTCTGGACAGTGTAACCAGCCGGATCGTGGAGCTGGACAAGGGAAAGCTCTACAGCTATCAGGGAGGATACGAAAAATACCTGGAACTTAAAGCAGAGCGGATAGAGATGGCAGAGGCCACAGAGCGCAAGCGCCAGTCCATTTTAAGGACAGAGATCGCCTGGATGCAGAGAGGGGCCAGAGCCCGTTCAACCAAGCAGAAGGCCCATATCCAGCGCTATGAGGCATTGCGTGACCAGGAGGGGCCCCAGTATGACAGAAATGTACAGTTAGAGTCCATTGCCAGCCGTCTGGGACGGACTACGGTAGAGCTGAAGGATATTTCCAAGTCCTACGGAGATAAGGTGCTCTTAAAGGATTTCACCTATATTTTCCTGAAAAATGACCGTGTGGGAATTATCGGCCCAACGGAAGCGGAAAGTCTACTCTGATGAAGATCATTGCAGGCTGGGTACAGCCGGATTCCGGTACAACAGAAATCGGACAGACGGTAAAGCTGGGTTATTTTTCCCAGGAAAATGAAGCCATGGACGAGAGCCTGCGCGTCATTGATTATATTAAAAACGCTGCAGAATATGTGAAAACAAAAGATGGAAGCATCAGCGCCAGCCAGATGCTGGAGCGGTTTTTATTTCCGTCCAGTGTTCAGTATACGGTGATCGGAAAGCTCTCCGGAGGGGAGAAGCGCAGGCTGTATCTGCTCCGTATCCTGATGGAAGCGCCCAATGTGATCCTTCTGGATGAGCCTACCAATGACCTGGATATCCAGACGCTGGTGATCCTGGAGGATTATCTGGACACCTTCCCGGGGATTGTGATTACCGTATCCCATGACCGGTATTTCCTGGACCGCGTGGTAAACAGGATCTTTGCCTTTGAGGGCGATGGAAGGGTACAGCAGTATGAAGGCGGGTATACGGATTATCAGAATGCCTGCCTTAAAAGGGCAGAAGCAGAAGGAGGACAGCCGGGAGGCGGACAGGAAGGGAAAACCGAAGTCCGTACAAACGGAAAAACCCAGCGTACCCGCGGTCCCCAGAAGCTGAAATTCAGCTATAAGGAGCAGAGGGACTATGAAACCATCGAAGGTGAGATGGCAGACCTGGAGGAGAGGATTTCCTCTCTGGAACAGGAAATCCAGGCTTCAGCCCATGATTTTGTAAAATTGAACCAGCTCATGGCAGAGAAGGAGGAGGCGGAAGCCGCTTTAGAGGAGAAGATGGAGCGGTGGATGTATCTGGAAGAGCTGGCTGCAAAGATTGCAGAGCAGTAGAGTATGAATTCAGTGAAAGGCGGTATATAGATGAAACAGGATTATAATTGCGGTGGCAGACAAAAGCCGGATCTATCCGCCTGGTGTGGCGGCGAATGGGATGGCTTTGATGTGTGTTTTATTTCGGAGGCAGAAAGCATGCGGGCTGCTTCTCTTCAAAAAAGGGAGCAGGCAGCCTGTCGCCAGAATCCCCTTCCCCATGAGGGACGGATGGGAAATGTACACTTTATGACCGTAAAGGGAGAGTTTGAGGGTCTGGAATACGCCTTTGAGGAGGATGGAAAGGAGGCAGCAGATCCGTTTGGACGGCAGTTTGCAGGCTGCGGACGCTGGGCATAAAGAACGGGGAACAGGCGGGATCCATACAGTATTTCCGAAAAAAGGTGCGGATTTTGACTGGGAAGATGACCGTCTTCCGGCTGTTCCTGCTCAGGACTGCATCATTTACAAGATCCATCCCAGAGGTTTTACAAAGCATGCTTCTTCTGGTTTGAGTCCGGAAAAGAGGGGAACCTTTGAAGGAGTAATTGAAAAGATTTCCTATCTTAAAGAGCTGGGGATTACCACGTTGGAAATGATGCCTCCGGTGGAATTTAATGAGATTATCCTTCCGGAAAAGTCCGAAATTTTCGGTCTTCCCCAGGGAATGCGGAGGGAAGAACAGGAAGAAAGGCCTTCTCATACAGAGCCTGTAAAGCTCAATTACTGGGGCTACTGCAGCGGCTTTTATTTTGCTCCCAAGGCCTCCTATTGTTCATCCGGGAACCCGTCTGCAGAGTTTAAACGGATGGTAAAGGCTCTTCACCATGCAGGGATTGAACTGGTGATCGAACTGTATTTTGACGGAAGTGAAGCGCCGGGATATGTGCTGGATGTGGTGCGCTTCTGGGCGATGGAATACCATGTAGACGGCGTTCATCTGGTAGGTTTTGCACCTCTTTCCCTGTTGGCGGAAGACCCTTATTTAAAGGATTTAAAGCTGTGGGGAGAAGGCTGGAAGGAGGGGGATTCCCGCCGCATCTGTGAGTATAATTCTGGCTTTATGATGGATATGAGACGCTTTTTAAAGGGCGATGAGGGGATGTTAAGTGCGCTGTCCTACCATATCCGCCACAATCCGGATCATATGGGAGTCATCAATTACATGGCAAATGTAAACGGCTTTACCATGATGGACATGGTTTCCTATAACGAAAAGCATAATGAGGACAATGGGGAAGATAATCAGGACGGCTCAGACCAGAATCAGTCCTGGAACTGCGGGGCAGAGGGGCCGGTGAGAAAGAAAAAAGTTCTCAGTCTGCGGCTTCGTCAGTTAAAGAATGCCCTGCTTCTTCTGTTTTTAAGCCAGGGAACGCCCCTTCTTCTATCTGGTGATGAGTTTGGGCAGACCAAACAGGGAAATAACAATTCCTACTGTCAGGACAATGAAATTTCCTGGCTGAACTGGGGGCTTATACGGCGTAATAAGGATCTATTTGCCTTTGTAAAACAGGTGATCTCATTCAGAAAGTCCCATGATCTGTTCCATATGGCGAAAGAACCCAGACTGATGGATTACCGGGGGCTGGGACTGCCGGATCTGTCCTATCACGGAGAGAAGGCATGGCAGCCGGAATTTGACCGGTGCAGCCGTCAGTTCGGCGCATTTTACTGCGGAGATTATTCAGAGGATACAGAAAAAACCAGCTTTTATACAGCCTATAATATGCACTGGGAGCCACATGAATTTGCGCTGCCGAATCTCCCCAAAGGAAGGGCATGGCAGATGGTTTTCAATACAGCCGAGGACAGTGTAAACGGTTTCTGGCCGGAGGGAAAAGGCCCTGTATTAAAGGATCAGAAAAAGGTTATGATCGGAGCGCGGGCAGTCTGTGTATTTATGGAGAACCCGGAGGTTCTGCCTGAAAAAACGGTCCGGGAGAAAGAAGGAAAAAAAGATGCTCAGTGAGTCAATGGAAGTGTTTATCAGAGAACATGAGGAGGAGGCCCTGGAACTTTTAAGAACTATTGCCAGGATTCCTGCGCCCTCAAACCATGAGGAAAAACGGGCGGAATTCTGTTCCCGGTGGTTAAAAGAGCAGGGGGCAGAAGGGGTATATATAGATGAGGCATTAAATGTTGTCTGGCCGGCCGTGATCCGTGTAAAAAAATGGCCTGGAGGTCTATATGGCCCATACGGATGTGGTATTTCCTGATGAGGAGGAGTTGCCTTTAAAAGAGGAAGGAGACCGTATCTTCTGTCCGGGCATTGGGGATGATACAGCCTGTCTTGTCTGCCTGCTCCTTGGGGCAAAGTATCTGGCAGAGGCCATCCGGGAAGGGCGCCTTGAGGAGGTGTATCCCTCTGACCGCCCGGGGCTTTTGTTTGTATGCAATTCCGGGGAAGAAGGGCTGGGAAATCTAAAGGGCGTCCGGAACATATGCGAGGATTATGCCGGTCGGATCACAGCTTTTGTACCTTTGACAGCCAGCTGGATAAGATCGTAGACCAGGCTGTGGGATCTAAGCGATTTAAGGTCACAGTGCGCACGAAAGGAGGACACTCCTTTAATGATTTCGGCCGGGAAAATGCCATTGAAAGGCTGGCAGGCATCATTGGAGCACTGTACCGGATCCAGATTCCTAAGCAGGGAAAAACGACTTTTAATGTAGGCCAGATCCAGGGCGGAACATCGGTTAATACCATTGCTCAGGAGGCTCATATGCTTTATGAGTTCCGTTCAGACCGGAGGGAACATCTGGACTATATGCAGGATCAGTTTGATAAAGTGATCGAACAGGCCAGAGCGCAGGGGATGGAGATCGAAACGGAGGTTTTAGGGATTCGTCCCTGCTCCGGCAGCATTGACCCGGAGCGCCAGAGGACTCTTTTAGAGCGGGCCTGCATGGCTGCAGCGCAGGTTACAGGGCAGCGCCCCCAGACAGGCTCCGGTTCCACAGACTGCAATATCCCCATGTCGTTGGGAATCCCCAGCGTCTGCGCGGGCTGCTACCGGGGCAAAGGCGCTCATACCAGAGAGGAATACATTGAAAAATCCTCCATATCCGAGGGGATGAAGGTCGTATTTGGCATGATATTTGGCTGATGTCATAACAGACCTCCCTTTTTCATAAATTAAACAGAGTGTACAGACCGGATGCTTCCGGGGCCGCTCAAGGATGGTCCCGGGAGCATTTTCGTTGCGGTTTTTACAGATCCAGAGTATAAAAGGGGGAGCCGGAATGACAGAATGGTACAGCAGATCAGAGGAAGAGGTTTTAAGGGAGCTTTCCTCCTGCCGCCGGGGGCTGACCGATGCAGAGGCCCATTCCAGGCTGGAAAAAGTATGGGGAAAATTGTTCTATATGAGCGAGAGGCTGTACCCTGGTGGCAGATTTTTCCTAAGTCAGTTTAAGGATCTTCTGGTAGTGATCTTAATGATCGCTGCCGGGATATCCATGGCTACAGGAGATCCGGAGAGCGCTCTGGTTATTTTTACGGTTTTGTTTTTAAAATGCCCTTGTTGGGAACGATCCAGCACAGGAAGGCGGAAAAAGATCCCTGGAAAGCCTTCAAAAGCTGTCCTCTCCTGAGGCCAGGGTAGTGAGAGAGGGACAGTCGGTTACCATTCCTTCCTCGATCGTAGTGCCGGGAGACCTGATGATTTTAGAGGCCGGAAGCCTGGTACCGGCAGATGGCCGGCTGCTGGAAGTTTATGGACTTACGGTGAATGAAAGCTCTCTTACCGGAGAATCGCTCAGCGCAGAAAAACATACCGGGTGTCTGAGAACGGAAGGGGAGCGGCTGTCTCCCGGAGATCAGGTCAATATGGTATTTTCCGGTTCTCTGGTTACCTCCGGGCGGGCTGCCGCAGTAGTTACAGCCACAGGAATGAATACGGAGATCGGTTCGATCGCTTCTTTGATGAACCGGGCAGAGGTACAGAAAACACCCCTGCAGATCAGCCTGGACCATTTTTCCGGTCATCTGGCGCTTGGCATTATGGGAATCTGTGTTTTGGTTTTTGGACTCAGTGTTTACCGGAAGGAACCTGTACTGGACGCGTTGATGTTTGCTGTGGCTCTGGCTGTGGCGGCAATCCCGGAAGCATTAAGCTCCATTGTTACCATTGTCCAGGCCATGGGAACCCAGAAAATGGCAAGGGAGCACGCGATCATCAAGGATTTAAAGGCAGTGGAAAGCCTTGGCTGCGTATCTGTGATCTGCTCTGATAAGACGGGAACGCTGACTCAGAACCGTATGGAAACAGAGGCGGTCTACATCAATGGAAGAGAAATGGAGACGGATCAGCTGAAAGAGTATGCGGGATCAGGAAAAAAGGATGCGAAGCTCTTTTTAATGGCAGCCGCTTTAAATAATAATACATCTCCATCTGCCGGGGATAAGGAGGGGGATCCGGTGGAGCTGGCCCTGTTTCATATGGTTCAGGCTGCCGGAGCAGTCCCGGAACAGCTGCGCCTGTGCTGTCCAAGAAAAGGGGAGATTCCCTTTGATTCTGCAAGAAAGAGAATGACGACCATCCATGAGGTGCAGGGGGAAGAAATCATGTTTGTTAAGGGTGCTCCGGATGTGCTGCTGGAGCGTTGCACACGGATCATAAATCCTGCCGGAGCGGATCTTGTTCCGTCACGACAGCTTTCTGCTTCCGACCGGGCGGCGATTTTAAATCAGAATCAGGAATGGTCCTTACGGGGCTCAGAATTTTGGCATTTGCCTGCCGGTCCGGAGCCAAATGGCAGGAGGATCCGGAAACAGACCTTGTGTTTCTGGGGCTTGCGGCAATGATGGATCCGCCCCGGCCGGAGTCACGCCCGGCAGTGGCTGCGGCCCGTCAGGCCGGAATACGCACGGTGATGATCACGAGGAGATGCACCGGACAACAGGCAATGGCTGTAGCAGCCGGATCTGCACTTTTTTGCCCGGAGATCTGGCGCTTACAGGAGCCCGGCTGGATCAGATGACAGAAGAAGAACTGGAAAAAAAGCTGCCGCAGATTTCTGTTTATGCCCGCGTATCTCCGGAGCATAAAATACGCATTGTAAAAGCATGGCAGAACCGGGGGCATATCGTAGCCATGACGGGCGACGGGGTAAATGATGCTCCCGCCCTGAAAAAAGCAGATATCGGCATTGCTATGGGTATGGGAGGAACAGAGGTGTCAAAGGATGCCGCCTCCATGATTCTGGCGGATGACAATTTTGCTACGATTATCAAGGCTGCTGCCAATGGAAGAAACGTATACCGCAATATTAAAAATGCCATCCAGTTTCTTTTGTCCGGAAATATGGCAGGGATTCTGTGCGTCCTTTACACTTCGCTTTTGGGGCTTCCCCTTCCCTTTGCTCCGGTTCATCTGCTGTTTATCAACCTGATCACCGATTCTCTCCCGGCAATCGCCATTGGGATGGAGCCGGCAGAGGATGGACTGCTTAAGAAACCGCCCAGAGACCCGAAGGAAGGGATTTTGACTCCCGGCTTTGTCGGACAGATCTTTTTTCAGGGCGGCCTGATGGCGGGAGCAACCATGTGGGCCTGGAGCCTGGGAATGAGACAGGGGGGAGAAGCTCTGGCCTGTACCATGGCATTTTCTGCGCTTACACTGGCGCGTCTGTTTCACGGCTTTAACTGCCGCAGCAGCTATTCGATCATACAGCTTGGCCTTCTCAGCAATCCGGGCAGTCTGGCGGCATTTATGCTTGGGAGCATTCTTTTGGCAGCGGTTCTTTTTGTGCCGGGGCTGCAGATGTTTTTTGCCGCATCCGATCTCATGCCGGTTCAGGCGGCGGCTGTAGGAATGGCTGCATTTCTTCCTACAGTGGTGATACAGCTGGGAAGGATTTTCAGGGATGCGCAGCAGTAAGAGACTGAAAAAATAGAAATCAGAGCCGAAAAGTAGAAAAAATCGGAAAAATGTGGTACAGTAGACAATAAGTGAGTGCAGAATACAGGAGGCCGTCAATGAAATTTGTTACATATGAGATTGAACATAAGAGAAGACTGGGCGTTATAAACAGGGATGGAACATGGATCTATCCGTTGCGCTCTCTGGATATGGATTATAAAACCATGCAGGAGCTGATCGAGGGCATCAGTGAGTCTGAAAAGCAGCTTCTGGAGTATGTGTCAGGACAGGATCCTTATAAGATCAAAGGGGCAGTTCCCGCAGAGGAGGCTATCCTTCTTGCGCCTATTCCTCATCCTGTGCAGGATGTAATCTGCCTGGGCATCAATTATATGGCCCATGCAGAGGAATCGGCCCGCTATAAGAAAGAGGCCTTTGGCGGAGAGCGCCCCTTTGCCGTATATTTCTCAAAACGGGTCAGCGAAGCTACGGGTACAGGCGCTGAAATCCCCAGTCATAAGGAGTTAGTGCAGGATTTGGATTACGAAGCTGAACTGGCGGTTATTATTGGAAAGGACGCAAAAAATGTGCCTGTCTCCGAGGTGAAAAATTATATTTTCGGTTATACGGTGATCAATGATGTGAGCGCCAGAACCCTTCAGACCCGTCATAAGCAGTGGTATTTCGGCAAAAGCCTGGATGGATTTCTTCCCATGGGGCCTTGTATTGTTACCGCGGAGGAATTTCCCTATCCGCCCAGGCTTTCCATTCAGTCCAGGGTAAACGGAGAGCTTCGCCAGGACAGCAGTACAGAGCTTATGATATTTGGCATTGACCATGTGGTAAGCGAGCTTTCTGCCGGAATGACCCTGAAGGCAGGCACCATTATCGCTACAGGAACGCCGGCCGGTGTGGGAATGGGCTTGATCCGCCCCGTTTTTAAAGCCCGGGGATGTGGTGGAGTGCTCCATTGAGGGAATAGGAACCCTGGTAAACCGGGTTTCAGAGTAGAAAAGAAACAGGCACAGCATAAAAGGAGGCCGGGAAAATGGATTACTTATCAATGACCATTGGAAAACAGAAAAACATTGCGTTGATTGCACACGACCAGAAAAAGCATGAACTGATGGACTGGTGTCTGGAGCATAAGGAAGCACTGTCAAAGCATTTTCTGTGCGGGACAGGCACCACAGCCAGGATGATTACAGAGTATACGGGCCTTTCGGTAAAGGGATACAACAGCGGGCCCTTAGGCGGCGACCAACAGATCGGAGCCAAGATTGTGGAAGGAAAGATTGATTTTGTGATTTTCTTTTCCGATCCTCTCACGGCCCAGCCTCACGATCCGGATGTGAAGGCGCTTCTTCGGATCGCACAGGTTTATGACATTCCCATTGCAAACAATAAAGCAAGCGCGGATTTTATGATTGCTTCTCCTCTGATGGAAG
>ENA-OQDA01001062-OQDA01001062.1-human-gut-metagenome-genome-assembly--contig:-NODE-1062-length-10323-cov-2.690173_pt1 | contig 10323 bp, 13 predicted proteins | sample MGYA00242771_ERZ504603 | MGnify/ENA primary metagenome ERZ504603 (study PRJEB26092, sample SAMD00036328) | human gut metagenome | host: Homo sapiens | study: EMG produced TPA metagenomics assembly of...
CCATAGCAGACAGCAATCTGCCGTTAAAAATAAAAGTACCTCATCAAAAAAAAGCAAACATCAAACGATGTCAGTAAAAAGCAAAAGTATTCCCCGGAAGGTCAAAATATTGTCAGTATCGGTCCCGATACAGCTATGAAGATTGCAAATAATACGCTCAACCAGCAGTTCCATAACATGCCTCCGTCTATTTATATTGTATTAATTATACCACATCCATAAACATACAAGTTTACTAAAGTGTCACGAGAATTAGAAATAAATGTAAAATCGTTGTGCGGTATTGCAGAAAATGCTAAAATTAGTTAAGCTAAAAATTTCTTAACCAAGGAGGTTCCCTCGTGAACGATATATTGCTTACTCTTAAACCATGGTACCCTTCCATAAGTGCCTTTCTTTTCTTTACCGTTGTCCGCTACATTTATAAAAACTTTTTCATCCGCCTTTTACGCCGTCTGAATAACAAGGTATCCTTCGGCTACGGCGAGTATTTTCTTAACGCCTTTGAGACACCTATCAACATTGCACTCTTTATTATCGCGTTCTATGCTGCAATCAACCTGTCGCCGTTGGCATCAGTACACGATTTCAGCTTTACCGACCGCATTCTGCGAACGATCATTGTCACCAACTTTTTCTGGGGCCTGTATAACCTGATTGATACAACGCACGGCGTTTTCTTCGATTTGCTGGAAAGATTCGGTATCCAGACCGATGAAGCCATCGCTAACATTCTAGCGACTGTTTTCCGTATAATTATCATCATGCTGGGCTTTGTAACCGTAGCCCGCGAATGGAATTATGACATCAGCGCCTTCATCGCCTCCCTAAGTATCGGCTCTTTGGCTGTTGCATTTGCAGCCAAGGATGCGTTAGCCAACGTTTTCGGCAGTATGATAATCCTGCTCGATAAGCCCTTTAAAATCGGCGACTGGATTAAAGCCAACGGCATCGAAGGTATCGTAGAAAGCGTTTCCTTCCGCAGCACCTGTATCCGCACCTTTCCGCAGGAGCTTGTTTATATTCCGAACTCCCTCCTCAGCAACACGCCGATTACCAACTATACGCTGCGCGAACGTCGCCGCATCGACTTTACGCTTGGCCTGACCTACGGTACAACGGCTGCCCAAATCGAGGAATTTATCTTCAAGCTGAAAAATTATCTGGAGGATCTCACGCTTATTGATGAAAATGATGTACGCGTTCATTTTGTCACCTATAACAGCAGCAGCCTTGATATACGTGTTGTCTGCTACGCCAAAACAGGCAAGCACCTCGAATACCTCAACATTATGCAGGAAATCAACCTGCATACATTGGAGCTGCTTGAAGAGGTGGGCGTAAGCTGTGCCTTCCCCAGCACCAGTCTTTATTTTGAAACTCCGCTGCAGGAAAATGTTACCGAACAGCCTGCCAAAGCACAATCCGAAGCTGATAAACCAAAAGATAACAGCACCTCTGCCAACTGCTAATTCACTATTATTTTGCAGAAAAATTTTGCAAACTGAGTTATAATAAAATAAAGAATAATTTTCCGTTTTATCTCAGTTTATATTTACAGGAGGCTGCCTATGACTAACAACATTAAGCAAGCTATTATTATCGGCGGCGGTCCCGCCGGAGTAAGTGCTGCTCTTTATCTGGCGCGCGCCGGTCAAAAGGTATGCATCATTGAAAACGGCCCCGGCGCACTGGCCAAGGCACATAAAATCGACAACTATTACGGTATTGCCGCTTCCGGCGCCAAGCTTTATGCAGCAGGACTGGAGCAGGCACGTTCTCTGGGCGTAGAAATTTTGCAGGATGAGGTTCTCGGCGTTGAATACACCGACTGCTTCACGCTCAGTTTAAAAAAACACAGCCGTGCAGCTGCAGACAGAAGCTCTTATTTTAGCTACCGGCAGCAAGAATATTACGCTCAATCTTCCCGGACTTATCGAGCTGGAGGGCAAGGGCATAAGCTATTGCGCCGTCTGCGACGGCTTCTTCTTCCGCAAAAAGCGGGTGGCGGTTTTAGGCAACGGTGCCTACGCTCTGCATGAGGCAGCTTATCTTAAACAGCTGGCAGGCAGCGTCACCATCCTGACCAACGGGCAAAGCGGCGACGCAGCCAAGGCTGCAGGCTTTGAGGTAAACACCTCTGTGCTGCAGGCAGTAGAAGGCAACGGCAAGCTCAGCAGCATCCGCTTTACCGACGGCAGCACGCTTGCCGTCGACGGCTTGTTCATCGCTCTTGGCACAGCAGACAGCACCGATATGGCGCGCAAGCTCGGCGCAGAGCTGAACGGACGCTTCATCCGTATCGACGGCGACGGAGCGACTAACATCCCCGGACTTTTCGCTGCCGGCGACTGCACGGGAGGCTTGATGCAGGTAGCTAAGGCAGTACACGAGGGCGCACGCGCAGGCCTGACAGCGTTAAAGTTTTTGCGCCAACATAAGACAGAAGAAAAATAACTAAAATTTTTACCAAAACACTTAAGGAGTGATAATTATGGCATTAGAAATTACTACAGCAAACTTTGAGCAGGAGGTTACCAATTCTACCCAAACAGTTCTCGTTGATTTTTGGGCATCCTGGTGCGGCCCCTGCCGTATGCAAGCTCCGATTCTGGAAGCATTTGCTCAGGAGCACAGCGATATCAAGATTACCAAATGCAACGTTGATGATAATCCGGAGCTGGCAGAAAAATTTGCTATTATGAGCATCCCCAGCCTGCTGGTTTTCAAAAGCGGCAAGCTGGTAAAATCCGCAGTCGGCCTGCACGATAAGGAAGCGTTGGCAGCACTGGTAAAATAAGCCGCTGCTTAATTTCTTGACGAAAAAATCCCGGTTATGGTTTTTGAAGGAACCATGCCGGGATTTTCTTTGTTTTGAAGCATAAAAAGAACTCCCTACGAAGCACTGCATGAGCAGAGCACGTAGAGAGTTCTTTATTTTTTCTTTTTGCCGTGCCGCTTACGCAGCACGGCTTATTTTTATTAAGCAAGAATTTTATTCCTTGCCTGCCAGCTTTTTGTAGCCGTCCAGACGAGTCATAGCGTCTTTCTCGGTCTTTTCGAACAATGCTTCCGCAGTATCCGGGAACATCTTCTGCAGAGAGCTGAAACGAACTTCGCCCATAAGGAAGTCACGGAAGTTTGCGGTAGGCTCTTTGCTGTCCAGAATGAACGGATTCTTGCCTTGCTCCTTTAGTTCCGGATTGAAGCGGTAGGTTGCCCAGTAACCGCAGTCAACAGCACGTTTTTCTTCGAGCTGGCTGCAGCCCATGCCAACCTTCAGGCCATGGTTGATGCAAGGTGCGTAAGCAATAATCAGGGACGGGCCGTCATAAGCCTCTGCTTCGGCAATAGCCTTCAGAGTCTGGTTCTTGTCGGCGCCCATAGCAACCTGTGCAACATATACATAGCCATAGCTCATAGCCATCATGCCGAAGGTCTTTCTTCTTGGTCTTTTTGCCGCTGGCAGCAAATTTAGCGATTGCCGCAGTCGGAGTAGATTTGGAGGATTGACCGCCGGTGTTGGAATATACCTCGGTATCAAATACCATAACATTGACATTCTCGCCGGATGCCAGTACATGGTCCAGACCGCCGTAGCCGATATCATAAGCCCAGCCGTCACCGCCGAAGATCCAGTGGCTGCGTTTAACAAAGAATTGCTTCTCATCATACAGAGCAGCGCATTTATCGCAGTTGTCTTTGTATTTTTCCAGTACAGCAGTCAGCGCTTCGGCACGCTCACGGGTGCCTTCGCTGTCGTCGACATGCTCCAGCCAATCGGTCAGCGCAGCCTTGAGATCCTCAGGCAGCTCGCCTTCCAGCATAGCTTTTACCATGTCTTCTACACGCTCACGGGATTGTTTAACGCCCAGGAACATACCTAAGCCATATTCAGCGTTATCCTCGAACAGGGAGTTTGCCCAGCTCGGACCATGACCTTTGCAGTTTTTGGTGTACGGCATGGACGGAGCGGATGCACCCCAGATAGAGGTACAGCCGGTTGCATTGGCAATCATCATACGGTCGCCAACCAGCTGGGTTACGAGCTTAGCATACGGAGTTTCGCCGCAGCCTGCGCACGCACCGCTGAACTCAAGCAGCGGCTGCTCGAACTGAATACCCTTCATGGTCTTCTTGTTGAGCGGATTTGCCTTTGGAGCAACCTCCTTCTGGCTGTATTCCCATGCAGCAGCTTTATCAAGCTGAGTATCGAGCGGCTTCATAACGAGAGCTTTGGCTTTCGGAGCCGGGCATACCTGAGCGCAGTTGCCGCAGCCGGTGCAATCCAGCGGGGAGATGCTCATGCTGAACATCAGGCCTTTAGCGCCGATAGCCGGCTTGCTCGGCAGAGTTGCCGGAGCCTTGGCAGCTTCTTCCTCGGTCATGAGAACCGGACGGATAGCAGCATGCGGGCAAACGAAGGCGCACTGGTTACATTGGATACAGGTGTCCATCTGCCATTCCGGTACGTCAATAGCGATGCCGCGTTTTTCGTAAGCAGCAGTACCGCTCGGGAAGGTGCCGTCTGCATAATCAGCAAAAGCACTTACCGGCAGCTTATCGCCTTCCAGCTTGTTCATCGGAACGAGCAGCTTGTCAATGAACTCGTTGCCGGTTGCAGCTTGGGCAGCAGTATCGCCGGCCTCAGCCCAGCTTGCGGGAACGTCAACGGCAACAATAGCATCAATGCCTTTGTCGATAGCAGCATTGTTCATGTCGACAATGTTCTGGCCTTTCTTGCCGTAGGAATGCTCAACAGCATCCTTCAGGTATTTAACAGCGTCAGCCAGAGGAATAATATCAGCCAGCTTGAAGAAAGCGGACTGCATAATCATGTTGATGCGGCCGCCCAGACCGATTTCCTGAGCAATCTTAACAGCATCAATGATGTAGAATTTGATATCGTTCTTCGCGATGTAGCGTTTGAGCTGACCGGGCAGCTGTGCGTCGAGCTCCTCAGCGCTCCAGTTGCAGTTCAGCAGGAAGGTGCCGCCTTTTTTCAGGCCTGCGGTTACATCATATTTATGAACATAGGACTGATTGTGTACTGCAACAAAATCGGCAGCATCAATCAGGTACGGTGCCATAATCGGGGTATGACCGAAGCGCAGATGGGAAACGGTTACGCCGCCGGATTTTTTACTGTCGTAGGAGAAGTAGCCTTGAGCGTACATATCGGTGTGGTCACCGATGATTTTGATAGCGCTCTTGTTGGCGCCTACGGTACCATCACTGCCCAAGCCCCAGAATTTGCAGCCCTTAGTGCCTGCAGGAGTTACGTCTACGCCTGCTACGCACGGCAGAGAGGTATTGGTTACATCATCAGTGATGCTGATGGTGAAGTTGTTTTTCGGTTCTGCACTTGCCAGATTATCGAATACAGCTACGATATCGCCGGGCAGCAGATCTTTGGAGCCCAAGCCGTAACGGCCGCCGATAATCATAGGCTTGCGGTCGCTTGCATAGAAGGCAGCACGTACATCAAGATACAGCGGTTCGCCGAAAGCGCCCGGTTCTTTTGTGCGGTCCAATACAGCGATGCGTTTTACGCTTTGCGGAATTGCGCCCATGAAGTGCTCGATGCTGAACGGACGATACAGGTGAACTACGAGTACGCCAACCTTTTTGCCTTCTGCGTTGAGCTTTTCAACAACAGTGCGGACGGTTTCGGAAGCAGAGCCCATGATGATGATGATATCTTCTGCATCCTCAGCGCCGTAATAGTTGAACAGATGATATTCACGGCCGGTCAGCTTACTGATTTCGCCCATGTAATTCTCTACGATTTCCGGCAGAGCATTGTAATAGGTGTTAACAGCCTCGCGAGTCTGGAAGTAAATATCCGGGTTTTGTGCGGTGCCGCGGATAACAGGATTATCCGGGTTCAGGCCGCGTTTACGGAATGCATCTACCGCATCCTTATCCAGCAGCTTTTCAAGATTAGCATAATCCATAACCTCAATCTTCTGGATTTCGTGAGACGTACGGAAACCATCGAAGAAGTTCAGGAACGGTACGCGACCTTTGATAGCACTCAAATGTGCTACGCCTGCCAGATCCATAACCTCTTGTACGCTGCCTTCAGCCAGCAATGCAAAGCCGGTCTGACGGGTAGCCATAACGTCCTGATGGTCACCGAAGATAGACAGAGAGCTTGTTGCCAGTGCACGTGCGGAAACGTGGAAAACTGCGGGCAGCAGCTCGCCGGCCATTTTATACATATTAGGAATCATCAAAAGCAAGCCTTGAGATGCGGTGTAGGTAGTAGTCAGCGCACCTGCCTGCAGGGAGCCGTGAACTGCGCCGGAGGCACCTGCCTCGGACTGCATTTCCATCAGCTTAACGGTTTGCCCGAAAATGTTCTTTTTGCCTTGGGCAGCCCATTCATCGACAACCTCAGCCATCGGTGAGGACGGAGTAATAGGATAAATTGCAGCAACATCGGTAAATGCGTAGGAAATATACGCAGCAGCTGTGTTGCCGTCCATTGTTTTCATTTTTACCATTGGATTCCCTTCTTTCTTGAAATCACAAAATTACTTGACCTTAATTTTTACAGGAAAAACTTTCCGGTTCATATAATTAGTATACACTATTCAGCCTTGTTTGTAAAATATCTGCATAAATGTATACAGCATTTTTGCGTAAATAAAATGTGAAAAAATGATGCCGCCGGTTAAGCAGCATCTTGAAAATATTTATGCTTCCAGATAAATCGCACTGTCAAGTTTTTCGGTCACATAGCCGATAATCTGTGTGCTCGGAGCAACAGCCCGCAGCTCTGCCAGACAGCCTTCTGCCTCCGCCGCGGGAACAGCACACAGCAGGCCTCCGCTCGTCTGCGGGTCGTAAAAAATATCCTGCAGCGCACGCGCGACAGCTCCCACAACACGCACACCTGCTTCGGCAAAATCACGGTTACGATAGGCGCCGGCAGGAATAAAGCCCATATCCGCCATCTCGTATGCTTCCTCGTGATAGGGCACAGCCTGCGCCTTCAGGTGCACGGTAACGCCGCTGCCCTGCGCCATCTCCAGACTGTGGCCCAAAAGCGCAAAGCCTGTCACGTCGGTGCAGGCATGCACACTGTATTTCACAAGCACATCATGCGCATATTTATTGAGCGTACTCATCTGCACATACAGCTTATCGAGCAGCTCCTGCTCTACTAAGCCGGCCTTTGCCGCCGTCGTCAGAATGCCTACGCCCAAGGGCTTTGTCAGCAGCAGTACGTCACCGGGTTGTGCGCCGCTGTTCGTCCACACATTTTCAGGCTTCACAAAGCCTGTCACCGCCAAGCCGTAAATCGGCTCCGCGCCGTGAATGGTGTGGCCGCCGGTGATAATTGCACCTGCTTCATAGGCCTTGGCATAACCGCCGCGCAAAATCTCCTGCACGGGTGCCTTGTCCATTTTCTCGGGAATGCACATGATATTCAGCGCCAGCTTCGGTTCACCGCCCATAGCATAAACATCACTCAGAGCGTTCGTCGCCGCAATCTGTCCGTACATAAACGGATTATCGACAATCGGCGGAAAGAAATCTGTTGTCTGCACAATCGCCAGATCGTCACTCACCCGATAAACACTGGCATCATCGCTTTTATCGTAGCCCACTAAAAGATTAGGATCATAATGCGTCTGAAAGCCTGCCAGCAGATTGCACAGCGTACCGGCACCGACCTTCGGCCCGCAGCCGGCACAGCTCGCCAGCTTCGTCAGCTTTACTTCGTTTTCCATAGCTCAAACCTCCGCTTATTCGGCAGCAGTATACAAAACCTCGTAGCCATTCTCCCGCTCACGCACTATCTGCTCCAGCTCCGGTGTCTGCAAAGACGTTGCTTCTTCCAGCACCTCTGTTTTAAAAAATACGCAGGTACCGCAGCTGCTGCTCAGGCTGCGCGGCACAGGACGCACCTGCGCCTGCCAGCCGCGCTCCGTGCACAGATGCTGAAAGCGCACCGCACCGAAGTGCGAAAAGAACGTTGCAATATACTGCATCATTTGCTCAGGGACAGAGTAAATTCGCCGTCCTGCTCCGTTACCGCAACCTTATAGCCCTGATGCTGTGCGTAGCGTGTTACATTTTCCTTGGAGGTATTATTATCCACGATTACCTCATAAGCAGCCTCGCCGCTCATCATCGCCTGACGCGTCAGGATAACAGGTTCGGGACAGGAAAGTCCTCTTGCATCAATAGTTTTCATAGCGTTTCCTCACTTTTTATATGTATTCAGATAAGCAATCACAGTAACAACAACAATACCGATAACAACAGCAATCTGACCGTTGGCAGTAGGACCGTTGCCGCTGGATGCCAAACCGAAGTTATGGCGCAAAGGCCGCGCCCACGATAAAGCCCAGCAAAGTTACTGCGCTGTCGGAGTTACCTTCGCCGGACAGCACCAGCTGACGCATCGGGCAACCGCCCAAGAGTACGCAGGCAAAACCCGCCAAGAAAAGTCCCAGCACGTTCCACAGCGCATCGGTGTGCGCAATAGGCTGCGCCGCAAAGCCCACCTTGAAAAAGGCACCGCCTGTACAGAGGTCAGCACAACATTGCAAGCAGCAGCTGCCGCAACAACAGCCACAAAGCCCCACAGCATTTTAGTTTCTCTAAAGAGAATAAAATCGCGGATACCGGCAATCATGCAGAAGCGTGTGCGCTGCGTAAGATAACCGACTGCTACTGCAGCAATCAGGCTCACAGCAACAGCCGCATGCTTGGCACCGGGGCCGCCGCCTGCCTTAGTAAAGTGTATGAAGGCCGGTGCGGCAACGAGCAGCACCAACAGTACAACGGCAATCACCGACATAATACTGCCTTCCGCCGCCGTCATCTTATAGGTACGCTTCAGGCTGTAGCCTCGGTTCAGGAAGAAAATTCCGGCATAAATTCCTGCCGCAAAGCCAACCAAGCCGACAACAGCGTTCAAGTCACCGCCGGCAATACGCAACAGCATTCTGAACGGGCAGCCCAAAAACATCAGACAGCCGATCATCGCAAAAAGCCCAGCACAAAACGTGTCAGCGGAGAGCTGCCACCCTTCGGCGAAAACTCGCCGTGCATATAAGCTGCAGCCAAGGCGCCCAGCACCAGACCGCTGATTTCCGGACGGATGTACTGCACAGCCTTTGCGGCATGCAAGCCCAAGCCACCAGCAGTATCACGCAAAAAACAGGCAATACACAGGCCCATGTTGGCCGGATTGCCGAAAAACACCAGCATTGCTGCCACCAGGCCGATAACCGCACCTGTTGCAACAATCGTTACTTGTTCATTTTTCATAAAAAGCCTCCCCAAAATATTTCTTCGACAAAAGTATATCATAGCCCGCATGCTTATACCAATATCATTTATAGATAAAGCTGATTGATTTATTAGCTTTTCAGATAATTATATGATAGAATAGGCGTAACATGAGGAGGTACGGAAAATGCAGCAAATTTATCTCGACAACGCCAGCACCACCTTTCCCAAGCCACAGGCAGTTGCTGACGCAGTTTATCAATATATTACACATGCAGGTACCAACATCAGCCGCGGTACCTGCGCGACCACTACCGAGGACCTTGTTTTTGCCACTCGCGAGCAGCTTTGCCGCTTTTTCGGCGGCGAGGACAGCAAAAATGTTGTCTTTACGAAGAACATTACCGAAAGCCTGAATATCATCATCAAGGGACTGCTGCACAGCGGCGACCATGTGCTTGTTACCGCTATGGAGCACAACGCCGTCATGCGTCCGCTCCAGCAAATCGGCACAGAGCTTACTACTGACAACGCTCCCACCGATGCCATCACCTTCAGCCGCATCCCCTGCGACGCAGATGGTGCACTGCGTTTAGACGCTTTGCCGCAGCTTGTGCGCCCCAACACCAAAGCAATCATCATGACGCACGCCAGCAATGTCTGCGGCACGCTGCAGCCCTTGGCGGCAATCGGCAGCTTCTGCCAAAAGCATAACCTGAAATTCATCGTCGACAGTGCGCAAAGTGCCGGCGTCGTTCCCATCAACATGCAGGAAATGCACATCGACGCTCTCGCCTTTACGGGGCACAAGGGACTTTTGGCACCGCAAGGCATCGGCGGCTTTGTGCTTCTTGAAAGCATGATTGACGAAATAACACCGCTCATCGTCGGCGGCACCGGCAGCCTCAGCCATACGGAGCACCCCCCCCCGCTTCATGCCAGATAAATTCGAAGCAGGCACGCTCAACCTTCCGGGCATCGCCGGTCTGCACGCTTCCCTCAGCTGGCTGCAGCAGCAGGGCATTGATAAAATCCGCACGCACGAGCTTACGCTTACGCAGCAGTTTTTAG
>ENA-OQDA01001064-OQDA01001064.1-human-gut-metagenome-genome-assembly--contig:-NODE-1064-length-10305-cov-2.695618_pt1 | contig 10305 bp, 11 predicted proteins | sample MGYA00242771_ERZ504603 | MGnify/ENA primary metagenome ERZ504603 (study PRJEB26092, sample SAMD00036328) | human gut metagenome | host: Homo sapiens | study: EMG produced TPA metagenomics assembly of...
ACGGTCCTCCAAAAAGGCACGATTGACGATTTCGTTAGCCGCATTGACAATGCAAGGCATGTTTCCGCCCTCATGCAAGGCTTCATACGCCAAAGCGAGGTTACGGAAACGACGGGTGTCCGGCTCCTCGAAAGTGAGCGTGCCTACCCGGAACAAGTCCAGACGTTCGAACGAACTCTGTAAACGCAAAGGATAGGAGAAAGCATATTGTATGGGCACACGCATGTCCGGCATTCCCAACTGCGCCTTGACCGCCCCGTCGGCAAACTGCACGGCACTGTGCACGATAGACTGTGGGTGTACCACCACCTGTATCTGTCCCGGCTCGACGCCGAACAGCCATTTGGCCTCTATCACTTCAAAACCCTTGTTCATCATCGACGCGGAGTCGATGGTGATTTTCGCCCCCATCGCCCAGTTCGGATGTTTCAACGCCTGGGCTTTGGTCACCGAAGCCAACTGTTCATGGGAAAACGTGCGGAAAGGGCCGCCCGAAGCCGTCAGGATAATCTTCTCTACAGGACTTACCTCGCCTGCCAAACATTGGAAGATGGCAGAATGTTCCGAATCCACCGGAATGATGTCCGCATGATAATCATTTGCCAGACGGTTAATCAGTTCCCCGGCTACGACCAACGTTTCCTTATTGGCCAATGCTATGGCTTTTCCCGCCTTAATCGCACTGATGGTCGGCCTTAAACCGGCAAATCCGACCATAGCCGTCAGCACCACATCCACCGGCCTTTCCTGCACAATCTGACAAAGCGCTTCCGCTCCGGCATACACCTTGACGGGCAAGTCGGCCAACGCATCGCGCAACACCTCGTACTTGTCCTCATTGGCAATGACTACCGCTTCGGGCATGAAACGGCGTGCCTGTTCTATCAGCAGTTCCACCCGGTTGTTTGCCGTCAGTACATACGCCTCATACAAATCGGCATGTTCCTCGATGACTTGCAAGGCCTGCGTCCCGATAGATCCCGTGGAACCTAATATCGCAATCTTTTTCTTCTCGTTCGTATTCATCTAAGGTATTATTCTCATTCACCCAAAGCCAAAAGGCCATCGGGCAAAGTCATGTAAATCTTACGGTTTTTATGGTCGATATCCTCCACCAAGTCTTCACCGGCCGGAAGCAAAATCTTCCCGCCAGAAGGAGTAGCGACTTCAAAAAGAACATTCAACGTAGATTCGTCTACCGCTTCCACCTGTCCCAATTCACCATGAACCGTGTCCACGACCGTGAAACCGGTGAAGTAACTCCACGTATATTCTCCCTCATGTGCCTCTTCCGTCAGGGCCTTCGGAAAGTAAACCTCCACGCCAACCATGCGGCGTGCCTGCTCTTCCGTATCCACCCCTTCGAATTTCATCAAGACCGTCGTATCGTTCCGAAAGCGGTATTCTTCCATAAAGAAAGGCACCAGTATTCCGTCCATACGGCATACCACATACTCCGCTTCCACACGGTCGAACACATCGTCCGTAAAGGCCATGTTCAATTCCCCCGACACCCCGTGTGTCTTGGTCAACATACCTATTTTATATACTTCGTCTTCGCGTATCATTCTTCTACACGTTTGATGCAAGCTCCCAATGCCGTCAGACGCGATTCGATATTCTCATATCCCCGGTCTATCTGTTCGATATTGCTGATACGGCTCGTCCCGTCTGCACTCATGGCGGCTATCAATAGAGCGATTCCGGCACGTATATCAGGCGATGTCATGCGTCCGCCACGCAAACGGATTTGATGGTCGTGCCCGACCACCACGGCCCGATGCGGGTCACAAAGGATAATCTGCGCCCCCATATCAATCAACTTGTCCACAAAGAACAAGCGGCTCTCGAACATCTTCTGGTGAATCAACACCGTACCTTTGGCTTGTGTGGCCACCACGAGCAACACACTCAACAAATCCGGGGTCAATCCCGGCCACGGCGCATCGCTCAAGGTCATGAACGAACCGTCCAGGAAAGAATCAATCTCATAATGGTCATGCCTCGGGATGAACAAATCATCTCCATGACGAAGCACTTGCACGCCCAGACGGCTGAAAGTATAAGGAATGATGCCTAAATTATCATACGACACATTCTTGATGCTGATACCATCGCCCACCATGGCCGCCATGCCAATGAAACTGCCCACCTCAATCATGTCCGGCAAAACCGTATGTGCGGCACCGTGAAGCGAATCTACTCCTACGATGGTAAGCAGGTTGGAAGCTATTCCGCTGATGTTCGCCCCCATACGGTTGAGCAAATGACAAAGTTGTTGGATATAAGGTTCGCACGCAGCATTATATATCGTTGTCGTACCCATAGCCAACACTGAAGCCATAATGATATTGGCCGTACCCGTGACCGAGGCTTCGTCGAGCAACATATACGTACCACACAACCGCCCGGCATGAATGTCGTATACGCCCCGTCGGATGTCATAATCAAACTTGGCCCCCAATTTCTGGATTCCAAGAAAATGCGTATCCAACCGACGGCGTCCGATTTTGTCTCCTCCCGGCTTAGCCACCATGGCACGGCCGAAACGGGCTATCATCGGGCCGATAAGCATCACGCTTCCCCGCAGTTTGGTACAACGTGCCAGAAACTCATCGCTCTGCACATATTCCATGTTCACCTCGTCGGCCTGAAACGTAAAGTCGCCCGGAGCATTCCGCGTAACTTTCACACCGACATCTTCCAACAAACGGATTTGGTTGTTCACATCCGAGATGTCGGGTATGTTTTTGATACGTACCGGTTCTGAAGTAAGCAACGTCGCACAAATCACCTGCAAGGCTTCGTTCTTCGCGCCTTGGGGTACTATCTCTCCGGTCAAACGACGACCACCCTCTATAATAAATGAAGCCATACGAACAGAACCGCCGCTTAATTTTTTCCCGTTTGTTCTTCCGCCCGACATTGCGATAAGCCACAGGGGCACGCCCCGGCTGAGCCTTATCATATTGGTCGGAGAACAAGTGAAAACGTTCTCTATCCAAATGCACGGTACCATGCGTATAGTGGTCCAAATCCAAAGCCACCTTGTCATCGTCCATGGCATCCTTGTTCCAATTACCCAAGCTCCGTTTCATCTGCCCGGCAACCAACAGCGTCAGTTCTTCCCGTTCCGCCCCTCCGGCATCTCGGCCAATTTACGTATCAACGCTTCCAACAAAGCCCCGTAATGACGATAACGGATCTTTTTCATCGGATAGGCCATAGGAGACGGCTTGCTGTCCCCTCCTACTTTTCTGGGCGTCACTTCGTACGGATAATCAATATCCAACTTATAATCGGCCATGATAGCCAAATGATCCCACAATTTATGCTTGAAATCCGGTACGTCACGCAAATGCGGAAACATGTTTCCCATTATCGAGACTATCGTGCGGGCACAACGTTGACGCTCCTCACGGTTTTCCAGCGTGAGCGCATAATCCACCATTTCCTGGATGCCGCGTCCGTACTCCGGCATCGGTAATTTCTTACGTTGGGTATTATATATCATTTACAAAAGTTTTTTCGGTTTTGAAGCTACAAATTCTTTCAAATAGAAAGGCTCGAAATAAGCCACGTCTTCAAATCGGCCCAGCGCAAAAGCCTTCTCCGCCAAAGGCCCCATGTTCCGGGCCAAAGGCATGACATCCGGAAGGAAATGCGCATTCGGGTGCGTAATTCCAGTCTTGCATTTCTCAGCGCCGTCGCCCAAAAAGTACACCGGCCGTTCGTTCAGGAAGTCTTGGTAAGTGCTCTCGTCTACAATGTCGGCTCCGATGGCCCGTACCGGTCTCAAAGCCCTGTCGTACAAAGCGGCATATACTTCCATCCTGCGCGCATCTATCATAGGACACAACAAAGCGTCTTCAGGCAAGTCTTCCTGATAGAGCAGCACCGGCACGCACAACAGTTCCAACGTCGGGACAGCTATCAGCTTCAAACCGCGGGCATAGCAGATGCCTTTGGCCATCGACACACCGATACGCAATCCCGTATACGACCCCGGCCCCTGACTCACTGCCACCGCATCGAAAGGAATTCCGTGATTGTCGATATAAGAGATAGCTTCGTCCACAAAAACACCTAACTGCACCGCATGCGAAGGCCCGCTTTTGTCTACTTTTTCAAACAATACCGCCCCGTCTTCTGTAACGGCTACCGAGCAAACCTTCGTACTCGTTTCAATATGCAGTATACAAGACATAAACTATTTTTTCCTTAGAATAACTCCGCAAAGTTACCATTTTATCCTATTATTTTCCTACTTTTGCATAAAATAATTATTAAATCATGATTCAATCAATGACGGGCTACGGCAAATCGACTGCCGTAGTGAAAGGCAAAAAGATACACGTGGAAATCAAATCCCTCAATAGCAAGGCTTTAGATCTTTCTGCACGTATCGTACCGCTCTATCGGGAAAAGGAAATGGAAATCCGCGCCATGATCAGCCGGACGCTGGAGCGCGGAAAAGTGGACTTCACCATCTGGGTGGAAAAAGACGACACGCAAACGGCTACACCTATCAACGGCGTTATCTTGGACAACTACTACCAGCAGATTAAACAAATCAGTGAAGAACGCCATATTCCCCTTCCGGCCGACTGGTTCGCCACGTTATTGCGCCTGCCGGACGTCATGACCCGCACGGAAGTGGAAGAATTGGACGAGGAGGAATGGACAGCCGTACGGACTGCCATCGAGGAAGCCATCGGCAAGCTCGTGGACTTCCGCAAACAGGAAGGTGCCGCACTGCAAAAGAAATTCACCGAGAAAATACAAAACATAGGCGATTTGCTGAAAAGCATCGAACCGTATGAGCAAAGCCGCACCGAACGCATCCGCCAACGTCTGGTGGAAGCCTTGGAAACGATTCCCAATGTGGAATACGACAAAAACCGCCTGGAGCAGGAAATGATTTATTATATCGAGAAACTGGATATCAACGAAGAGAAACAGCGTCTGGCCAACCACTTGAAATATTTCATGGAGACCATGGAAAACGGTCATGGACAAGGCAAGAAGTTAGGCTTCATCGCCCAGGAAATGGGACGTGAAATCAACACGACGGGAAGCAAGAGCAATCTGGCCGAAATGCAGAACATCGTGGTGAAGATGAAAGACGAACTGGAACAAATCAAAGAACAAGTGCTCAACGTAATGTAACCACACCGACGATAATGACAGGCAAATTGATTATCTTTTCCGCTCCCAGCGGCAGCGGGAAAAGCACGCTCATCAATTATCTGATGGGACAGGACTTGAATTTGGCTTTCAGCATCAGTGCAACCAGCCGTCCGCCACGGGGGACGGAGCGTGACGGGGTGGAATATTTCTTCCTCACGCCCGAAGAGTTCCGCCAACGCATCGCCAACGGTGAATTCCTGGAATATGAGGAAGTCTACAAAGACCGCTTCTACGGCACCTTGAAAGCGCAGGTGGAAAAGCAACTGGAAGCCGGACAGAACGTAGTGTTCGACGTGGACGTACATGGCGGATGCCGCATCAAAGAATTTTACGGCGACCGCGCTTTAAGTATGTTCATCCAACCGCCCTCGGTGGAAGAGCTTCGCCGCAGACTGGAAAGCCGGGGCACCGACGCGCCGGAAGTCATAGACGACCGCATCGCACGGGCGGAATACGAACTGACATTCGCCCCCAAATTCGATACGATAGTCGTAAACGACGACCTCGAAAAGGCCAAAGCCGAAGCACTGGCCCGCCTGAAAGCCTTCTTGCACCCATAAAACCCACAGCCCATGGACGACAAAACCATCCAAAGGAACTTACAGACCAGCATCATACTGTTCGTCTTATGTCTGATAGTCACCATCGCCGCAGCCCTCTTGCAATGGACCGAAATCACCATCGCCATGGGAGTGTTAGCCGTGGTGCAAGCCTACATCATCTACGTATGGTGGTACCGGAAACACCATCGGAAACCCCATTTCCAACATAAACCCCACGAAAGGGCATGACGGAAACGGGCATCTACGGGGGGTCTTTCAATCCTATCCACCGGGGACACGTGGAGTTGGCCGAACGCCTTTGCCGGGATGAAGGGTTGGACGAATTGTGGTTTATGGTATCTCCCCAGAATCCATTCAAAAAGTCGTCTCCCGATTTGTTGAATGAAAATATCCGTCTGGAGCTGGCCCGCATGGCCGTACGGGAACATCCCTGCCTCAAAGTGAGTGATTTTGAGTTCCGCCTGCCCCGCCCGTCCTACACGGCAGACACTTTGGCCGCCTTGCGGCAAGCTTATCCCGACCGGCTTTTCACATTAGTCATCGGTGCAGACAACTGGCTTGCTTTCAAGGACTGGAAGAAACCGGACGAGATTCTAAGCCACCATCGCATCTTGGTCTACCCCCGTCCCGGTTACGCGGTGGAGGCCGCGTCCCTTCCCCCGCTGTCAAGCTTACGGACACCCCGCTCATTGACATCAGTTCCACCGAAATCCGTCGTCTCATCTCCCAAGGCGACGATGCCTCTTACGGATTAGACGAAGCGGTCTGGCAGGAAATCCGCAAAAAAGGATACTATCGGAAAGCATAAGGCATCTGAGTGAATAAAACAGACATGCCCACTGTCTCTTCCACGATTCAGCAGGCATGTCACATCTTTACGGCATCCTTCTCTCACCAAAGCCGATATGCCGACTCATTCATTATACCAATTTTATCTTCAATACCGGTGCTATTTCATTCGTATTCTCCTCCGGCAACATCACTTTCAGGCCGTCTTCGCCACAAGTGAACTTCACCTTTCCGTAACCTAACAACTCCACACTTTTCACCTTTCCTTTATAATAAGGAGAACCTTTACGGAAGCTTTTCATCATGATTACTTGGCTTTCAGGCCATCCTAAGGCCGTAGCATACACGACCTTCTTGCCTTTCTGTACAAAACGTACATCCTTTGCCGTATAATTCTGCCCTTCATTGAACCCCTGCGCTTTCATCGGGTTGGCAGCCTCAGCCAAAGGTCCCTCGCCGAACGTCGTCCACGGGCGAGTACCATAAATACTTTCTCCGTTGACATCCATCCATGCTTTGATATCTTTAAGAATCGCCACTTCTTTCTCGTCTATGGCACCGCTTCCCCTCAAAGGTACACTCAACAAAAGGTTACCGTTCTTGCTCACGATATCCACCAGCATTTTCACCACCGTGGCCGCCGGTTTGTAGTGCCCGCGGTCATAAATGCCACGGTCGTAATGCCATGACCCGAGGCACGTACAGGTCTGCCATGCCTTCTCCTGCGGACGGTCGGGTATGCCACGCTCCACATCCCACACCATGGCCTCCTTATGCTTGTCTTCCAATATCTTACCGGTAACCACCGCACGCATCTTCCCTTTGTGGTCTTTCAAGCTCTTGTTGTACATGTGAGCCAGAATCCTCACGCCCTCGTCACTGATGGGATAGAACGGCAATACGGTATCGTCAAAGTACAATACATCGGGATGATAACGGTTCACCACATCCAGCGTACGGTTGTAGACATTCGTCTTGAAAGCTTCCGACGGCTGCGATGCCCCGTTTCCCCACGCCCATTGCGAATGGATGGTACCGACATTTTTGCTGTCCTTACTCCGTTCGTGCCGCTGTTCGTACAAATCCTGCGGGTCGTAACCTTCCCACCATTTTCCTTTTCCGTCCGCCTTCGTCAGCTTACCGTCGAAGTCCTGCGCACCTTCCATCCACGTCCACGTATGCGAGGCATGGATGCTCACACCCAACGGCAACCCATATTTCTTACAAGCCGCAGCCCATTCGCCCACGACATCCCGTTTCGGCCCCATGTTCACGGAGTTCCACGGCTGGTACTTACTGTCCCAAAGGTCGAAATTATCGTGGTGATTACCCAGAGTCATGAAATAGCGTGCCCCTACGCTCTTATAGAAACGAATCAGAGAATCCGGTTCCCACTCTTCCGCCTTCCATTCGTGAATCACATCCTTGAAACCGAAATCTTTCGGGTTACCGTACTTTTTTACATGCACATCATACTGCCACTCGCCAGGATAATACATGTGACGGGCATACCAGTCACCCGATTCCGGCTCACACTGCGGTCCCCAATGCGCCCAAATACCGAACTTGGCATCGCGGAACCAGTCCGGACATTCATATCGGGCCAGTGAAGCCCATGTAGGCTCATACTCTCCGGTTTGCATCGGTTCCACCCCTTCTTTCTCTTGTGCACGTACCTGCTGCATTCCCGTCAGCGAAAAGAACAACGCGCCACATACAAATTGGGTTACATAACGTTTCATGAATCTTGCTGTTTTAAGTTGAAATCAGATTTTCTTCTATACCTACGCTTCCACTCTACTACGTTTCGAGCAAAAGCACAGTGCAAATATAGGCATATTATTCATGTCCATCCTTGCATTATGGCGACCAAAAATAGGATTTATCACCCAACATTCCTTTGTCCTCCCTGACAAAATGCCATTTCCGTCCCCATAAGAATCGCGAATTCTCCCCATAGGAAAGCATCCGTCGGTTTTATGCGATTCTCGCGCATCCGCCTATGTACAAAAAGAAAGCCCCGGAAACCTTTTCCAACCATACTGAAACGAAACAAGTCTTGACCTGCGCACGCCGCAAACGGGTCGTACAGCCATAATTTCCAAAAACAGACAAAATGGAAGTACCTTTTTGCCGTATTTCCGCCATCAAATAGAGAAAAAAAGAGGTTTTCCGGCATGCTTTCCGTAAACCGACACACAAAAATCCTCCGTTTTCCATAGTTTCCGGAAACAACTTGCGCAGAACTGTTTCCCGCTTTCAGCCAAACGAAAAATCATTCACAGCCGAACGACTGCATGATATGCAGAGAAAAAGCGTATATATACAGCTTTTATGAATAAATATACACTCCCAACATACATTCGCATTACAGAAAGAGATTTTTTAAGCCCTCGCCAAACCTCCATAAAATGGCATTTCGGTATCAGAATGACATATAAATCTCCAAAAAACCTCTCCTCGTGTCAGACAGGACTGAAGAGCCTCCAAGATTGTCCTATACGATAGACCAGGCAATAAAACAAGGACAGGCAAAAAGGGAAAAGCCTCATTTTACCTGTCCATACACGTATATGCCCCACGGAAACTTACGAGAATATATCAAGCCCACCCTTTCCGATAAGCTTTATGTCCGTAGACCGTCACGACGACAAAGCAAACGAACGGCAGGACAAAAGACAAGTTGACGGCCGGCATCCCCCAAAGCGTATGCAAGTCGATGATGGATGCTTGTAGCGGAGGCAACACCGAACCGCCGAGGATGGCCATAATCAGGCCGGCAGCCCCGAATTTGGCATCCTCTCCCAACCCTTTCAAGGCTATACCGTAAATCGTAGGGAACATAAGCGACATACAGGCTGAAACGCCCACGACACAGTACATCCCCCAAATGTTCTGCAAAAACATCACGCCCAACGTGCACAAAGCAGCCGCCACAGCCAACGTACGCAACAACAGTCCCGGATTAAAGAAACGCAACAAGAACGTACAAATGAAACGGCTCACGCAAAATACGGCCATCGCAGCAATATTGAACTGTTGTGAACGCACCTCGGCAGCCTGCTCAGCCATGCCCATCGACATGAAAAGGCGGGTACCGTACTGGATGATGAACGTCCAGCACATGATTTGCGCTCCTACGTAGAAAAACTGCGCAACCACGCCCTCACGATAACGACGCACAGCTACAAGACGCTTCAACGTAGGCAGAAAATCAATCTTACCCGACGTATCGCGATGACGCGGCATCTTCATCAAACGAATGAGAACCAACATGGAAAGCGTCACCAGCCCCACCACCAAATAGGGAGCGATGAGCGTCTCCAAATCCGCGTCGCGCACCGCTTCGAACTCGTTGCCGGAAAGCAACGCCCGTCCGGCGGTATCCAAAGGATGCAACCGACGCTGGATGAATTCCATCGCCACATACATGCCCAGCAAAGCACCTATGGGATTGAATGCCTGTGCCAGGTTAAGCCGCCGCGTGGCTGTCTCTTCGGCCCCCATTGAAAGGATGTAGGGGTTACAACTCGTCTCCAAAAAAGACACAATAAGTAACGCTATTGCGGCTTTGCGTTACCGCTATCCTACAACCACTCTTTACTATACGTTCTGTGATGAACCAAGCATCATTGTAAAACATTTCACCTTGTATATGGTTATCACAAAGCCTTACATCTACTAACAATTATAATTAGCCACTCGAATAAACGCAAGTGTTTCTTATAAACGTAAAAACAATATATATCTAATTATAAAGTCC
>ENA-OQDA01001066-OQDA01001066.1-human-gut-metagenome-genome-assembly--contig:-NODE-1066-length-10288-cov-6.932684_pt1 | contig 10288 bp, 6 predicted proteins | sample MGYA00242771_ERZ504603 | MGnify/ENA primary metagenome ERZ504603 (study PRJEB26092, sample SAMD00036328) | human gut metagenome | host: Homo sapiens | study: EMG produced TPA metagenomics assembly of...
GACGTTTTACAAGGAGCGTCCCCTCTTTGTATGTTGAATATCTTGTGAGGCCATAAAAACAAGCCTGCTTGTTTTGTACTGATTTCGGTTTACGCTATCTTTGCACGCAGGAAAATACATTTGAATCATGAATATAGAACAGAAACTGGTATCGTCCGTCATCGGCGGACTGAAAGCGCTTTACGGACAGGATGTTCCTGCCGCACAAGTGCAGTTGCAGAAAACCAAGAAAGAATTTGAGGGACACCTCACGCTGGTTGTATTCCCTTTTCTCCGTATGTCCAAGAAAGGACCGGAGCAGACGGCCCAGGAAATCGGTGAATACTTGCAGGCAAACGAGCCTTCGGTTGCAGCATTTAATGTCATCAAGGGCTTCCTGAACCTGACCATTGCCTCCTCTGCGTGGATAGAATTGTTGAATGGCATTCATGCGGACAAGCAGTACGGTATCGTGGCTGTTACTGACAACTCTCCATTGGTGATGATTGAGTATTCTTCTCCCAACACCAACAAACCGCTTCATTTGGGCCATGTACGCAATAATCTTTTAGGAAATGCGCTGGCTAATATAGTGGCTGCCAACGGTAATAAGGTAGTAAAGACAAATATTGTCAATGACCGTGGAATTCATATCTGCAAGTCCATGTTGGCATGGCAGAAGTACGGAAATGGTGAAACTCCCGAATCATCCGGCAAGAAGGGAGATCACTTGATTGGCGATTACTATGTTTCCTTCGACAAGCATTATAAAGCGGAAGTGAAAGAACTGATGGCCAAGTTCCAAAGCGAAGGCATGAATGAGGAAGAAGCCAAAGCCAAGGCGGAAGCTGAATCTCCTTTGATGAAGGAGGCTCGTGAAATGCTGGTAAAGTGGGAGGCCAATGACCCGGAAGTACGTGCGCTCTGGAAGAAGATGAACGACTGGGTGTATGCAGGTTTTGACGAGACCTACCGTATGATGGGTGTAACTTTTGATAAGATATATTACGAATCAAACACGTACCTCGAAGGTAAGGAGAAGGTAATGGAGGGCCTGGAGAAAGGCTTCTTCTACCGGAAAGAAGATGGCTCTGTATGGGCAGACCTCACGGGTGAGGGGTTGGACCACAAGCTACTGTTGCGTGCGGACGGTACATCCGTCTACATGACGCAGGATATAGGTACTGCCAAACTCCGCTTTGCAGATTATCCCATCGACAAGATGATTTATGTGGTAGGCAACGAACAGAATTACCATTTCCAGGTATTGTCCATCCTGCTCGACAAACTGGGCTTCGAATGGGGTAAAGGGTTGGTGCACTTCTCTTACGGTATGGTGGAACTTCCCGAGGGCAAGATGAAGAGCCGCGAAGGTACAGTAGTTGATGCTGACGACTTGATGGCGGAGATGATTGATACAGCCAAGGAAACCAGCAATGAACTGGGTAAGCTGGATGGTCTGACAAAGGAAGAGGCAGACAATATCGCCCGTATCGTTGGTCTGGGTGCCTTAAAGTACTTCATCCTGAAAGTGGATGCCCGCAAGAACATGACATTCAATCCAAAAGAGTCCATCGACTTTAATGGTAATACGGGGCCGTTCATCCAATATACTTATGCACGTATCCAGTCTGTTCTCCGCAAGGCAAAAGAGGCCGGTATCGAAATCCCTGCCCAGTTGCCTGCCGGCATTGAACTGAGTGAGAAGGAAGAGGGACTGATACAGATGGTTGCCGACTTTGCCGCTATTGTGAAGCAGGCAGGTGAGGACTACAGTCCGTCCATCATTGCAAACTATACGTATGACCTTGTGAAGGAATATAATCAGTTCTACCATGACTTCAGCATTTTTGCGTGAGGAGAACGAAGCAGTGAAGGTATTCCGCCTTGCATTGTCCGAGAATGTAGCCAAGGTGGTACGCTTAGGTATGGGATTGCTGGGAATTGAGGTGCCGGATAGGATGTAAACATTGTACTATAAAGAATAAGCCCGAGGATACTTCTTCGGGCTTATTTTTTTATAGTGCAATATTTATTCTTGTGGTAGAAATAATAGAAGTTTAAATTATCGTCTCCTTTCTCCCATTTTATACGCGTAGACTAAGTCCTATTTTGTCTTGCTTGTTTTGGCAGTTGCCTTGGCGGTTGTTTTAGTCGTTTTCGTTGCTTTCACCGCCTTTGCAGTCCGCTTAGACTTGCCCGTATCCTTGTCGCTTTGCAGTTTCACAATTTCCAGACAAGCCTGAAGGTTCAGGTCTTGAGGGATGATGTCTTTAGGAATCTTGTAGTTGCTGCCTTTATAAGCGATGTAAGGGCCATAGCGTCCATTCAGGATTTCCAGTTCCGGTTCTTCCTCAAACTTCTTGATATGTTTCTGGGCTTCTGCTTCTTGTTTCTTTTGCAAAAGTTCAATAGCTTCTTCCAGCGTAACAGTCATCGGGTCCATTGTCTTGGGTAATGAGGCATACAAGCCGTTGTTCTGGATATAAGGTCCGAAACGTCCCGCACCTACGACTACATTCTTGCCTTCGTACTCTCCGAGAGTACGGGGAAGTTTGAACAGCTCCAGCGCTTCTTCCAGCGTAATGGTCTCGATGGACATTTCTTTTTTTACCTGGGCGAAACGGGGCTTTTCCTCATCTTCGGCAGTACCTATCTGTGCTACTGGGCCGAAACGTCCGATTTTTACAGACACTTGTTTTCCGCTGACGGGGTCTGTTCCTAGAATCCGTTCGCCTGCCTTGTGGGCGGTTTTCGCGGCAAGCGTGTTCTCCACCGAAGGATGGAATTTCTTATAGAATGTTTTCAGAATGGCGGTCCATTGCTTGTCACCTTCGGCTATTTCGTCGAATTGCTTTTCGACGCTCGCTGTGAAGTTGTAGTCAAGGATGTCCGGGAAGTACTCTATCAGGAAGTCATTGACCACAATACCGGTGTCTGTCGGCATCAGTTTTGACTTTTCGGCTCCGGTGATTTCTGTATGGTTGTTGTCCGTTATTTCATTACCCTGCAGGTTAAGCACATTGTAGGTGCGTTCTTCACCTGCTTTTTCTCCTTTTATCACGTATTCGCGTTGCTGGATGGTGGAAATGGTAGGAGCATAGGTAGACGGACGTCCGATACCCAGTTCCTCCAATTTGCGCACAAGGCTTGCTTCCGTGTAGCGGGGAGGGTGTTGGGTGAAACGTTCGGTAGCAGTGATACCTTCATGTTCGAGCTTCTGTCCTTTTTTCAGAGGGGGCAGTAGGCGTGCCTCATCTTCCTGGGTTTCTACGTCATCATCGTATGATTCGCGGTAGACACGGAGGAAACCGTCGAATTTCACCACTTCGCCGGTTGCAGTGAAAGTCTCCGTCTCGTTGCTGATAGCAATGGTTACGGTTGTCTTTTCCACTTCGGCATCTGCCATCTGCGAGGCGATGGTACGTTTCCAGATGAGGTCGTACAGCTTTCTTTCCTGCGGGGTACCTTCTATCTTGGCATTCTCCATATAGGTGGGGCGGATAGCTTCGTGGGCTTCTTGCGCTCCTTTGGTCTTGGTGGCGAAGTGGCGGTTGTGTACGTAACGTTCGCCCATCAGGTTGGAGATGGTTTCACGGCTGGCGTTGACGGCAAGTTCGGAAAGGTTGACGGAGTCGGTACGCATGTAGGTTATCAATCCGGATTCGTACAGACGTTGCGCCACCATCATGGTCTGTGCCACGGTGAATCCCAGTTTGCGGGCAGCCTCCTGCTGCAAGGTAGAGGTGGTGAACGGGGCGGCGGGAGTTTTCTTCAGCGGACGGGTAGTGATGTCGCTGATGGTAAACGTAGCTGCTTTACAGCTCTCCAGCAATTTCCGGGCTTCTGCCTTTGTCTTGAGCCGGTGCGCCAGTTCGGCTTTCATTTCCACTGTTTTGCCGTCAGTGTCCGGAACGAGGAATACGGCGGTAACACGGTAGGATGCTTCGGTTTGGAATGCATGTATCTCGCGTTCGCGCTCTACAATGAGACGGACGGCTACGGACTGTACACGGCCTGCAGAAAGGGCAGGTTTCACTTTCTTCCACAATACCGGTGAAAGTTCAAAACCTACGATACGGTCCAGGATACGTCGGGCTTGCTGGGCATCGACCAGGTTGATGTCAATGTCACGGGGATTTTCTATCGCTTTCAGGATGGCACCTTTGGTGATTTCATGGAAGACGATACGTCTGGTGTGTTCCGGTTTCAGTTTCAGCACTTCGTACAAGTGCCATGCGATGGCTTCCCCTTCGCGGTCCTCATCGGAAGCCAGCCATACGGTTTCTGCCTGCTCGGCTTCTTCTTTCAACTGGGTTACGAGTTTCTTTTTATCCGCCGGTATCTCGTAATGCGGTTTGAAGTCTTTGTCTACGTCAATACTGAATTCTTTTTTCTTCAAATCACGTATATGGCCGTAGCTGGAAAGGACTTTGAAATCTTTTCCAAGGAATTTCTCGATGGTTTTTGCTTTCGCCGGAGACTCGACTATGACAAGGTTTTTCTGCATAAATTTCTGTTTTTTAGTGACTCCCGCCACTGAATTCGCCCGCAAAAGTAGGAAAAAAAGATTCTTCCCACCTTATAATATAAGGAGAATTTAGCAAAAATGACCTTTTTTGTTCAAATTAGAGCTTCGGCTTGTGCTACCTCTATTAAAAGAGGAAGCTTACTCCACCTAAGAAACTGAGACCTTCTGAAGGGTATCCCCAGTAGTACTGGTAATCTTTGTTCAGCAAGTTGTTCACGCGCGCATACACGGAGATTCCTTTGAAGAGTTCGTAGCTGCCGTTTAGATAGAGATTGCTGACGGGGTCTGCCTTGTTGCCCTCCACGCCTTGGCGTGAGATGTGCTGATAGCCGATGCCGACAAGCAGTGGGGAGATGGGGCGTACCTTGAGATTGAGATTGCCTTCTACGGCCGGTTTGAAACTTACTACGACATCAGAACCGTCTGAGTCCGTTGTCCAATGGCGATAGACGGCATTGGCGGCGAGATAGAAAACATCCTTGTAGTTGTAGCTCAGGTCGGCTCCGGCATAGAGGTTCTTGGTGTCTTCTGTGAGGAAAACATTGCTTATCCCGTCGGACTTGACAGTCGGAGTGTCAATCAGGTCGTTTTTCAAATCTTGATACCCGCCGTATAGGTTGAACCACAATCCGCTGACCGGACTTGCCTTGAAGCCGATGGCTGCGTTGAGCTGTTCGTAGGTATTGTCAAGCTGCTGGTTTGTAATGCCATAAGGCGTAATGGTTTCCAGACGGCGGAAATCGTTCTGTAGCCGTCCTCCCTTACCTTGTGCGTAGAGGATGTAGCTGTCCGAGAAGATGTATTGTATTTCTACGTCGGGAGCGGCGCGGAACTTCTTGCCGAAGCCGAAAGCCAGGTCGACGTGTGCGCCGAGACGTATTTTCCAGTCGTCATTCTGAAAGAGATAGTATGGATTGAAGTCTACGTCGGTGTGATTCTCGAAACGTCCGTCGCTGTAGAATGTATTGTCCATGGCAAAAGCCATGCCGATGGTCTGCTCATCGGAGATGGAACCGGTGACATCGGCTTTGGTACGCACGATATTTTCTTTGATATTGCTCACCATGAGGTCGTGTTGGCGCTGGTAGACCAACAAATTGGTTTCGGCACGGAATTGGAGAGGCATATCGTCGCTCGTGGAACTTACCCCGAAATGTACATCACCCGAAACGAATTTCTGCTTGTTGCTGACGAAGTCGGGCAGGAAGTTGAAATTGCTTTGGTTGAACTTTCCGGCAATATTCAAATCGACTTTGCTGAAGGCATGTACATAATCCATGGCAGCATGGGTACGGTAGTAGAATGAATTCCACTTCCCGCCATTATCCGGCAAGTCCAGTTTGCCATCCATGCCATCCATTGTGAATGTCAGGTTGAGGCGGTCTTTGGGGGATAAAGAGAAGAGGTAGTTGGCGCGTACATCGAGGTTACCGTAGTTACCGTATCCCAAGCGTACATATCCGGGCAGCGCTTTCGCCTGCGTCTCTTTTCCGGTATAGGCTTGCATGATACCTGCGGGGATTTGGGTTGCCGGCATCAGGGTGGCGTCATATTCCACCGCCTTTTTGCTGACGGTAGGAGGTTCCACCCTGGGAAGCACGTTCACTTTGGAGGCATCCATGATGTCCGGATTATATTCTTGTTCCACGACTACCGTACGGTTCATGGTGGTGTCTTGGGGTTGTGTCTGGGCTTGTGCTCCCAAAGAGAGGGAGACAAGCATAGTTCCTGCGAGGATATATTGTATCTTTTTCATAATGTGCTATATTTCTTACTTCAATTTCTCCAGTCTTTCGTTAATCATGCTTGCTATATCGTCGTCGGCCTGGTAGTTCTGCTGCAGGCTCAATAGGTATTGGCGTGCATCGAGCTTCTTGTCCATGGCTACATATACATCAGACAGAAGGATGAAACTGCGTGCCAGCCAGTAGGCATACGGTGTGCTTTGGTCGATGAAATTAAGGATTTCCTTTTCTGCAGAGGCATAATTACCGGCATTGTACCATTGTAATGCCACCAGATATTTGGCTTCGGCTCCATAAAGGGTACGGGTGTCTTTGGCCAGCAGCTGAAGGTCATCCATTGCCTTCTTGTCGGCTTTCTGGTTGAGGTATGCCTTGGCACGGTAGTACAACGCCTCGTTCCGGAGCTCCGGAGACAGCTTGGCTTCGGCAAGCAAGGCTGTGGCGGCGTTGATGACTTCCGCATCATCATGCATCAGTGCTCCACAGCGCAGTACACCGATAGCGCCAAGCTGGCGGCGCTCTGCCGTGGTGGCTTTGGCCTGCAATTTCTTGTAGTCGGCCAATGCCAGGTCATATTGCTGGCGGTTGAACAGAATTTCTCCATGCATCAGCAAAGCCTCTTCAGAATATGGGTTATCGGGGTATTCCAGCAGTTTTCCGGCATGTTCCAATACCGCCTCTTCATCTTTCTGCTCTTTGCCTATGACGCAGAGGTAGTAGTGTGCATTCAGGCTGAAAGCGCCTCCCGGATAACTTTGCAGATAACGGGTGAAGCTCTCTTTGGCAGGTGTGGCTTCGCCTTTCATATATACTTTTTCGGCAGCGATGTAAGTCAGCGAGTCTTGCTCACTGGGTTCGAAGCGGATTTCTCCCGGCATCTGGGCGGCAAGGGCGGCAAACTCGTCCACGCGGTTGGCATCTACGTAGATGGACTTCAAGTCGCGCATGGCAAGGCGGGCTTCCTCGCTTCCGGGATATTGGGTGACCACATGCTTGTAGGCTTCTATGGCACGGTCATAGTCATCGTTCTGGTAGTAAAGCAGACCGATTTCGGCGGCGGCTTTACGGCTGACGGGGCTTTCGGGGTATTTGGCAAGCAGCTCGCGGAAGGTGGCGATAGCCTGGCGGCTGTTGTTGCTCTGTACGTAGGAGCGTCCCTTCTCGTAGAGGGCATTGATGGCGTAGGGCAAGTTGGGATATTTGGCTGCAAGTCGGTCCAGCATGCTCACCTTTTCCGTATAGTTTTTCTGCATGCCATATACCAGTGCTAATTGATAGACGGCATAGTCTCCGGCGGGAGTGTTCAGGTTCTCGGCTTTGGCGTAGTATTGCTTGGCTTCCTCGAAACGGCGGACGTGCAGGTTACAGTCACCGATGCGGTTGTAGGCATCTGCCAATGCGGTCGGGTTTTCGCCTTTCTCCAGTTGGACAAAGTTGCGGAAACGGTTCTCTGCCGTCGAATAGTCTTTCTGGTGGAAAGCGATGTAGCCCAGGTTATAGTAGGCAAGGGCAAACATTTCCGTATCCCTCTGCCGGGTGAGTGACAGATATTCGTTGAAATTGCGGGCAGCTTCTCTCATCCGGTTCAGGCGGTAATAAGACTCGCCGAGCCAGTAGAGGGCGTCTGCCTTGGTCTGGAGGTTGTATTGCCCCAACGTGACGCTTTGGTTGAAGTAACCGATGGCTTGTTCGAACTGCGTGTTGGCAAAAGACTGGGTCCCGAGTTGGAACAGAATCTTTTGTTTGGCTTCCAGAATGGCTTTGCTGGGATGGGAGATACGGTCGATGGACTTGAGTGCGGCATCATAGCTGCGTGTATTCATGTATACTTCCACCAGGTAGTTGCTGACCTTTTCGGCATAAGGAGAGTTCGGGAACTCGTTCAGGAATTTCTCGAAGACGGTCACCGATTCGCCGAAAGCGGAATAGGAGGTCTCGTGAATGCATAAGGCGTAGTTATAGGCGGCTTGTTCCTTGACTTTCATATCGGCGTTGGAGGCGGCAGCCTGCTCGAAGGCCATACGCGCTTTGGTCTTGTCTGCCAGTTGCAGATAAGCCAGTCCCATGTGCAGGTATGCGTTCTGCGAAAGGGCATCGTTTTCGGCAGTCACTCTGCCGAGGACGGAGGGGACTTGCGAATACACGCCGCATTGATAATAGGACATTCCCAGCATGTAAAGGGCATCCCTTCTATGAGCGGCAGATTCGGCATTGTGTTCTATATATTGTCCGAAGGACTTTACGGCTTCGTGATACTTCCCGAAATGGTATTCGGCTGTACCGAGGATACGGTTCAGCTCCGCCGTGTGGGTGTAGCTCAGACCGTCGGGATGGGCTGACAGTGCATTCTGCGCCACGATTTCCGCCTTGTCGTACTGCTTCTTCAACAGATAGATTTCGGCGATGTAATAGGGAACCAAGTCCTTGTATTTGGCATTGTCCTGCAAAGGCAGGAAACCGCTGAGCGCTTCGTCATACCGTCCTTGGGTATATCGGATATAAGAGATGTAGTAAGCACAGTCCGCTGTATACTTGCGGCTGGTGCTACGTAGCGTCTCGAACCAGATGGCTGCTTCCTTTACATTGCCCGTCTTCAGATAGCAGGTGGCAAGGCGGTAGGTCATGTCGTCACGCTCCTCGGTACCCAGAAGGTCGAGGCGGGCGGAGTTGAACATGGCGAGGGCATCGTCATAATTGCCTTCGAAGAAATAGGAGGAGGCGATTAATGCATAGATGCGGTTGGCATGGGGAGTATCAGGATATTCGTCCAGGAAGGCGCGGAGCAAGTCTATGCTTTTGGGGTCTCTGAGCTCGTATGCGGCGCATACCAGCATGTATTCCGCTTCTTGCCGCTCGCCGGTATCGGGCAGAGGCTTGCCGTCTGCATTCATCTGGCGTACATAGGCTTGCAACGGAGAGATGGCGGCAGCATAGGCCTTTTGCTGGAACAGCGTTTGTCCTTCCTGGTAGAGTCGCTTGGGAGAAGTACTCTTCTCGCTTGTTTGTGCTGAGGCGAGTAAAGGTGCGCAACAGAGTGCTGTGCACAATATTCGGGAGATTTTATGTTTCATCTTCTTTTGTTAGAATAGGTATTTTACAAAAATACGGGTTTTAACCCGGAAATGTTACACTTGTTTGGCTTTTTTAGGATATATACCATAATAGGAACGAATAATCATTCGCTTTTGTTCTTCCGCATGTCTTCCAGGAAGATACCCACTCCTTTGCGGATGGAGCCGAGCCCGAACTCTTCCGTACGGATATCTTTCAAGGGGAGGAAGAAGAGGTCTGCCGCGTCGTCCATCGCCTTGAAGTGCAAGGTGTCCTCCACCGTACAACGGAAAAACATATCCAGCGTGTGTACGGGGAAGCCGGAATAGATGTAAATATTGGGCAGGGAGAAGAGATATTCGGCCTTTGCCACCTTCATGCCGGTTTCTTCTCTTACTTCGCGGGCAACGCCTTCCTCACCGGTCTCGGTCATGTCGATGAAGCCTCCGGGGAGGTCCAGCGTCCCTTTGGCAGGCTCTTTGGCGCGGCGGCACACCAACAGCTCGTCGCGCTCGTTCAGTATCAAGGCGACGGTGGCGGAAGAGGGGTTGAAGTAGTAGACGAAACCGCAGTCGGCGCACTGCTTCGACTTCTCGTTATGAACTTCGAAATGGGCTGAACCGCATTTCGGACAATATTTGAATTGCGAAAGTGGATGTTCCATGATATTTTAGTCTTTGTCCGGGGGACAAAGATAATGGAAACCAGGTGTAGTATGAAAGGAAACGGAGTTCTTTTTTATATTACGGGTGCGTTTACAATAGCTGTAAAGGTGTTTACATTATGGGGTAACGGGCTTTACATTCTTAGGTAACGGTCGTTACACTATGAAGTAAAAGCTTTTACCGAATAGAGTAACGACTTTGGTAAAGGTAAGGCGCTGGTAATTAGAGTTAGTAGCATATTTGTTTATTGACTAGTTTCTTGCGCAAATATTATTTCTATCTTTGGGAGTCATTAAATTCTCTGATAGGATGAAAGA
>ENA-OQDA01001068-OQDA01001068.1-human-gut-metagenome-genome-assembly--contig:-NODE-1068-length-10283-cov-3.010831_pt1 | contig 10283 bp, 10 predicted proteins | sample MGYA00242771_ERZ504603 | MGnify/ENA primary metagenome ERZ504603 (study PRJEB26092, sample SAMD00036328) | human gut metagenome | host: Homo sapiens | study: EMG produced TPA metagenomics assembly of...
ATAAGAAATAAGTATTAGATCTCGTGAAACAGTGTTTTTACTAAATTGAAAAATCAAATAATGCCATGTATACTTATATTCAATCTTTATTTTATCATTTCTGATTAAAAATTGCCAATATGAATCATTTGTAATATATTCAAATGTTTTTGATGTTATTTTAAGTTTCATCATATATCATCACCACTTTCTATATGTAACTCTTTTTCTTCGTACAAAGTAAACCGTGAGTACTGGTTCAATTTTTGACCGATGTTTCGGGCGGCCAGGTTTACAGATTGGTTGTTTTTGACTTGCTCCGGCAGATTTCCGGCAACTGATCTGACCATGGAAGCAGTTTCTCGATAAAGCTGTAATCCGTATCATCCTGATGGTCTTTCAGAACTGTCAGTACATGGTCCAGATAACGGAACGGATTCAGGTTATTCGCCTTTGCTGTTTCCGTTATGCTGTAGATGATCGCGCTGGATTTCGCACCATCGATACTGTCGATCAGCTTCCATGCATGTTTATGCAGGCAGAAGCTGCGGAGCGCTCCCTCCGTTGCGTTATTATCGAGAGGGACTTCTCCATCATTCAGGAACACTTCCAGTGCCTCTTCCTGATTGATACAGTAATTGATTCCTTCCAGTGTTTTCCCTTTGGGAAGACGCCCGGCAGATTGAACTTCTTTTGCCCACGCAAAGAAAGCCTCCACCAGAGGTTTGACTGTGATCTGCCGCTGTTTCTTTCGATCATCCGGTTTCAGAGCAGCCAACTGATTGTCCAGATGATAGATGGCCCGATCCGCTTCACAGCTTCATACGCAACGGTATCTTTTGCAGTTTTTTGTGCTGCTTTCGGAAGGGCTTTTAAAGCATCTGAGAAATAGCGCCTTGCATGTGTCCAGCACCCGCAAATGATGATATCCGGATTTTCCCGGTCCAGCTTCCTGTAAGCGGAATAGCCGTCACAGACAACTACACCTGTAAAGCCCTTCAGGAATTCTTGCGGGTGGTCTGCTTTTCGGGTCCGCTGATATTCATACAGGACGATCTGTTCATCCTGATATAAATATCCGGATCGGTATAGGCTCTAAAGCTTTTTCTGGTGTTCTCCTCAATTCCCCGGTGTTCTTTATTGTTCACCAGCTTATTTAGAAGAACTCCTTGCTTTCCTGGTGTCCCCTTAAATCTTCTCGTTTTCCTGGTGTTCACCAGATTTCACTGGAGCTCTCCTTTGTTTACTGGTGTCCCTTATCTCAATCACCAGATTTTCCTAAAGCTTCACCAGGTATTTCTGAAGCTTCTCATAGCTTTGATCGCCATGTTAGATGCTTCCATAGTCGTTCCAGCTATCCAGTGATATGATAATCCTGCACCTAAAATCACAGGCATGACGAAAATATCCAAAAACTTCTTCTGCCTGTTGATTTTTGGGCAAATCTTTCTTAGGAGGTCTGAAACGACTATGAAAACATCTAACTATCTGGCAAAACTGCCACAGGAAGCAACTATCAAAAGCATCCAGATCCTCAAGGACTACGATCTCATCTCTCTCGATGTACCTACAGCCAGTCAGAGACTGTGTCCCCACTGCGGTTCTAATGACTGTGTCATCAAGGACTCCGGTACATTGCAGACCGTCAGGCACATCCCCTGTAATCATCACGGTACCGTCGTCTCTTTCCACAAGCGCAGGCTCCTGTGCAAGGACTGTCACTCCTCGTTCTATGAGACTCCCTACTGGATCCATCCTTCCCTGCGTATGACGCAGGCTCTCTATGACTCCATCCTCCTGGACCTGATACAGCCTCTCGCCTTCTCCGAGGTTGCAAGGAGAAACCATGTCCCCCAGAGCACCGTCCAGTCTGTCTTTCAGTCCATCCACTTTGGCAGGCCAGCCAAACTCCCTGAAACCATTTGTATTGATAAATTCAAAGGCAACAGCGGTGTGTGGAGCTCTAAACATCGCCGCTGGTATCGCAACAAATATCACTGTACCTTGTCCGATGGTGACTCTCATTCCGTCATCGATGTAATGGATCAGATCTCCGGCGTCTATCTGAACAAGTACTTCCACCAGTTCTCTTTAGAACAGAGGAAACGGGTCAAATACTTCTGCTGCGACATGAGCAACGGCTTTGTCTCTGTCTCCAGGAAGAACTTTCCAAACGCCCGGATCTGCATTGATCCCTTCCATGTTGTCAAGCGTCTTAATGAAATGGTGGACGATGTGAGGCTCCGCCATCAGCACCTGTTTCAGGACGCCGGGGATACAGAGAGCCTGAAAAAGGTAAAAAGCATCGCCCGACTCCTGAAAACGAAAGAGTACAATCAGGTCGCTTACTGGGGCTCACGCTTTCACGACAACAAGCAGCGCCTCCAGGATGCCTTTGACGTGGCCCCGGATCTTCTGGAAGCTTATGAAGCCCTCCAGTTCTTCCATGATATCCTGGCTTCCTTTCCTTACTCCGTCCAGTACGAGGAGCTGACAGAGTGGATCAGACAGTTTGCTGCCTCCGAGGTGGAGGAGATCCACTCCGCCGCCTGCACCATCCGCCACTGGCGGGGCTACATCCAGAACAGCTGGAAATACGGCAAATCCAATGGCCTTAGTGAAGGCCTGAACAACAAGGTCAAGGTCCTGAAACGGGTGGCCTTCGGCCTGCACAGCTTCGAAGGTTTCCGCAAACGGATCCTTCTTACCTGTGGAAAACTCAGGCTTTCTAATGACCCGCTGTCCATTCTGGAAAAAGCCCGGGACGGAAAGGAGATACTCTTATGATCCCCGACAGAAATTTCCTGCGCCGCTGCGCACACAATAACAATCTCAACCTTCCACAAGAACTTGAGGACTGGCTCCTCGTCCACTTTGAGGATGAACCCTATGAGGATTTCAACACGGCTTCCGCCCTTGAGGACATGATCTGTATGTACTGTCAATCCTATGCAAATGGCAGGCTGGACGTGGCTATCCCGGATCCCGTGACACGCCTAAAGGAACGCCATGAAGATCTGAAGGATCTGATCACGGACCTTCGTGTGGATATCAGCTATCTTCAGGGCCTGTGTGACGACTACGAGCGCGTCCTGAAAGAGCATGGCCTGCTCTGACCAGGGCCGCCATGGTCTCAGCTCTGGAGGTGATATATAAAAAAATCCACGAAAAAAAGGCCTGTTAAAGCCTCTTGCGATCTGTTATTGATGGTTTATGCAGTTATTAATAGTCTCATTTCAACCTGATTTTTGAAAGTATCGACTGTCAGGTCTGGTTATTATACACTTTTTAAGAAGTATCCATCTCTAAATCCTCTTTCTTCCAATATTTACAAGGCTTTGCACCTCTTTGTCACCAGGTTATTTAGAAGAACCTCAGAAAGCCCACTCTGGCGGCATTCTAGTACCAGTTTGTATTGTTCTTCCATTGGAATAGGTTTTGCCCGCATAAGATACCTCCCATAAATAAAGTAAAACGCTTGCTCTCTGGCAAAGAATAGAGCAAAGTGCTTGCTTATGATTATGGCACAGAAATGCGAGGTTGGGAATACGTACAGGAGATTAGGCGCTTACGATTTCCGAGTACCGGAACTCCGATTTCCGGATTTGCGATTTCGAACCACAAGAATATTCACAACAAATAATCTCCAAGACGGATGTCAATGGGAACGGCTTTTTTTCTGGGAATGAGCGGGTGGCGTGCCTGTTTCAGGTGAATGCGTTTCTCTGTATTGAAAATGGGTTCTGTGGCATTCATATCCAGTGCAAGTCCTGCTCTGGCAAAAATGAAATCCAGCTGGATCATAATGTCAAGGTCTGCGCGAATGGCGTCCACATTCTGGGCTGTCTGTTCACTTAAGGTAGCGAGAACTGCCTCAATCTCTTTCTGTTCTTGAAGCTCCAGCTCGCGGATGTCGTTGTTTAGTTTGACAATCGCCAGAGGCTCAATGAATAAAGTGGAGCCGGTGGAAGACTGGTCGTGGATCATACCTGGAACCTGACCTTTGTATTCGGCTTTTACCGGGATACAGTAGCGGCCGTTTCGCATGGTGATAACGGAGTCCTGAAGGTAATTGCGGGCGCTGCCGTTTACCAGAGAGGCCAGCTGGGTGTGGATGCGGTCATTGGCAACTTTCATGCTGCGGCGTACATGCATCAGACCGGCACTGGCGTCGTCACTGATTTCGTCCTGGGAAATGATGCAGCGGCGGATTTCGGCTGAGAGGGGAGTCAATGGCTCCAAACTCTCAAACATGCCGTCCAGAGAGTCTTCTCTTGCATCTCCGCGCTCATTTCGGGAGTAGGCTTTGACACGGTTGGTATTTTCCAGAAGTCCGGCAATGGCAAGGAGTTCGGAAATTCCAAGGGAACTTCCGATTTCCAGACGTTTCAGTGAGCCGCGCACGTCTTTTACGCTTCCAAAGGAGATGTTTCCTTTCTGGAAAAGGCGTGTGAGGGCGTCTCTGGTCTGGGTCTGCATATGACGGATTTCGTAAACATCTTCAGAGGGCAGGAGGTGCCTGCACAGGTCTTTCCCCATCTGGGAAGAAGCCTTCTCTGTCAGTTGGTCGATAATCTTGTAGTATTCAAGTGATTTTAAAGCTTTTGGATTCATAATATCTCCTATAAATCAATTGCTATTTAGTTGATTAAAAGTTCTTCAATGCGGACGCATTTGGACAATGTGTATTACTCACTCGCCGGCGCAACGCTCCGATGAACTAATCGCTAACTGCGACTAATGCGTTCGGGAGAGCCCTCACGCATAAGTCTCCGTAAGCGCTGGATTTCATCTGCGCTAAGAACGCGCCTGAAATGGCTCGCTGGAGTAATACACATTGCCCAAATGCTGTATGTCGGCTGGAACTTTTCAACACACTAAATAGGTATTTATTCTGAATATCTTTCCCTAAGAAGTGCAATTTCTCTTGTCCAACCCTCATCATCATTAGGCGTTTCCAGAATAAAAGGCTTACCCTCCAATGCCGGGTGCCGGATGACACGGACAAGGGCATCAAGACCAATCTGGCCTTCCCCGATTCTGGCGTGGCGGTCTTTGTGGCTTCCGAGAGGATTGAGGCTGTCGTTTAGGTGGATGGCTTTTAAGTGGTCGAGACCGATGATGCGGTCAAATTCAGTTAAGACACCGTCCAGGTCGTTTACAATATCGTAGCCACCATCCCACACATGGCAGGTATCCAGGCAGATTCCAAGTTTATCGCGTTTTTCTACAAGGTCCATGATGGCACGAAGCTCCTGGAAATGGCTTCCCACCTCAGAGCCTTTTCCAGCCATGGTTTCAAGAAGAACTGTAGTGGTCTGTTCTTCAGTAAGAACTGCATTCAGCACTTCTGCAATCTTCTGAATTCCAACCTCTATTCCCTGTCCCACATGGCTGCCTGGATGGAAATTATAATAATTTCCTGGTGTGGCTTCCATGCGTTTCAGATCATCCGAAAAAGTATTTCTGGCAAAATCCCGCAGATTTTCTTTGGCCGCACAGGCATTTAAGGTATAAGGCGCATGCGCCACGATTTTGCCGAATTCATGCTCCCTGGCAATCTCCTGAAACTTCGCCACATCTGCAGGGTCAATAGCTTTGGCATTCCCTCCTCTTGGATTTCTGGTAAAAAATGCAAACGTGTTGCCGCCATTTTTTACAATCTGGCGTCCCATGGCTGCGTAGCCTTTGGATGATGAAGTATGATTTCCTATATATAACATGTCGTTTTCCCTTCTTATTTACTATTTTATTATGAAAATCCCGTACGGTAGCCAAAAATGAGCCATGCTTGCACGAGCGAACTCTTGGATATCGAACGGGCTAGACCGTATGAGTAAGTAGGGCGATGGCCCGGATTACGAATGCGGTCGGCAGCTGCGGGAGCGCCATAGGCGCGAAACAGCTGACTCTCAGGCACTCCTTAAGTACATCCTATATATTTTAGCATTTCCCCCTTCTTTTTCAAGATATTTATGTCAAGCGTTTTTGAAAATGTCCTAAAATAATTGAAGTATTAGCCCCGGCTTTTTGCTGGGGCTTGTTATATTGATGTGCTTCATTCCTCAGGCAATTTTTGTATCTTGATCATTCTGGTGGTGTTCTTGCTGTTTGACAAATTTTCCAAACTGTTGACGACGCCAGGGGTGGTTCATTGGTGGAATGCGAGGCTTCTTTGGTTTTGGCGGAGTATAGTCTATATCTAAGTCTTTTGATTTTGTTTCGTGCTCGGGTATTTCTTCCAGTGCATAGATGTCTTTGTCATTTACACAGCAGTATTGACTGCCATCAAAAGCCTGAATAAACATTACCTTTGTTCCTTTTCGGTAGTGGACCTGATTGCCTCTGCTGTCAATCATACGGTAGTATTTATTGGAATGCCTTAAACAGTGTCCGGTATCTACCGTTCTTTCGCATAAAACTGCAAGAATCAGGTTGATTTTTTCAATTTTGGGTTGCACTTCGAACACAGACTTGATACCATGAAGGGGAAGGGCAAACTTCTCATTGAATTCCTTTATGTAGGAGTTTAGGAATTCATTGGCAGCGTCTATGGTCGTTATGCCTGCAAGTCTCAACTCGACTGGCAGGCGCGACTGTAGCGTCTGGTTCAGGCGTTCTACACGTCCTTTTGCCTGAGGCACACTGCTTGATCCCAGTTCAACCCCAAGCTGTTTACAGGCATAGGCAAACTGTGTATAGGTATCCTCATCAATAGATGGGGAGTTTTTCTTTTTATAGGTGAAAACAGTACGGCGGTCTGTAAAGAACTTGTAGGGGATACCGTAAGTTGTGAGAATCTGATGGAAAACGTGGTAATAGCCATTCAGAGTTTCCTGGGTATCAAACCAACCGCCAGTAATCCTTCCTGTAGCATCATCTATAGCCAGATGCAGATGCCATATCTGAGCGGGGATCCATTCGTAGGGAGTTGCGTCCATTTGCTGCAGTTCACCGAAATAAGCGGCTCTGGGACGGCGGGAATGGGCGTCCTCAAGAGCAACAAGATTAATCTGTATCTGATCCGCTTCTTTCTGAGATTTCGCCGCTTTTTTATCGGCTTTTAATTGTTCTTTGATTCTCTTTTTCTTAGCTTTTGTAGCCTTGGGAGAGAGAATGTATTCAGCTTCGAGAATAGACATAACCGCTGAAGGGGAGATGTAGATATCTTCATGTTTTCCTAATAACTCAGTGAAATGTTCAAAATTGGCATCATAGTATTTGTTGCGGTATAAATCGACAACAAGATTACGAGTTTCATTGGGGATGGTATTGGCTGGTTTACGTCCTCTGTTGCCATGGATAAAATAGGCTTTGCCATGTTCTTTGTAGCCTTTAAGCATACGGTTAATGTGACGTACAGTACAACCGAGAGTAAGGGCAGCTCTCTGCTTGTTAGGGGCTGGATGATCTGCCAATGATTTGATCACCTCATATTTCTTTTGTTCATCCATTGATAATTCTACCTTTCTGATAATCGTTACCTCCATCTGTTGATGGAAGCATTATACTACATTGGGACATTTTCCTTTATGGTATATTAGGACATTATCATAAATGGTTCATAAAAGAGTCTATAGTCGCTATAATTGGTTGACTTTCCCAGTTATTCGCGATAGAATGTAAAACGACGATGGGAAAGAAAGCAGAAAAACTGCCTGGATGACCGTCGCATTACTGAAATATTACGAAAGAAACCAGCAGAAATCACAGACAAAATTTATGAAAACAGGATACAGCATCCGAACCTGGCGCATGCGCCTGGTTTGTCCGGAGCCTATATGGCTGGACAGAACAGAAGAATATTTTCAGAACGTGGTGGAATTTTACTACCACCTTCTGAGACAGCATGAAGAACTGTGGAACAGCAGCCTCTTCGACATACAGCGCAGCCTGGAGCTCCTGACCCTGGCCGGTCGGGACGGCAGACAGCCCACCAACCCCTTACCAATGGGGAAAGTACCTGTCTACCTGAGACGCGCCGCCATCAACAAAGCATCTGCCACAGTGAAAGGCACCCAGGAGCTTCAATCCGGATTCCCCGAGAAGCTGGAAGCCAAGGTTACTTTTTTTAAAGGAATGTATTCCGACCTCACCGACAGATCCATTTGCCTGAAGCTGTGGAACGGTGAGAAATGGATCTGGACAGACTGCAATCTGAAAGGACGCTCCTTTCCCCAAGATGGCCAGCTAATGTCGCCCACTCTGGTAAAGGAGGGCAGGCGCTACCTGCTGAATATCCCGGTGAAACAGGAGAACAGCGATGCCCGCACTGCCAAAGAACGAATGGCAGAAGGCACGAACCTGTGCAGTGTCCGCTTTACAAACACAGATACCTTCGCTGTGTGCTGCATTCTGGATGAGCAGGGAAATCAGTTGGCTGTACACACCTGCCGGGGCGGAGATGCGTACCGCCACCGCTGCAAGTTGTTGGAGACCAGAATACAGAAATCCAGACCAAACACAGTGGGAGACAATAGTCCCCAGCCAAACCGGAAGTACTACATGCACCTGAAGAACCTGTCCGAGCACTACGCCCATCAGGTCAGCCGTGAGATCCTGAACTTCTGCAAAGAGAATCAAGCAGGAATCATTGTCCTCCCCGATTACGACCAGAATTTCACCCGGATGGCAATGGTAAAAAGCGGCAATTTTTCCCCGCTTCACTTAAGCAGTAAGATCCGGACCAACCTGCAGTACAAAGCCTGGGCAGAAGGAATTCTGGTACTGGAAACCAGAACAGACGGCCTGAAAGACAAATGTGGCATCTGTGGCGGCAAGGTTCGCCGGAAGGGAAATGAATTCCTCTGTGAAAATGGTCATCAGGGAAACCGCTTCCTGAATGACGCCAGAAATCTTGGCAGGAAATGCCAGGAGAGTTTTTTTCGCGGAAGTAGAACAAAATAATTATTGACAACAAAGAGAAAAATGATAATAAGCAGCGTTACGAACGCTCTTATCTATAAAACCGGGTAACCGGGCAAAGAGGCTGCGCCAGTGACGCAGGCTTTTCGGCAGACCACCGCCGGTGCGGGTTCCGGACTTCCCCAAGATATCCTGGGAGTCGCCGAAGCACCAGACAGGAAGCTATCTGGTAAGTGGTCAAAGTTATGAAAAAAATGGGAGGAAAGGACTGGGGGAGGTAACTCCGTCCGTATGATTAAGAAATGACAAACGAAAAAACAAAAACCCGAACGACAAAAAAGAAAGTTAGAGCATTGGCAGGTAATCGCACTTTACCTGGTTATTTATGATGTGATCGCCGTAAACGCCGCATACTTTCTCGGACTGTGGTTCCGCTTTGATTGTACATACTCCGCAATACCCGGAGAATATTTGTCTGCCTATCTGAAATTTGCACCATGGTATACAGTATTCTCTGTTTTTGTCTTTTGGGCATTGCGCCTCTATAACAGCGTATGGCGCTTCGCAAGCTACAGTGAGCTGTTAAGAATTTGCTTATCTACTGTTTGAGGCTATGGCAGGATGCCCGCCATGGGGGAACATATAAACAGACGCCTCCGGAATAGAAGCCGCCATTTCTTTATACTCCTGTTCTAAATTTCCCCGGCACATCTCGTCTTCCCTGCTCCCTAAAAACAAGACAGGAATTTTCAGCTCTTCCAATGGTTTCCGAAACAAAGGTGTCTTTTCCTTCGCACACTGAAGCAGCGCCTCCGTATCAAGATCAACTACTTTTTCCCAATCTTCTCCCTGGCACCATTCATAGAACTGTCTGGCCTGAAGATCTGCTTTTGCTCCTTCTCTTTCTTTCAAAAGATTATCTGCAAAATGTTCATTGAGTGTCCGGCCGTCAAAACTGTCCGCTACAATTCTGTCAAATAAATCCGGACGCTCTAACGCCGCATTCATGGCTGCCCACGCCCCTCCGCTGGTTCCTGCCAGACTGGCGCCGCGCAAATGCAAATGTTCCACAAGTGCAATGGTCTGCATTGCTTCATCAAACCACATATCCGGTGAAAAATTTTTCTATTCTGTCAGACTTCCCATTCCCCAGAAAATCAATCAATATGCACCGGAATTTTTCTGAATATAATGGCATAAGAAGCTCAAACATTTTGGAAGAAGCGGTATTTCCATGTAGAAAAATAAGAGGTGTTCCCTGACCGTATTCTCCATAATAAACAGATTTTCCGCGATATTCAAAATATGACATTTACCTGCCTCCTTTCATATTTACATTTTCCCTTTCCTCCTCCAGTTGACAGGAATCTGCAGCCCAGCATATACTATCATTAGTATATAAGATCCGGAGGTATTTGACAATGTTATGTATTGCAATC
>ENA-OQDA01001069-OQDA01001069.1-human-gut-metagenome-genome-assembly--contig:-NODE-1069-length-10276-cov-2.627550_pt1 | contig 10276 bp, 12 predicted proteins | sample MGYA00242771_ERZ504603 | MGnify/ENA primary metagenome ERZ504603 (study PRJEB26092, sample SAMD00036328) | human gut metagenome | host: Homo sapiens | study: EMG produced TPA metagenomics assembly of...
GCGCAACGCATCCGCTGCGTGGGCAAGTACCTGTACGACAACGGCATGACCGATGGCCGCACCACCATCACCATTGACATCGCTTTCGGCGTAAAACGCTTGAGCTGACCGTCAAGGACGGCAAAATGCAGTCCGCCCGCGTGGACATGGGTGCAGCCATTCTTGCTCCGCGGGAGATTCCCGTTGATATGGACGGCGAGAACGTCATCAGCGCACCCATCGTTGTGGACGAAAAGGTCTACCACATGACCTGCGTTTCCATGGGCAACCCGCACTGCGTTATCTTCCAGAAGGAGGATGTGGACGACCTCGACCTTACGCGCATCGGACCCAAGTTCGAGCATCATCCGCTGTTCCCGGAGCGTGTCAACACCGAGTTTGTCAATGTCCTGCCGGACGGCAGCCTGAAAATGCGCGTCTGGGAGCGCGGCTCCGGTGAAACATGGGCGTGCGGCACCGGCTCCTGTGCGACCGGCGTGGCAGCATGTCTGAACGGCTTTGCAAACAAAAACGAGGATATCGTCGTGCACCTGCGCGGCGGCGACCTCACCATTCGCTATACAGATGAAACCGTGTTCATGACGGGCGCGGCAACGACCGTATTCAAGGGGGAAATCGAGATATGACAAAGTACATCTTCGTGACCGGCGGCGTAGTTTCCGGTCTGGGCAAGGGCATTACTGCCGCATCTCTCGGCCGTCTGCTGAAAAGCCGCGGCCTGAAAATTGCAGCGCAGAAGCTCGATCCCTACATCAACGTAGACCCGGGCACGATGAGCCCGTTCCAGCACGGCGAGGTTTACGTTACCGACGACGGCGCAGAGACCGACCTCGACCTCGGCCACTACGAGCGCTTCATCGACGAGGACCTGAACAAGTTCTCCAACCTGACCACCGGCAAGGTATACTGGAATGTTCTGAACAAGGAACGCGCCGGCGAGTACCTCGGTGAGACCGTGCAGGTTATTCCGCACATCACCAACGAGATCAAGTCCTTCATCTACTCGGTAGGCAAAAAGACCTCGGCTGACGTTGTTATCACCGAGATTGGCGGCACCACCGGTGATATTGAGTCTCAGCCGTTCCTCGAGGCGATCCGTCAGGTTGCTGCTGAGGTTGGCCGCCGCAACTGCCTGTTCATCCATGTAACGCTGGTTCCGTTCATCTCCGGCTCCAATGAGCCGAAGTCCAAGCCGACCCAGCACTCGGTTAAGGAGCTGCGCGGTCTGGGCATCTCTCCGGACATCATCGTAGCCCGCGTTGACCAGCCGATGGATGACGACATCAAGCGCAAGATTTCCATGTTCTGCACCGTGCCGGAGGACTGCGTAATCGAAAACCGCACCCTGCCGGTTCTGTATCAGGCACCGATGATGCTCGAGGAGAGCCATCTGTCCGACATCGTCTGCCGTGAGCTGTCCATCGGCGCAGGCAAGGGCGATATGACCGAGTGGCAGGAAATGCTCGAGCGCATCGCAGCCCGCAAGGACCACGTTAAGATTGCACTGGTCGGCAAGTACGTCAAGCTGCACGACGCATACCTTTCGGTTGCAGAGGCACTGCAGCACGGCGGCTACGAAACCGGCTGCTTCGTTGATATTGACTGGGTAGACTCCGAGGAGATCAATGACTCCACCGTGGACAAGCTGCTCGGTGAGGTTGACGGCATCATCCTGCCGGGCGGCTTCGGCGCACGCGGCGTGGAAGGCATGATCTGTGCGGCAAACTATGCCCGCACGCAGGGTATCCCCTACTTCGGCATCTGCCTCGGCATGCAGATCGCGGTTATGAGCTACGCACGCAACGTGCTCGGCTACGCGGATGCAAACTCCAGCGAGTTTGACCCGGATTCCACCCATCCGGTCATCGACCTGATGGAGAGCCAGCAGGGCATCTCCAAGAAGGGCGGCACGATGCGTCTGGGCGCTTATCCGTGCAAGATCCGTCCGAATACTATCATGGCATCGGCGTACGGCGAGGAAATGATTTCCGAGCGTCACCGCCACCGTTACGAGTTCAACAACAATTTCCGCGAGGAGATTGAAAATAAGGGCATGCAGATCACGGGCACCTCGCCGACCGGCGAGCTTGTGGAGACCGTTGAGATCCCGAACCATCCGTTCTATATCGGCGTACAGTTCCACCCCGAGTTCAAGTCCCGTCCCAACCGCGCTCATCCCCTGTTCAAGGCGTTCGTCGCGGCATCTCTGAAAAGGAGCCAGAACAACAATGCAGACTAACAAGAACTACGACAATCTCGAGCAGAGCTATCTGTTCTCCACCATCGCACGCAAGGTGCGTGAGTACTCCGAAGCACATCCGGAGGCTGATATCATCCGTCTGGGCATCGGCGACGTAACCCGTCCGCTGGTACCGGCTGTTATCGACGCACTGCACGCAGCCGTTGAGGATCAGGCCAAGCAGGAGACCTTCCACGGCTACGGTGATGAGCAGGGCTACGGCTTCCTGCACGAAGCACTGGTCGGCTACTACAAGACCCACGGCGTAGAGCTCGCCACCAACGAGATCTTCATCTCGGACGGCGCAAAGAGCGACCTCGGCAATATCCTCGACATTTTCGGTACCGACAACACTGTTCTGGTTCCGGACCCGGTTTACCCGGTTTACGTTGATACCAACGTTATGGCGGGCCGCAAGATCGTATTCGCTGACGCAAACGAGGCAAACGGCTTCCTGCCGCTGCCGGACGAGTCCGTTCAGTGCGACATCATCTATATCTGCTCTCCGAACAACCCGACCGGCTCTGCTTATACCAAAGAGCAGTTGGAAGAATGGGTTGCTTTGCACTGAAAAAATGATGCTGTTATTCTGTACGATGCTGCTTATGAAGCATATGTAACCGACGCCATGGCAATTCCGCGCAGTCATTTTTCGTTATCGAAGAATGCTAAAAAATGCGCTATTGAGCTGTGCTCTCTGTCCAAGACTGCCGGCTTTACCGGTACCCGTTGCGGTTATACCGTTGTTCCTCATGCACTGGTTCGTAAAACCGAAAGCGGCAAGGAAATGGAACTGAACAAAATGTGGCTGCGTCGCCAGACCACTAAGTTCAATGGTGTTCCTTACATTATCCAACGCGGTGCAGAGGCTGTATTCAGCGAAGAAGGCATTAAACAATGCCGCGAAAGCATTGCTTACTATCAGGAAAATGCACGTATTATCATGGAAGGCTTTGACAAGGTTGGCATTAAATATTATGGCGGCGTACATTCTCCGTACATCTGGCTGCAATGCCCGAACGGCATGAGCTCCTGGGAATTCTTTGACTTCCTGCTGGAAAAACTGCAGGTTGTAGGTACTCCTGGCGCAGGCTTCGGCAAAATGGGCGAAGGCTTCTTCCGCCTGACTGCTTTCGGCAGCCGTGAAAATACCATCGAAGCTATGGAACGTATTATTAACGGACTGAAAAAATAAGCTTAAGTATTTCAAGCCGTACTTTTTCTTGCGGGAGATAGTACGGCTTTTATGCAGTTATACTCATGTATACATTATATCTGTGCCGGAACGCTTGCTTTTTTGACAGTAATATAGTAAAGTATTACGTAACTTAGTAGATAATTTCACAATGAAAGGTGTGTTTTTGATGAACTTGAAGAAATTTTTGAAAGCTGCTCTGTGCGGCGCTATGGTTGTTGCAATGGCTGTTACTGCAGGCTGTGGCGGTGGCGATAAAAAAGCTGACAGCGGCAAAAAGGTATTGAAGGTTGGTATGGAATGCGCATACGCTCCGTACAACTGGTCCCAACCGTCTGCTGACGGCGGCGCTGTAAAAATCGCCGGCTCTAACGAATATGCTTACGGTTATGACGTTATGATTGCTAAAAAATTAGCTGATTCCATGGGCGCTGACCTGGAAATCCATAAAATCGAATGGGATGGCCTGGCTCCTGCAGTAGTAAGCGGCAAGATTGATGCTGCAATCGCCGGCATGTCCATTACCTCCAAACGTAAAGAGTCCGTTGACTTCACCAAACCTTACTACTATGCAACTGTAGTAGCACTGGTTAAAAAGGATTCTCCGCAAGCTCAGGCTAAGAGCGTTGCCGACCTCAAAGGCTCTATTGCTACCTCTCAACTGAATACCATCTGGTATGACCAGATTGACCAGGTTCCGGACGTTAAAAAGCTGCCTGCTATCGACAACGTTCCCGGCATGATTGTTGCGCTGAAATCCGGCAAATGCAACTTGATTGTAACCGATATCCCGACTGCTAAGGCTGCTGCTTTTGCTAACCCTGATCTGACTATGGTAACCTTCCCTGAAGACAAAGGCTTCAAAACTTCTAAAGAAGATGTTGAAATCGGTATTGCTATTAAAAAAGGCAACAAGGAACTGGCAGACGCTATGAACAAGGTTCTGAGCGGTATGACCGAGGCTGACTTCAATAAGATTATGGATGAAGCTATTAAGAAACAGCCTTTGGCAAAATAAGCTGTATAAGAATGGAATAGCTGCGTTGCAATAACGAGTTACGCCATTTGCAAGGGGCGGCGGTTGTCGCCCCTTTTTGTATTAAATTAAGGTGGTGTATGTAATGCCGGAAACATTTTTTGGCTGGGTAGTTTACCTGCTGCAGCAATATGGCTCTGTCCTGCTGAAGGGCGCGGTCGTTACTCTGCTGCTGGCAGTAGTAGGCACATTTATCGGCTGTATTATCGGCCTTATTGTTGGTGTTATCCAAACAATTCCTTTGGAGGATAATGACAGCAAGGTTAAGAGAACTTTGGTGCGCTGTTTGCAGCGCTTGTTAGACGCTTACGTAGAGGTGTTCCGCGGTACACCTATGATTGTACAGGCTATGGTTGTTTATTATGGTGCAATGAGCCTGTTTGATATCGATATGTCACCGCTGTTTGCCGGCTTTTTGGTTGTTTCTATCAATACCGGTGCTTACATGGCAGAAACTGTGCGTGGCGGTATTGAATCTGTTGACCCGGGACAAAAGGAAGCAGCAATTGCTATCGGTATGGACCATATCCAGACCATGCGCTGCGTTATTCTGCCGCAGGCTCTGCGCAACGTTATGCCGCAGCTGGGCAACAACCTGATTATCAATATCAAGGATACCTCTGTATTGAACGTTATCTCCGTAACAGAGCTGTACTTTGCTTCCAAATCTGCTGCAGGTGTATATTACAAATACTTTGAAATTTTCTTCATTACCTGCGTAATTTACTTTATTATGACCTTTACCGCTTCCCGCCTGCTGCGCTGGTTGGAAAGCAAGATGGATGGCCCGAAGGATTATCAGCTGGTTACCTATGACCCGATGATGGACCCCTGCGGTGATATTCCTCTGCCTACTAAGAAGCCGAAAGGACGGTACTAAGCTATGGAAAAGGAACTTTTGTTATCAGTCCATGATTTAAAGAAAAGCTTTGGCGAGCGTGAAAATTTTAAAGGGCATCAGCTTTGATGTCCGTCGCGGCGATGTTGTCTGTATCATCGGTCCTTCCGGCAGCGGCAAGTCTACGCTTATCCGCTGCGTGAACTATTTGGAGCATCCGACTGCCGGCACTATTGATTACCGTGGTACGGATGTAAATGAAGCTTTCAAAAAGCTCACTATGTATCGTACTAAGGTAGGCATGGTGTTCCAATCCTTTAACCTGTTCAACAATATGACCGTTCTGGAAAACTGCATGGTCGGTCAGGTTAAGGTCCTTGGCAAAAGCAAGGAAGAAGCTCGCACAACTGCGCTGAAATATCTGAAGCATGTTGGTATGGATACTTATGTAAATGCGAAACCGCATCAGCTTAGCGGTGGTCAAAAGCAGCGTGTGGCAATCGCACGTGCGCTGGCGCTGGAGCCGGAGGTTCTTTTAATGGACGAGCCGACAAGCGCACTGGACCCGGAAATGGTTGGCGAGGTTCTGCGCGTTATCCGTGACCTGGCTAAGGAAGGCCTGACGATGGTTATCGTAACGCATGAGATGGCTTTTGCCCGTGACGTTTCTAACCGTGTTATCTTTATCGACCAGGGTGTAATTGCTGAGGAAGGCGAGCCGCAGGAGCTGCTTACGCATCCGAAGAATAAACGTACCCAGGATTTCTTAAGCAGATTTGCTAACGCTTAAGCTAATTTTATAACGTAGCTTTGCTCTCTGTTTCAAGGTATACCTTGAAGCAGGGAGCTTTTGTTTTGCGATGAGCTTTTATCATAACCGAGAGATGCAAGAAGAAATTATAAGTCAACGCAGGAATTTTATTTATTGCTGTAGAATTTCTATTAAGGCGAGGAATATCTCTGCTTAGAAAGAGTTAAAGGTAGTGATAAAAATGATGAAGGTTTTGCGAAGTGTTTTGCTTTGCGCTTTACTGTTGACTACTCATACAGCATTTGCCGCTAAGGGCACTCTGTTATATATACCCATGGACAACAGACCGGTGTGCCTTGATTACACAGTGCAGACGATGCAGGCTGCAGGCTGGGATGTGCAGCTGCCGCCGGCTGAATATATTGCCGGTGCTCAGTCAGCAGGGCAGCCGGAAAAGCTTTTTAACTGGCTGGAGGCTAAGGCCGGTGAATCGGTAGCTATTGTTGCTTCTTCCGATGCTTTGCTTTATGGCGGGCTGGTAGCATCGCGCACACATGAAATTTCGCCTGAGCTTCTGCAGCAGCGTGCCGAACGCTTGGTAGAGCTGAAAAGGCAATACGGCGGACAGAAGGTTTATGTATTTACTACTATTATGCGTTCTCCTAAGGCCAGCAGTGCACCGACAGAGCCTGCATATTATAAGGAATGGGGCCCTAAGATTTTCCGTTTGGGAGAGCTGGAGGACAAGCTGGAGCTTAAGCAGATTAAGCGTAAAGAGGTAAAGGAGCTGGCGGAGCTGCGCAGCAGCATTCCCCGGGAAATACTTGCTGATATGTTTGTGCGCCGCAGCAACAATATCCATGCTACGGAGCTTTTGCTGCATGGTGTGGAAAGCGGCGATTTTGATTATATGCTTATCGGGCGTGACGATACCGCTGCCTATTCTCAGGCACATAGGGAAGCACGCGAGATGGATATTCTGGTGAATGAGCTGCCGAAGGAGAAAATCCGTTTCTTCGCCGGCGCAGATCAGCTTGGCCTGCTGCTTTTGAGCCGAGCTGCCAACCGTCTGCAGTATGAGCTGCCTTTGGTAAATGTAACCTATGCTGTCGGCAAGGGCGGTAAAACAGTGCCAACCTACGAGGATGATACTGTGGCCGTTAGTGCCAAGCAGCATATCTATGCGGCAGGTGCTTTCCCGGTATATTCGCGCAAAAATGCGGATTTGGTTTTGGCTGTCAACACTCCTGCCGATGGTGTGACGCATGAGGCGTCTGATGCAAGCAATAGCTATAAGGCATTGCCTGCTACCGTAAATTTCGTCAATAAGGTTGAAAGCATTCTTAAGCATAATCATCCTGTGATTGTGGCAGATATCCGCTTTGGCAACGGTGCGGACAATGCTTTGATCAAGACCTTGTTTGACAAACAGTTGGCATATCGTCTGGCATCCTACGGCGGTTGGAATACCGCGGGCAACAGCCTGGGCTTTGCCCTGGCGCAGGGCCTGCTGCATAAGCAGTTAACACCGGAAGCAAGAGAAAATCTGCTTAATGTGCGTTATCTTGATGATTGGGCTTATCAGGCGAATGTGCGCATGCAAACCTATCAGCAGCTTATCTGGCCTAACTATTGGCCCAACAGCGGACTGAATGAGGAGCAGCGTACTGCGGCTGAAGCATATATTACCCGGGAAATCAACAAGGTAAGCAAGCCGTATATGGGCAACACTGCCGAAGAATATAAATTTACGCTGCCGTGGAGCAGAATGTTTGAAGTAAAGGTGGATCGATAAAATGTCGATGAAGTATACGCTTCGCCTTGCGAAGCCTGAAGATGCCGAAAAGCTGCTGGAAATTTACGCGCCATTTGTCATCAGCAGCGACAGGACGCTCAGTGATGTATCATTTGAATACGAGGTGCCTTCAGTAGAAGAATTTACTGAGAGAATCAAAAATATTTCTGCGGACTATCCTTATATAGTTTGTGAGCACGAAGGCAGACTGCTTGGTTATGTTTATGCTCATCCTTATATTCAGCGTGCTGCCTATCAGTGGGGGCGCTGAGGCTAACTATTTATTTGGCGCCTGAGGGGCAGGGATGTGGCTTAGGTAAAGTTATGTATGCAGCGCTGGAAGCTTTACTGCGCCTGCAGGGGGTAGTTGTTACCTACGCCTGCATTACTGCCAGCAATGAGCACAGCGTCAAAATGCATGAGGCTTGCGGCTATAAAATTATCGGTACTTTCAATAATACAGGCTTCAAGCATGGTCATTGGCTGGATATGGTGTGGATGGAGAAGGTTATTGCCGAATATCCCAAGCAGCCTGCGCTGATCAAGAAGATAGGCGAGCTGCCGCTGGAACCCGTGACAGCAGTTTTAAAAGAGGCTTCAGCAAGGCTGCAGTAATAGCTTAGCAGAAAGCAGTTTTTGTGTATCGGCGTAACAGTATTTTAAAAAGCTGTTGTAAGATTTTAGCAGAAAAAGAAAAAGCACTGTCAGCTCTATCTGATATAAGAATATCAGTGAGCAGACAGTGCTTTTGTGCTTTTAGATGTTTTTCCAGGGGATAGCCTTTCTCTCCAACCATTGCAGGAACAGGTTAAAGAGCAGGCCGAGCAACGACAATACAATAACTCCGGCCATCAGGCGGTCGGTAATCATCAAATCGCCGTAATGCAGGATGAGAGCACCGATGCCGACCTGGGCAGCAATCATTTCTGCTGCTACCAGCAGCAGCAGAGAGGTGCCGGCAGCAAGGCGCAGACCTGCGAAAATCATAGGTAAGGCGTTAGGCAGAACAACACTTTTCATCGTTTTCCACCAGCTGGCGTTAAAGCTGACGGCAACCTTGATAAGCAGTGTATCAACATTTTTGACACCGCTGTAGGTGTTCATTGCTACCGGAAAAAAACGCCGAGAGCAATAATCGTTACCTTCGAAAGCTCGCCGATTCCCAGCCAAAGGATGAATAACGGCAGCAAAGCGATTTTAGGGATAGGATAAAGAGCGTTGACAACAGGATTGCCGATTTTATCTGCCAGTGCCGAGGTACCGGTAACAAGGCCCACTGCAAGGCCGATAAGGCTGCCGACAGCAAAACCGATTAAGATACGGTACATGCTGGCTGCCAGGCTTACGCCGATTTCGCCGTCAGCAAGCATGGTAAGCAGGGCGCTGATAATCTGGCTCGGTGCCGGCAAAAACAAAGAAGAAACCAGGCCGCAGCGGCAGATAGCCTCCCAAAAGAGCAGCAGGATGATGATGGAAGCAACGCTTACCCAATGCGGATAGGTCTTTTGCCAATGCGTCATACGATTGCACACGATATATTCGTTAGCTGCGCTCGCAGAAGTTTTCTTTTCAGGCATTGTCTTCCACCTCCATTAAGGCAGCACGCGCATCCTTGCTGATATGCTCCCAAATGATACGGACAAATTCCGAAATTTCGTCTGTGTGCTCAGGCTTAGCACGCTCGGCACGCGGAAGGACAATCTGCAGTATTTTGCTGACCTTGCCGGGGCGACGCGAAAGCAGTACAACTCTGTCAGCAAGCATTACTGCCTCCTGAATATTATGTGTAACATATAGCGTGGTCAGACGCGTCTTTTCCCACAGCGTTACCAGCTCCTCCTGCATGATGGTGCGTGTTTGCGCATCCAGGGCAGAAAACGGCTCATCCATCAGCAGCAGGTCAGGCTCGATAGCTAAAGCACGGGCAATGCCAACGCGCTGACGCATACCGCCGCTTAATTGGTGCGGGAAGGATTTTTCAAAGCCCTTTAAGCCTACAAGCTCAATGTAATGCTTAATGCGTGCCTCCTTTTCGTCTGCTTTCATGCCTGCTGTTTCCAAACCGAAGGCAATATTATCATGCACATTACGCCAGGGGAAGAGGCCTGTTTCCTGAAAGACGATGCTCATGCGAGGCTCATAGCCTGCAGCGACATCAGTAAATTTTACGTTACCGCTTGTGGGTTCCAAAAGTCCGGCGGTTATATTGAGCAAGGTTGATTTACCACAGCCTGACGGTCCTACCAATGCTACAAATTCTTCCTTAGTAATGCTGAGGTTAATATCCTGCAAAACAGGAAGAAGCTTACCGCTGGTGGTAGTGAAATTCTTGCAGATATTTGCGATTTCTAATTTCATTTTCTACCATCCTCCAAAAAGACTGGCGCTAACATATCAGTCGCAGCGTTTTGGTGCTAAAGCA
>ENA-OQDA01001070-OQDA01001070.1-human-gut-metagenome-genome-assembly--contig:-NODE-1070-length-10269-cov-5.173832_pt1 | contig 10269 bp, 9 predicted proteins | sample MGYA00242771_ERZ504603 | MGnify/ENA primary metagenome ERZ504603 (study PRJEB26092, sample SAMD00036328) | human gut metagenome | host: Homo sapiens | study: EMG produced TPA metagenomics assembly of...
ATCTGGAGTTTTGTCGCTGCTCTTCACCAGTCGCGGAGTCGAGGCTGCCAAACCGGCGTTTTTGCTGCACGCGAGCCGGCGAAAACGTGCGCGGCCGTTGCGTGGTCCGACAGCCGAGGGGCGGAGCAGGTTGCCGGGCTGGGCGCAAAGAGGGTTCCATGACAATCTCGAAGCAGTTTCGACGTGCCGGTAGGCTTCGCCAAACCGTATAATCCCAGGTGGTGAAAATCTTGCGTCGCCGCCGACGTCCGATCCGGCCGCCGAATTTGTCATGGGACCCGTTTTGCGCCCAGCTCCGCCTCGCTCTATGTCGGATTTGACACGTCAGGGTTCCAACGTGTCAAAGCACCCGTCCTCTTGACGCACTGGGTGCTGCCGTTCGCCCGCATGGACGCTCGCGACGGTGTGGGACGCAACATGAAACGCCGCCGCATTCGCGGAGGCGTTTTCGGTTGGCTCGAGGTTGCGTGCTGCGAAGGGTTTAGGCCACTTCGAACAGCAGCGTCGCCGCAAGCGGGGACACCATGCCGTCGGCGGTTTTCGCGCGCACGGTCATGCGGTAGTCGCCCTTTTCCTCGAACGACGTGGTGAACTGCCAGTTCACCCACTTGTCGGCCGTGGCGCCGTCGGTGTCGCACGACGTCCATGTGCGGCCGTTGTCGAATGAGAACTCGATGGCGGCGATGGGGCTTCCCAGATCGTCGGCCACGCCTTCGAACGTGATCTCGTCGCCTGCCTTGAACACGCAGTCGTCGGAGTAGTTCATGATGTTGATCTTGTTGCGGTAGCACGGGTCCACCTGCTGCACGTCGGGCTCCGCATCCTCCTGCGTCAGCTCGATGTTCACGATGTCGCGCGTGAAGTAGCGCGCCACGGTCTCGGGCATCCACAGCTGCAGGCTCGACCCGGTGGCCGCCTCCAGCTCCTGGCCGTTCACCTGGTACGCCAGAAGCGCGTTCTTCTCCAGCGCGTAGCGCAAGGGCAGCGGCTGGCCGAAGCCGTCGGCGCCGTAGGCGGTGATGGTGTTCACGCCGTCTTCCAGGTCGGCCATCTCCACCACGGCCGACAGCGGCACGCCCATGACGGCCGCCTGGCCGAAGGGCGATCCGGTGGCGCACGAGCACGCCATCATCGTCTCCTGGTTGGCATCTTCGGCCAGGTCGCGCACGTCGATGGTGAAGTTCTTCTTGATGTTGCCGCCCACGTTCACGTAGAAGTTGGCCACGCCGCCCTCCACGTCGACGAGCTCGGTGGCAGGCTTCGAGCACATGCTGGTCAGCGCTGTTCCGAACACGTTGAACAGCTCGTCGTTGGGGGTGACGCCTTCCTGGTTGAAGGTGAACGCTCCCTGGGCGTTGGCCACGGAGACGTAGGACACGTCGTCCTCGTTGAACCATTGTGCGGTCACGACGTTGTCTCCCACGGCATGCGTCGTGGCGATCGGGTCCGCGTCGGCGGTCTGCGGTAGTCCGGCCGTAGCGCCGATACCGCCCACTGCTCCGAACATCAGCAGCGCGCCGCCGGCCACGCCGCCCGCGATCTTCTTGGGGTTGTAAGCCATGGCGTCCTCCTACTCGCTCTTCTCGTCAGATGCCGCCGCGACCTTCGGAGGGATCAGCGATGCGCTTTCCAGCACGGTCGTGTCCTCGGGGTTGGGCATCTTGTCCTTCGCGTTGAACATGACGGTCTGGGTCTCGAAGCTCGTCATGCCGCTTTCGGTGGTGGCGCGAACGGTCAGGCAGTACGCGCCTTCCAGTTCGGGCTTGTAGGTGAAGCTCCACCACACCATCTTGTTGCGATCCATGTCGCCGATATCGTACTTCGTCCACGTTTCTCCGCGGTCAAGGGAGAACTCGACGCTTGCGATCTTCTCGTCGTAGCCGTCCACGTAGCCGGTGAATTCGTAGGGCTGGCCGTTCTGCACGAGCAGGCCGTCGGGCACGCCGAGGATGGTGGCGTTGGGCTTGTTCATGGGAACGTCGTCCTCGTTCTGCCATCCGTTCGGGTTGCCGGCCCACTTGTCGGTGTAGTCGATGTCCTCGTCGGTGACGTGGTAGGTGTCGATCTGCTTCGAGTTGATCTGCGCGTCCACGCCTTCCACCCAGTTCGTGCACGGATAGCCGCGCGTCGCGTCGAGGTACTCGCCGCCGATCTTGTACACCAGCAGCGCCTCGTCGGAGTCGACCTTGTCCACGGGGAAGGCGCGTTTGGAGCTGCCGTCGGCGCGCAGCGCCTTCACGCCCGTCGTGCCGTCCTTGTAGCCGCCCGCCTTTTCGACGAGCCAGCTCACGGGAATGCCGGTTATCTCGGTGTTCGTGACTCCGCCGCCTCCCACCGGGTTCCAGTTGCACACCATCTTCGAGGTCTTCGTGATCACGGCGCCGTCGGCCTCGGCTTCTTTGATGATGCTCGGCGAGCGTGGCCGTGTACTCGGCGTTCACGTTGCCGTCAACGGTGATGGTCCATTCGTCGAACAGGCTTTGCGGCATCTCCAGGTCGAGGCCGTTCACGCCCGCGCCGTGGCGCATGTTGTCGTAGTAGGCGTGCATCCAGTCGTACGAGAACACGCCGCTCTGGCCCTGCGTCCTCTCTTGATCGATCTTGAAATCGCCCTGCACGTTCTCGACGTCGTTGATTCCCCACAGGCGATCGTATTTCGTGAGATCCCACAGCTCCAGGCCCGCACCGTTCTCGGTGGCGTTGTGGCAGGACATGCAGTCGCCCTGATACTGGTTGACGAAGTCGCTCTTCGTGCGCGATCCGTAGTGAACGGCGTGCATGAGCGTGCCGAACTCGTACTGCTTCGCGATGTAGCCCGGAGCGTAGGAGTGGCAGAACAGGCACTGCTGCAGCGTGGTCTTGTTGTCCAACTCGTCGTTCCAGGCAACCGGGTGCTCGTAGGGCAGGTGCTTCAGCAGCGAGTTCATGTCGGCATGGCACGATTCGCAGCCGCGGTTGTCGGCGTCCAGCCAGTAGGTGTTGTACGAGTTGGAACCGGCTTGGATCTGCCAAGCGTCGGGGTTCACCTCGTACTCGGTGGGCGTGCGCTGCACCATCTGCCCGTTCGGCAGGGTGCGCACTTCGGGAGCGTATTCGGTCGCAACCTGGTCCCAGCGGTCCCATAGGTTGTCGAGGTATTCCTTGCCGGGATAGTAGTTCTCGTCGATGTCCTCGTTCGTGGTGCCTTCGGCGCCGTCGATGACGGCCTGCTGCTCGGGCGTGAGCTTCTGCTCCTGCGGGACGGCGCCTCCGTCCCCGGACGGAGCGGCGGCGCCTGCGTTCTCCGACTGCTGCGGCGCGCATCCTGCCGCCAGGCCGAGCGTGCAGGCCGCGCAGGTTGCCACGATGATGGCCTTCTTGTTGAGCCTCATGCATCCCCCTTTCCTTGTCTTGGTTCCCGTCGTCCGCCATGCGCGCTCGCGCTTCGCCGTTTGCGTCCCTCCCTTCTTCCTCTTGCGTCGTCGATGCGCGCGGACCGTCCCATCGTAGGATGCGGGCTGCCGTGCGCGCCATCGCCCAAGTATCCGATTCGCGGGTCGTCCGATGATTTCCGCATCGGACACTTTGGCCGATGCCCGTGCAGAGCGGGGTGATTCTGCCGGTTCGGGCCGAACGCGCCGTTTTTTGAGGGTGCGGGCGTGCGAAGGGCGTGCGATAATGAGAGGCGGTCGCCGAGCGGTGGCCTGATGTTGGGGAGGCTTGGGGAATCACCGATCATGGGCAACCGCGGTCTGCAAATCAATCCGGTGGGCGTGCTCGCTTCGTGCGGGCTGGGGCTCAATCTGGTCTGGTGCACGTTGATGGGCCACACGCTGGGCTTCATGTCGTCAACAGCCGGCATGGATGCGTGGGCGAATCCGCGCCTGTTCTTCCTTGCCGGCATCCTTCTATGCACGGCGGCGTTCGCGACGGCTCCGCGTGCGCTCAAGCGCGCCGACGGCATGCTGCGCTTCGTGCTGCCGCTGTTGTCGGCCTTCGGCACGGCGTGCTTCGGCATGTCGTTCCACCAGACCTTCTTCGATCCCGGGGCGCTGGCCGTGGGCGGCCTGTTCGTGGCCGGCGTGGGCTACTTCTGGCTGGCGGCGCGCTATATGCTGCTGCTCGCGCGCACGCAGGGCTACGTGTGCGCCGTCGCCAGCATAGCGGGCAGTCTGGTGCTCAAGCTTCCCGTCTTGCTCGTGCTCAGCGCGTTCGCAAGCCCCGCAGTGCAGGTGATCGTCGCCATCGCCATGCCTGTGGCCACGGCGCTTCTGTTCGAAACGGCATGCACTCTTGCGCGCGATCGTGCCGATCTCGCGGCAGGGGAGGGCGTTTCGGATGCCGTTGCGCCTTCGAGGGCGGCTTCCGCCTCGGAGGGCTCTCGCGCTCGTACGGTGTTCGGCGTGCCGGCCGTCCCGCGCACGCGCGAGCGCACGTCAGCTGCCGAACGCCGCACCATGCTCGTGCTGTTGGCTATTGCGGCGGTGGTGCTGGCTGTTATCCGCTCGGTGAGCTACCTGGGGATGTGGGGCGATACGAACGCGAACATCTCCACGGCGCTGCCGTGGCTCACCGCCATGATCGTTCCGGCCGTCTGCGTCGTGGTGTTCGCCTACGCCGCGCTCGCGCGCCTGGCCGATGCCGCGTTGCCGATCCGATTCCAGCCTGCGCTGCTGCTCATCTTGGTGGGTTTGTTCGTCGTAGCCATCCAGGCGAACCCCACGGGAGCGTCGCTCGGGTTCCTCACCGTGGTCATACAGATCGACGAGCTGTTCGCGCACCTCTTGTTCTGGACCGTCGTGGTAACGGCGCTCGACGTGCTCGACGTGCCGTCGTACCGCGTCATGGGGGTGGCCGGCGTGGTCTATGCGGGAGCGTCCATCGCCTGGGTGCTGTTGTTGGGACGCGCGGCCATCGTGGACACGTTGCTCGTGATGCTGGCAACCTACGCTTTCGTGGTCGTTGCGCTGTGCGCCGTTTGGTTCGTGCCGAGTCGAAAGGATGCCGCTTCGGGCGAGGTCGCTGCTCCGCTCGTGCAGACGGTGTCGGACACGTGTCTCGAGCTGGCGGGACGTTATGCGCTGTCGCCGCGCGAGACCGAGGTGTTCGTGCTTCTGGCCCAGGGCCGCACGCGCGCCTTCATCCAGGACGAGCTGGTGCTGTCAGGCAGCACCGTGAAGACCCACGTCTCCCATATCTACGCCAAGATGGGCGTCCACGACCGCCAGGAGATGATGGACCTCATCTGGGGCTGACGCGTAGAATTCGATGGCGACCGCTCTCTCGTGGTATGATACCCATCCGGTTTTGCCCCTCCGACGCGAAAGGCCCTCCACATGCATGTAGATATATACACCGACGGTGCGGCGCGGGGGAATCCGGGGCCGGGGGGCTACGGCACGGTGCTGCGCTTCGTCGATTCGAAGGGCGCCGTCCACGAGAAGGAGCTGTCGCAGGGCTACGAGCGCACCACGAACAACCGCATGGAGCTCATGGCCGTGGTGGCGGGTCTCGAAGTGCTCAAGCGCCCGTGCTCCATCACGTTGTACTCCGACTCGCAGTACGTGGTGAACGCCTTCAACCAGCATTGGGTTGACGGCTGGCTCAAGCGCGGCTGGAAGAACGCGCAGAAGCAGCCCGTGAAGAACGACGATCTGTGGAAGCGTCTGCTGGCGGCCAAGGAGCCTCACGACGTGACGTTCGTGTGGGTGAAGGGGCATGCGGGCCATCCCGAGAACGAGCGCTGCGACGAGCTGGCCACGACGGCCGCCGACGGCGCGGGGCGCATTCGCGACGAGGGCTTCAACGGATAAGTGAGGATTCCGAAGCTGCACCCGGCTCACCCGAGGTTCGTATGATGTTCCTGTTCGATTTCCAAGCTGTTTCGTAGGCGAGCCATGCGATCTGATACACTAGCTCGCAATGTATACGAGCATCTGAGCGCAGGTGGAGGTTCCCACATGCAACAGCAAGCAATGCGCGCCCGCAAGGGCGTGTTCGCGGGAGCAGTGGCTGCGGCCCTCGCGGCGACTCTCATGATCCCTTCGTTGGCGTACGCCGATCCGACTGCCAGCGAAAAGCAGGCTGAAGCTCAGGCCGCGCTCGCATCGCTCAACAGCATGCAGAGTACGCTCAACCGAACCTCCGTCGTCTACGATGAGGCCTTGGCCGCGCAGAGAGAAGCCGAGGCCAAGCGCGACGAGGCGCAGGCGCGCATCGACGAGGCGAACGGCCAGATCGCCGACCTTCAAACCCGATTGGGATCTCGTGCGCGCAGCATGTACCGCACGGGCGGAAGCTCGTTCCTCGACCTGCTGCTGGGCGCCACCACCTTCCAGGAGTTCTCGACGGGTTGGGATATGCTCAACACCTTGAACGAGAACGATGCCGATCTCGTTCAGCAGACGAAAGATCTGCGTGCCGAAGTGCAGGAGCAGCAGGCCGCCTATGCAGAGCAGCAGCGCGTAGCCGCCGAGAAGGCCGATGAGGCGCTGCGCTCCAAGCAGGAGGCGGCGTCCACGATGTCCGCCATGCAGGCTACCTACGACAGCCTGAGCGCCGAAGCGGCCGAGCTGCTGGAGCAGGAGCGCGCTGCGCAGGCAGCCGCCGATGCAGCTCAGGCCCAAGCCGTGGTGGAAGCGTCTGCGCGTCAGGCCCAAGAGAACGCGAACGCTTCGGGCAATGTTGCTCCGGGCAACGATCCCTCGCCTTCTCCGTCGCCCGCTCCGAGCGAGCCTTCCGGACCCTCCTACAATCCTGTGACGGGCAATGCTATCGTCGACCGGGCGTACGGTTGCATAGGATTGCCATATTCGTGGGGTGGGGTAGGACCGAGCTCGTTCGATTGCTCCGGCCTGGTAAGCTATGCCGTGACTGGAAGCTTCTCCCGATGGGGAACCACGAACACGTTCATGGGCATGTCGCAGGTAGGCGATCCTCAACCTGGCGATATCGCCACCAGCTGGGGCCACTGCGGTATCTACATCGGCAACGGCCAGATGATCCATGCTCCAACCTTCGGCCAGACGGTGTGCATCAGCCCGGTGCAGGGTGACATGATCATCGTTCGCCCGTAGCCCCGGATTCCTCAAGCGAAAGAAAACGGCCCTTCGGGGCCGTTTTCTTTCGGGTGCATGCTGTGGCAGCGCCTACCGCACGCTGTTCTTGATGAGCGAGCGCAGTTCGTCGATGCCGGTGCCCTTCTCCGACGAGCACACCACGAGCGGCACGTCGGCCCCCAGCTTCAGCTGCTTCTTCAGGGCGGCCTTCTGCTTCATCTGCTGCTGACGGCTGAGCTTGTCGGCCTTCGTCAGCACCACGGCGAACGGCAGCTCGGCCTCCTGCAAAAAGCCGATCATGTTCACGTCGAGGTCGGACGCCTCGTGGCGGATGTCCACGAGCGAAACCACGAGCGCGAGGTCGCGATCCTGGTTGAAGTAGCCCTCGATGAGCTCCGACCAGCGGCTCTTGTCCGACTTCGACACCTTCGCGTAGCCGTAGCCCGGCAGGTCGACGAAGCGCACGCCGTCGCAGGAGAAGAAGTTGATGGTGGCCGTCTTGCCCGGCGTCTGCGACACCTTCGCCAGCCCTTTGCGGTTGAACAGCTTGTTCAGCAGCGACGACTTGCCCACGTTCGAGCGTCCCGCAAACGCGATCTCGGGCATGGTCGAAGGCGTGAGCTGAGACGATACGCCGAATGATCGCTCGAATACCACGTTGTTGATGTTCATGGGACGCTCCTTGCGGCCGTGCTGTTCGTCATGCTCCTCATGGTACCCGAACCGCGTCGGGGATGCGGGCGGAACCCGGCAACCCCCTCGCATTCCCCACGGGATGCGTCAGACGCGCTTGCGTCCCGTGTACAGCGCCAGCGCCATGCAGGCGAGGCTCGCCCATGCCCAGAATCGATGCTGCTTCATGTCCGACCTCCTTCGCTTCGATGTCGACGATACTAGTTAATCATGATTGACTTTATCCGACAACCGCATTATCCTTGATAAGTTAGATTCGTGCAACTTCAAATCGAAGCGCGCGGATGGGGAACCAACGAGAGAGAGGCGAAGCGATGGGATTCAAGAAGAAGAGCGGGCTGCTGGTGGGCGCGGGCTTTCTGCTGGGCACGGTGGGCGTGAAGGCGCTGACCAGCACCACCGCCAAGAAATGCTACGTGCAGGGCGTCGCGCAGGGGCTGCGCGCGAAGGCGACGTACGAGAACATCGTCGAACAGGCGAAGGCCGAGGTTGACGACATCGTGGCCGAGGCCACCTACATCAGCGTCGTCGGCAAGGACGGGGAGCGCCCTGCCGAGCCCGCCGTCGAGGCCGACGACCAGCCGGCGAAGTAGAACGCGATGGACTACGTCATCGCGAGCGAGGTTCCCGGCCGCTTGCGCGTGCGGCTGGTCGGTCCCGTGCCCGCCGACGATCTCGACGCGCTCTACCGCGTGCTGGGCGCGTGCCCGGCGGTGGAGCGCGCGAACGTCTACCCTCGCATCGGCAGCATCGCCGTGCGCTACCGTGCGGCGGACGGCGCGCGGCAGCGGGTGCTCGATCACCTGGACGCCATCGACGCCGAGGCCATCGCCGAAGCCCGTTCGAGCTGCGGGCTCGAACTGGCACCGCGCACCCAGTCGCTGCTCATGGACATCGCGGTGCTCGTGGGGTCGTACTTCGCGCGCCGGTGGTTCCTGCCGAAGCCCGTCGCGGCCCTCGTCACCGCCTGGCGCTACCGCGGCTTCCTGGCGGCGGCGGTCCGCTCGCTCGGGCGGGCGCGGCTCGACGTGCCCGTGCTGGACGCTGCCGCCATCGGCATGTCGTTCGTCAAGCGCGACCCGCGCACGGCGGGTGAGACGATGCTGCTGCTGAACCTGGGCGAGACGCTGGAGGAGTACACGCGCTCGCGGTCGGAGGGGGCGCTCGTGAACGCGTTGCTCGACCTCCCGGAAACCGCGCAGCTCGTCGAGGGCGACCAGGAGGTCCAGGTGGCTGCGTCGGACCTCAAGCCGGGCGACTGCATCGCCGTGCGCACCGGCATGCCCGTGTGCGTCGATGGCGAGGTGGTGCGCGGCACGGCCATGGTGAACCAGGCCGCCCTCACCGGCGAGCCGCTGGCGGTCGAGCGCGGCGTGGGCGACAACGTGTTCTCGGGCACCGCGGTCGAGGACGGCGAGATCATCGTGCGCGTGACGGCGGACGCGGGCGAGACGAAGCTGCGCTCCATCGTGGCGCTCGTGGAGCAGGCGGAATCCTTCAAATCGGAAACCCAGTCGCGCATGGAGCAGCTGGCCGACCGCATCGTGCCCTGGAACTTCCTGCTGGCAGGCGCCGTGGCGCTCACCACGCGCAGCCTCGTGAAGACGTCGGCGGCGCTCATGGTGGACTACTCCTGCGCCCTCAAGCTCACCGGCTCCATCGCCGTGCTGGCGGCCATGAGCCAAAGCGCGCAGGCGGGCTTCACCGTGAAGGGCTCGAAGCACTTCGAGGCCATGGCGGCGGCCGACACCATCGTGTTCGACAAGACCGGGACGTTGACCGAGGCCACGCCCAACGTGGCCTGCGTGCTGGCGCTCGACGGGTGGAACCGTCGCGAGGTGCTGCGGCTGGCCGCTTGCCTGGAGGAGCATTTCCCGCACCCGGTGGCCCGCGCCGTGGTGCGCGCGGCCGCGGAGAAGAACCTTCGGCACCGCGAGCGCCACGCCGACGTGGAGTACCTCGTGGCGCACGGCATCGCGTCGTCGCTCGACGGCAAGCGCGTGGTCATCGGCTCGGAGCATTTCGTCGTGGAGGACGAAGGCGTGTCCCTCACCGAGGAGCAGAAGCGCCGCGTGGCCGACGAAACGGAGGGGCTGTCGCCGCTGTACCTGGCGGTGGACGGCGAGCTGATCGGCGTCATCGGCATCGAGGACCCGCTGAGGCCGGGGTGCGCGAGGCCATCGCCGACCTGAGGATGCGTCGGGTTCAAGGTCGCGTCGTCATGCTCACGGGCGACGGCGAGCGCACGGCGGCGCGCATCGCGGACGCCGCCGGCGTGACGGAGTACCGCGCCAACCTGCTGCCCGAGGACAAGTACGCCTTCGTGGAGCGGCTGAAGGCGGAGGGGAGCAAGGTGGTCATGGTGGGCGACGGCGTGAACGACGCCCCGGCGCTCTCGCTGGCCGACGTGGGCATCGCCATGGGGCAGGGCACCGCCGTGGCGAAGGAGGTGGCCGACATCACGCTGACGGGAGGGCACCTGAGCGCGCTCGTGACGCTGCGGACGCTGAGCGCGGGGCTGACCGCGCGCCTGAACGCA
>ENA-OQDA01001071-OQDA01001071.1-human-gut-metagenome-genome-assembly--contig:-NODE-1071-length-10266-cov-3.263931_pt1 | contig 10266 bp, 9 predicted proteins | sample MGYA00242771_ERZ504603 | MGnify/ENA primary metagenome ERZ504603 (study PRJEB26092, sample SAMD00036328) | human gut metagenome | host: Homo sapiens | study: EMG produced TPA metagenomics assembly of...
ATTTCTTACTTCAGCGAGTCGGCATAGATCTCGATGGTGTGCTTGACGACCACGTTGTCGCCGTTCTGGGCGAGCATGTCGGAAAGCTGCATCATGCAGGCGGGGCAGCCGGTGGCGACCACTTCCGCACCGCTGGCGACGATGTTGTTGCGCTTGCGCTGGCCGATTTTGCGGGACAGATCATAGTGCGAGAGGGTGAAGCTGCCGCCGCAGCCGCAGCAGCGGTCGGCTTCCTTCATCTCCACGAGAGCGTAATCCGGGTTCATGCGGATGAGCTCGACGGGGCTGCGCGCTGACGCCGAGGGAGCGGAGCAGGTGGCAGGACTCATGATAGGTCACCTTGGTCTCGGCGTGGCGCCCGAACGCGCGGGGGCTTCACCTTGAGCACGTCCACGAGGAAGGCGTTGATGTCCATCGCCTTCTGGGAGAGCTCGTTGATGGCGTCGCGGTACTTGTAGGGCATCTTGCCCGCCATCTTGGGCCACAGGGAGCGGATGGTTTCCGTGCAGGACGAGCAGGGCGTGACGATGAGATCGAAGGAACCTTCTTTCAACACGTCCACGTTGTGCATGACCATCTTTTCAAAACCTTCAAGGTCGCCGGACGAGAGGGCGGGGATGCCGCAACAGGAATAGTTGGTAGGCAGATAGACGCCGACTTCGTGGTAATCGAACACCTTGAGGCAGGCTTCGGAAACATTGGTGAAGATCTTGTCGCCCATGCAGCCGGGGAAGAAGGCCACCTTGTGGCGGCTTTTCCCGGCGGGAGTATTCACCGCGCCGATCTTGGCGCTCAGGGGCTGCTTGGCGAGGGGCTGCATGTGGCGTTCGCCGAGGAACGGGCGCAGCAGCGGGGAACACATGGCGGTACCCTGCGGGTTGTTGTCCTCGTGCATGACGAGGCCCTGGAACGGGGCGCTGATCTTCAGCAGGAAGCCGAACAGCTTCGGGTTCGGCAGCAGGGTGCGGAAGATGGCTTTCTTGAGGGGCGAAAGGCCTTTGTAGGACGCGACAATGGCGCGGGCCTCCATGAAAATTTCCAGAATGGAAACGCCGGAAGGGCAGTTCGCCTGACAGGAGCCGCACAGGAGGCAACGATTGAGCTTTTCGTTGACCGCTTCGGGATCCTCGATGAGGCGGTGAGCCAGGTTTTCCAGCAGCGTGAGCTTTCCGCGGGTCACGTCGGCTTCCATCATGGTTTCGCCGAAAACCGGGCACACGGACTGGCACATGCCGCATTTCATGCAGGCGGCGAGCTTGTCGTCAAGCGCCATGAGGGCGTTGGCGAGGAGGGTCAGCTCATCCATGACTTAAACTCCAACCAGCTTGCTGGGGTTGAACAGGCCCTTCGGGTCGATGGCCTTGCGCAGGCGGCGCGAGTACCCGATGGTGCCGCGTGAGGTTTCCTTTTCCAGCCACTTCTGCTTGGCGGTGCCGATGCCGTGTTCGCCGGAAAGGGTGCCGCCCATTTCGATGGTGGTGTTGAAAAGTTCGTCGACGGCGCGTTCCACGCGTTCAAATTCGTCCTTGTCGCGCTTGTCGCACATAAAGGTCGGGTGCAGGTTGCCGTCCCCGGCGTGGCCGAAGGTGCCGACGGTGAGGTTGTACTTTTCGCCGAGGTCCTTGATGACCTTCATCATGGCCGGGATCTTGGAGCGGGGCACGGTGGCGTCTTCAAGGATGGTCGTGGGCTTGAAGCGGGCCAGGGCGGGCAGGGCCTTGCGGCGGGCTTCCCAGATCCGGTTCTTTTCCTCGGCGTCCTTGGCGACCACGATCTGCGTGGCGCCGCTCTTCTTGAGCTGTTCCTCGACGACGAGGGCGTCATCGGCGACCTGACCGGCATGGCCGTCCACTTCGATGAGGAGGATGGCCTGCGCGTCGCGGGGAAGGCCGATCTTCACGTCGTCCTCGACGAGGTTGATGGTCATGTTGTCCATGAATTCCAGCGTACAGGGCAGGATGTGGGCGGCGATGATGCGGGCCACGGCTTCGGAAGCCTTCTGCACGTTGTCGAACACGGCCATCATGGCCTTGGAGGCTTGCGGCGGGGGTACGAGCTTGAGGATGGCGCGGCTGATCATGCCGAGGGTGCCTTCGGAGCCAACGAGCAGGCCGCCGAGGTTGTAGCCGGTCGCGCACTTGACGGTGCGGGAGCCGCTTTTCACCAGTTCGCCGGTGTGGTCATAAAATTCGAGGCCCATGACGTAATCTTTGGTGACGCCGTATTTCAGGCCGCGCAGCCCGCCGGCGTTTTCCGCAATGTTGCCGCCGATGGTGGAGACGGCCTGAGAGCCCGGATCCGGGGGATAGAAGAGGCCCTTGGAAGCCACGGTAGCGGCGAACTGGGCCGTCACAACGCCGGGCTCGACGATGGCGAAGAGGTCTTCTTCATTGATTTCGATGATCTTGTTCAGTCCTTGCGTCAGGATGACCACGGATTTGTCGGCATCGGGCACGGTTCCGCCGCTGAGGTTCGTTCCCGCGCCGCGGATGGTCATGGGCAGGCCGTTGGCGTAGCAGCGCTCAATGAGGGCGCCGAGCTGTTCCGTGGAGGTGGGGCGCAGGACAAGGCCGGGAACGACCGAAGGCAGCACGGCGGCGTCATAGGCGTAGCTTTGCCTGTCCGCTTCGCTGGTAAAGACGTTCTCTTTGCCGATGAGGTTTTCAAATTCCTTGACGAGGGATGCGCTGGGCATGGTTTCCTCCGGATCAGATGGTGAGGGGGGCTGTATATGGGGGGCCGCGAGGCCCGGATACAGTTCGCACAGGAAAGACGGGGTTCTGGCGACAGCAGCTCCCGGCTGCCCCATAAGGCTCCGCCGGATGTTGAGAATGGAATCCGGCGTGATATTCACCATTACTGTATGTCTGGGGGAAGGTCAAATAGTGAAGGCTTTCACGCGTACCTTTTATCCTGTTGCCGTGCCTCGTTAAGGCCGCTTGACCCCACGCTTTCCGGCCCGTAAGACAGAAGAAAACGGCCCGCGTGCCCCTTTACGGCAACCGGGCCTCCGGGAGGTTTTTCGTATGTTCGCACCGCTTCCCGCTCCGGCGGAAATGTCCGGCTGGGATCGGGCCGCCATTGATTTGGGCCTGCCCGAACTGTTGCTGATGGAGAACGCCTCCCGCGAGGCCATGCATGCGCTGGCGGCCGAGACCGGGCCCGTGCGCGGCAAGCGTGTCCTGCTGTTCATGGGCGGCGGCAACAACGGCGGGGATGCCGCTTGCCTTGCCCGGCATCTGCACGACGGGGGCGCGGAGGTGCTTGTGCTGCATACCCGGCCTTTGGGGGCCTGCCGGGGCGTGACGGGCCAGCATGTGCGGCTGGCCCGGCGCTGCGGGGTGCCCTTTGCCCCGGCTGCGGGCTGGCCCGAAAAGTACCGCAATACGCCGTGGGATGTGTATGCCGACGCTTCCGGCTGCGGGCGGGGCGGCCCGGACATCGTCGTGGACGGGATACTCGGCACGGGCTTTTCCGGCAGCCTCAGGCCGCTGGAATTGGGGCTGGTGGGCCGGATCAACGCGCTGGCGCAGCGGGCTTTCCTTTTTTCGCTGGATATTCCGTCCGGGCTTTCGGGGCTGACCGGGCGCCCCTGCCCCGTCGCCGTGCGCGCGCACGCTACGGTGACCTTTGAGGCGGCGAAGCCCGGCCTTGTTCTGCCGGAGGCCGCGCCGTACACGGGCAGGCTGCACATCCGGCCCATCGGCATCCCCGCGGCGGTGCGGAGGGCGCATCCCGCTTCCTATCAGATGATTACGGATGCCCTTGCCGGAGCTTTCCCGGAAGCCGCTCCGGGGTGGCACAAGGGAACCGCCGGGGCCATTTTGATTGTAGGCGGTTCGGAAGGGCTTACGGGCGCGCCGCATCTGGCGGCACGGGCCGCCCTGCGCGCCGGGGGCGGGCTGATCAGCGTCGCCGCCCCGCACGGCTTGTGCCGGGACATCAAGGCGGACTGCCCGGACATCATGACCCGTGCCCTCGGCCCTGCGGGGAGCGTGCGGTGGAGCCCGGCATTGCTTGAGGAACTTCTGCCGTTCCTGCGCCAGTGCGGGGCGAGTGGTGCTGGGGCCGGGGCGATCGGGCGGCGGCCCGGGAAACCGGGCAGGCGATTGCGTTACACTCCCCTGCTGGCGTGCCCCTCGCGCCCGTCCGCCGTGGTGGACGCGGACGCGCTGCACGCGCTCGCCATGCACCCTGACGCGCTGTCTTCCCTGCGGGCCTGTGACGTGCTGACCCCGCATCCCGGCGAGGCGGCAACCCTGCTGCATACGACGCCCGCGCTGGTGCAGGCGGATCGTTTCGCGGCGTTGGCGGGGCTGCGGCGTCTGGCCCCTTCCGTGTGGATTCTCAAGGGCGCGGGGACGCTCATCGGCACGGCGGGCCAGCCCGTGACCATCGGCCCCCTACGCGGAGCCCAATCTGGCTGTGGGCGGTTCAGGGGACGTGCTCTCCGGCTGCCTCGGCACGCTGATGGCGCAGACCGCCGCGCACCCTTCCGAGGGCTGCGAAAGCTCCAGCTTCCTCGCCGCGTGCATGGGCGTCTATCTCCATGCGCGGGCGGGCAGGCTGCTGCGTGGGGCCTTCCCCAAGCGCGGCAACTCGGCGACGGATATCGCGGAGATGCTGCCTCGGGCACGATCTTGACGTGAGGGGGATCGAATCCCCTTCGGCAGCTTATTTCGGTGGGGAAGGCTTTTGGGAATATGTTGACAAGATAAAGAACGCCGCGCGGAAATGGTGAACTTCCAAGCTACAGGGAAAGCGGTCAAGGGGGATTCGACGAAGGGGAAAGCCTTTGAAGGGAGTGGGGAGGCTTGGAGGGGCGAGGAAGACTTTCTGGAGAAAATTTCCCTCGCCCCTCCGATTTCGTTTTCCTGTTCCTGAAAAAATCATCAAGAAGCCCGGCACCATGAGGCGCCGGGCTTCCTTTCTGTGCTGTCGGCTAAGCCGCGGACGGCTTAGTTTTCGGACTCTTCAAACTTCTGCTTGAGGAGATCGCCGAGGCTCTGGCCGGCTTCGGGGCCGGAACGGCTGTATTCGCGGGGCTTCTTGCGTTCTTCGTCGTCCTTGAGCTGCTTGATGGAGAGGCCGAGGCGGCGATCTTCAGCGCTGACGTGAATGATCTTGGCCTGGATTTCCTCGCCTTCCTTGTACAGTTCGGCGGGGGTCTTCACCTTCTTGTTGCTCAGTTCGGACACGTGGACGAGGCCTTCGATGCCTTCTTCCACTTCAACGAACAGGCCGAAATCGGTGATGTTCGTGATGATGCCCTTCACGATGCCGCCCACGGGGTAGGCGGTGGGGACGTTGGTCCACGGATCTTCGGTCAACTGCTTGATGCCGAGGGTGAACTTTTCGCTTTCCTGATCCACGGTGAGCACCTTGGCCTGCACGGTGTCGCCGACCTTGAAGAGCTCGTTGGGATGACGGATCTTCTTGGTCCAGCTGATGTCGGACACATGGATGAGGCCGTCGATGCCGTCTTCGATGCCGATGAACATGCCGAATTCGGTGATGTTCTTGATGACGCCTTCAAGGATGGTGCCTTCGGGGTACTTTTCGCCCACGAGTTCCCACGGGTTCGGCTTGATCTGCTTCATGCCGAGGGAGATGCGCTTCTTCTCAGGATCGACGCCGAGGATGACGACTTCAACTTCGTCGCCCTGGCGGACCATCTGGGAAGGATGGCGGAGCTTGCGGGTCCAGGACATTTCGGAGATATGGACGAGGCCTTCGACGCCGGGTTCCAGCTCGACGAACGCGCCGTAATCAACGAGGTTGGTCACCTTGCCGTTGTGGCGGGAACCTTCGGGGAAGCGGGCGGTGATGTCCTGCCACGGATCGGGCACGAGCTGCTTGAGGCCGAGGGAAACCTTCTGGTTTTCCTTGTCGAAGGAGAGCACCTTGAGTTCGAGATCCTGGCCAAGCGTAACCATTTCGCGGGGATGGCGGATACGCTTCCAAGACATATCGGTGATGTGAAGGAGACCGTCGAGGCCGCCGAGATCCACAAACACGCCGTATTCGGTGATGTTCTTGGCCTTGCCGGTAACGACCTGACCTCGGCGAGGGTCGTGGAGGAGATCCTGACGCTTGGAGTCGCGTTCTTCTTCAAGCAGCACACGGCGGGACACGATGACGTTGCTGCGACGGCGGTTGATCTTCAGCACGCGGAATTCGTATTCCTGGTTCACCAGAGCGTCCATGTCCGGCACGGGGCGCAGATCCACATGGGAACCGGGGAGGAACGCTTCCACGCCGCCCAGATCCACAGTGTAACCGCCCTTGATGCGGCGCATGATACGGCCCTTGATGACGCCGTTCTTTTCCTGCACGTCTTCGAGCTGATCGAAGAGCTGCATCCGCTTTGCTTTTTTCAAAGGACAGGGTGATGGTGCCTTCCTGTTCGTTCTTGCGAGCGACGAAGACGTCCACACGGTCGCCCACCTTCACAACGAGATTGCCTTCGGCATCCCGGAATTCGGCAGTGGGGATCTGGCCTTCCGATTTGAAATTCACGTCAACAAGCACATTGTCGTCATCCACGCGGACAATTTCGCCTTTGACGATGGTTCCTTCCTCAAGATCACCGAAATCGGTGCTGAGGTAGTCTTCCAGCGCGCTTTCAAAATTAAATTCCGCGTCCATACCGTGGTTTTCCATGGTTTCCATTAAACAGCCTCCAGGCCACATCAATTTCCTGCATATTTTGCAGGTCGTCATCCATAGCAGGAATCGTTTCGTCTGGCAAGGGCTGCCGCCGCGTGAAGAAAAGGCCTTTTTTGCGTGATCGCCGCGTTTTCTGTCCACTTATGATAAAGGGGCCGGAGAAGAAAAAATCTGAGGGGATTTTTGAAAGGCCGTGTCCTAGAAAATGGTTGATGCTTTTTTCCTTGAATGTTCCACAGGGATAACCGGCAAAATGCCTTAGCCCTGTATTCCGCCAAGAGGAAAACCGGAGAAAAAGGCTGCATTTTCACCGCACTGTGGAGATGAAACAACCACAAACCATAACAGGGCCTTTTGAAAACGTCTCCCCTCAGCATTGTTGCGGCGTCCAATCGGCGGGAAGCATTGCGGCGGGGCGTTCGGAGCGGCGGAGGGCTGAAACAGGCACTGGAAACATCGCCCTGAAACCGGAAGCGCAGCAGCGACAAAGCCGGGGGCCTCCCGAAGAGGCTTTCAGATCCGGCTATGCACCCCGCAGCGGCAGGGCCGTAGGAACTTCTTGGGGCCATGCCCCTTTCAGCGTCAAAACATCCGGCTATGCCGCAGCAGGAAATGGCTATTTTGCCTTACTATCCCGAAAAGCCAATAACGGCTTCGGCTGTGAAGTCCGCCGGCGAAAAGCTGGAAAACTCTCGTTCCACTGCACTGGGGGACGAAACGGCCACGCTCCCGGCAGGGGCAAGCGTATTATTCCGGCTCGTACCCCGTGTCTTCCGGCAAGCCGTGGCGGGCGGACTGGCTGCGGGCAAGCTCGTCGCAGCGTTCGTTCTCGGCGTGTCCGTTGTGCCCGCGCACCCATTCCAGCGTGACGCTGTGGCGGTCAAGCTGGACTTGCAGGCGTTCCCAGAGGTCGCGGTTTTTGACCGGCTTCTTGGCGGCTGTCTTCCAGCCGTTTTTCCGCCAGCCCGCGAGCCATTTCTTTTCCACGGCGTGGCGCAGATACTGCGAATCCGTGTACAGCGTGACCGCGCACGGCTCTTTCAGCACTTCGAGCCCAGCGATGGCCGCCATGATTTCCATACGGTTGTTCGTGGTGTGCGCGTAGCCGCCGGAGAGCTCCTTTTCATGCCCATCGCAGCGCAGGATGCAGCCCCAGCCGCCCCGTCCTGGATTGCCGAGGCATGATCCGTCCGTAAATATCGTTACATTCCGCATAATTTTTCTTTTAGGCGCAAAACCGGAGACGCTGGCCGGAAAAGAGAAAACCGGCCCGAACCCGCTGCCCCGTGCAAAGGTCTTGGGAGGAAAAGGAGGGAATGGGGAAGGAAACGGCGTGCCCTCTTTCCAGAAGGCTCCCCCTTTCCTCCCCATCCCCACATTTTATTCAAACATATCGATATTCGCCAGAGCCTGATGCATAAGCCCCTCCGGGGAGTCGGCGGCATCAAGGACGATGATGCGCTTGGTGTTGTGGGCGGCCCAGAGCTTGAAGCCTTCACGGATGCGGGTGTGGAAGGACATCTGTTCGGCTTCAAAACGCCCTTCTTTTTGGGAAAGCCCCAGCTCCGCGTTGCGGCGGCGGGCGCGTTTCAGCGCATCGGCGGGGTCCATGTCGAGCACGAAGGTTCTGTCGGGCCAGAGGCCGCCTATGGCCATGTCATTGAGCGCGCGCAGCCTTTCGATGTCGAGGCCGCGCCCGTAGCCCTGATAGACCACGGTGGAGTCCGCATAGCGGTCGCAAAGCACCACCTCGCCGCGCTGCAGCGCCGGGCGGATGACCTCGGCGACGTGCTGCGCCCGATCCGCGAGGAACAGGAACAGTTCCGCCTCAGGGCAGATGGCCGTTTCCGGGTTCAGGAGCATCCGGCGCAGCTCCCGGCCCAGCGTGCACCCGCCGGGCTCGCGCGTCACCAGCACTTCATGGTTCAGGGTGCGGAACACGTCGGCAAGGTTCTCGATGAGCGTGGTTTTGCCCGCGCCTTCAATGCCTTCTAGAGTAATGAACACTGGTTCAACCTTGGGGCTTCGGGTTCCGCCGCGCGTTTCGGGGCGTGGGGCTTACGGGGTTCGGCCGCCGGGGTCTTGGGGGCTAGGAACAACTGGCGATCCAGCGACTTCTGGTAGGGCGACCAGCCGCTTCCGCCGTCTTCGAGTGCCCCGAACAGGCTTCGGCTTTGGGTGATCTTGGCGTCGATGTTGTCCGCGTAGTGCAGGGCGAAGGCTTCGGCCGTTTGCGGCAGGCGCGGCGAGCCGTACTCGTACAGCCCGTGGTGGCTCAGGATAAGGTGCTGGAAATGGAGGATAAGCTCCTCGTCGAGCCCGGACTTGGCGAGATGGCGGTCAAGCTTCCCAAGGCACAGGTTGATGTGCCCGACCAGCCGCCCGGCGTCGGTGTAGTCGTTGGCGAGGCCGCCGGAGAATTCCCATATCTTGCCGAGATCGTGGCAAATGGCCCCGGCGAGCAGCGTCTGGCGATCCAGATCCGGGTAATGGTCGCAGAAACGCAGGCACAGCGTCGCCACCGAAAGCGTATGCTCAAGGAGCCCCCCGACCCAAGCGTGATGAACGCTCTTGGCGGCGGGGGCGGTGAGCAGCGGGATACGGATGGCCTCGTCCTCAAGGACGGACAGGATGAACTTGCGCCACGGCTTGTATGTGAACTCCTTGCGGCAGAGGGCTTCGAGCTCGTCGAGCATCTCCTGCGGCGGGCGGCTGCTGGAGGCCATGAAGGCGGACGTGTCCACCGAGGCCGTTTCTTCCGGGGAGAGCACGCGCAGCGCGTTGACATTCACCTGCAGCTTGTCGCGGAAGCTTTCGGCGCGGCCTTCCACTTCGGCGATGACGCCGGAAGGGATCTCCGCGAACTGCTGGCTGAGGGGGCTCCATATCCGGGCCTCAAGATCCCCGGAGGCGTCTTTCAGCTCAAGCCGCCAGAACGGGCCGTTCTTGGCTTGCAGCTGCGACGCCGAGGCGATGAGGTACAGCGCTTTGATTTCGTCGCCGGGGGCCACGTCTTTGGCCCACCGGCGGTCGGGCGCGGATTGTATTTTCTGCATATTCAACCTACAATAAAAAACCGTGCGATCGGCTTTCCGTGCGGAAAGCGCCGCCGCACAGTTGGAATGTTTGGCGGGAGTTCACCCGTTTTCGTCTATGTTGTCAACAGAAAGCCTGCGGCCCGTCCGGGCCCCGGCGTTCCGTCCGTTTCCTGTGGGGAAACTGTTTTTGCTGTTTCGGGAGGTTGCGTGCGTATCCTGCTTTCCAACGATGACGGCATCCATTCGCCGTGCCTCCGCGCGCTGCACGACGCGCTGCGCAAAGCCGGGCACGAGCTTGACGTGGTCGCCCCGCTCACGGAACAGTCGGGTGTGGGCTGTTCCGTCACCCTGCACAACCCCTTGCGCCTGTACCCGGTGCAAGAGCCCGGCTTCAGCGGGATGGCGGTCGCGGGGACGCCCGTGGACTGCGTGAAGCTCGCCCTGACCACGCTTTTGCCGCAGCCGCCGGATCTGGTGGTCGTGGGCATCAACAACGGCGCGAACAAGGGCGTGGACGTCTTTTACAGCGGAACCGTGGGCGCGGCGACCGAAGCCGCCT
>ENA-OQDA01001073-OQDA01001073.1-human-gut-metagenome-genome-assembly--contig:-NODE-1073-length-10254-cov-4.112867_pt1 | contig 10254 bp, 10 predicted proteins | sample MGYA00242771_ERZ504603 | MGnify/ENA primary metagenome ERZ504603 (study PRJEB26092, sample SAMD00036328) | human gut metagenome | host: Homo sapiens | study: EMG produced TPA metagenomics assembly of...
ATGTGCCGGAATTCCGATCTCATGGAGCAGGTTTGTCACTCTGTTCTCCAAATCCCCTTCTCTGATGTATGGAACCTGTGATGACAGTTCATCATTCCTCTTTTCGCAGCTTCTCACTGGTCTTCTGACTGTTTTTATCCGATTTAACAGCATTTCGTTGTTAAACGGCTTCATGATATAGTAATTTGCGCCTCGATTGAATGCATCTTCTGTAATCCGCTCCTGGCCGACTGCTGTCACTACGATAAAGTCCGGACGCTTCTGTACATTTTTATCCCGATTAATCTTCTCCATCACAGTCAGACCATCCATTTTCGGCATAATCAGGTCCAATAATACGACATCCGGCTGCTTATTTCGGATGATCTGACACATTTCTTCCCCATTTTTTGCTTTTCCTACAACATGAAGTTCTTTGTCCATGTTGATGATTTCCTCCAGAAGATCCAAAATCCGCTCATTATCGTCAGCAATCGCCACGTTTACCTGTTCCATAGTTCCTCTCCCTCTGTTCACTGCCTGAACTTTCAAACGCCACGCTTTCCATTATATCTGCCCTATCTGCCAAAATGCAAGAAATCAGGGAGACCTTATTCGACAAAACATAGGCAGAAAGATTACGACAACATATTCTCAATAAAATAACTACGTCTTGCCTTCAATGACCTGTACAAACACATGGGTAACCGCTCCGATCAGCTTTCCGTTCTGTAAAAATCGGGCTTCCGCTCATCCCCTGTATGATGCCGCCGGTCGCATCAAGCAGTCTCTGATCTGTGATCTCGATCACCAGCCCTTTGTTGATTTCCTGTCCGGAATCGTCGATATCTGTCACCAAAATGTCGTAATTTTCTACTTCTCCGTTAACATAACAGCGAATCACAGCTTTTCCTTTTTGTATTTCTCCCCGCTCTGCCACCGGAACCATCTCCTGCTGCAAAAACAGTTTTTCTGCGGATTCAATCGTCCCGTAAATCCCGCCTCCGTATTTTTATCTATGGTTCCAAGACGATTATAATGACTGTACACGATCATTCCTTCCATACTCCCCGGAATTCCGTTCTGTCCCTTTTGAATCGAATGAATACTGGTCTTATAAAGAGTCCCCTGCCGAATCGACAAAAGCGCGCTTGTATCCATATCATGAATCCCATGCCCCAGCGCTCCAAAAGCTCCGTCTCTGGTCATAAAGGTAATCGTCCCAAGTCCCTGCACATTGTCTCTCACCCAGATTCCCAGCTTATATTCGTCTGGTTTCGTTTCTACGGGTTTGACCGCAACTGTCAGCTCCTGCTGCCCTCTTCGCAGCGTCAGCGCACCTGATCTTCGTCCAGTTCGGATAATTTCTGGAACAGTTCTTTTTTATTTTCAATCTTTTCATCATTCCATGCCACAATATAATCTCCCGGCCGCACCAGATTCTCTGCCGGCTGATACTGTTTTCCGTCTGCGCCGGTGATCTGGTCTGTACCAAGTACCATAACCCCATCCATCTCCATGTAAATCCCGACTGGCATGCCGCCTGGTATGACGCCTTCTTCCATGACTGCCTGGGTACTGGCTTCTCTGACCTTTTGTGTCTCCTTTTGGGGAGACATCGCACAGCCGGAGAGACACACAAGGAACATAAGAACAGCTGCCAGTTGCCTATACTTTCTTTTCATCTTTGTCACATCCTCTCTGCCAAGTAAAAAACGGACACCAAAAGGTATCCGTTTTTAGTATGTGACATTTTTTTATTTTCACACTGGAATTCTATACTCTCTTTGCCATTTCTTTCATTTCTTTTGCACTGTCCAGAATATTTTTCGTCACCTGAGCGCCGCCGAGCAGACGCGCCAGCTCGCCCACAGAAGCATCCTCATCCAACGGGAAAATGCCTGTTTTTGTCGTCGTCTGATCCGTCTGTTTTTGAATCAGATAGTGAGCATCGGCAGCTGCCGCAATCTGCGGAAGATGGGTGATACAGATCACCTGACGCTTCTGTCCGATGATATGCAGTTTTTCCGCCACCTTTCCAGCTGTGATTCCACTGATGCCGGAGTCGATCTCATCAAAAATCAGTGTTGGCGTATCTTCTTTATCTGCCAGCACAGTCTTGATCGCCAGAAGGATTCTTGAGAGTTCACCTCCTGAAACCGTAGTTCCAAGCGGCTTTGGCGGCTCTCCCGGATTTACAGAAATAAAAAATTCCGCGTCATCCATTCCCAGAGCAGACATTTTTGCCTCTTGTAAGAAACGCATTTCCAGCTGTACATCCAGAAAATTAAGATCCTCAAGCCCGGCTTTGATCTCTTTTGTAAAGGAAATAGCTGCTTTTTTTCGAATCTTACTCAACTTTTCGGCACAGCTTTGCATTTCCTTTTGCGCCGCTTCGGTTTGAGACCGCAGATTTTCAATATAAGTCTCATAATGCTCCAGTTCATTTAGTCTCTGCCGTTTTTCCTCTGCGTATTCCAGGATTTCATTGACTGTATTTCCATATTTTGCCTTTAATCGATTAATCTCATTGAGGCGGTTCTCTGTCTCATAAAACTCTTCTTCTGAAAATTCAAAGCTTTTGGCATACTCCGAGAGTTCCCGGTTAAAATCATTGAGCAGACTGTCAATCTCCACCAGCTGGCCATACAGTGCAGTTCCTTTTTCATCGAAATGTTCCACTTCCTGAAGGGAACGGATTGCACGGCTTAAGAGGTCGCTGGCGTTGTTTCGGTCATCTTCACTGGTGTACTGGTATGTCTGGGCCACCGCACTGGTCAGATCTTTACTCTGCGTCATCCTCTGATAGAGACTTTCCAGATCTTCGTCTTCCCCCATGCGTAAATGCGCGCTTTCAATCTCATGCAGTTCATACTCCGTCAGATCAATCTCTTTGCGCCGCTCCTTCTCTTCCATTCCAGATGCTTCCAGCCTGCGGCTGTACTCCTGATATGCCCGGTAAGCCAGGGCCATCTTCTGTTTTGGCTTTTCCACCTGCTCCTTGGCATATACATCCAGAAACGTCAGGTGATTGCGCTTATTTAACAAACGCTGATGTTCATGCTGCTCGTGAATATCAATCAGGAGACTTGCCACATCCCGCAGTACTCCCATCGTCACCGTCTCTCCATTGATCTTGCTGACACTTCTGCCTTCCATCAATTTCCGGCTTAAGATCAGCATCCCGTCTTCCGGAAAGATATCCATTTCTTCCAGCTGACGGATCAACTCCTGATTTTCAATTGAAAACATCAGTTCCACAAGTCCGAACCTGGCGCCCTTTCGGAGCATATCCGCATTGTATCTTCCGCCGAGTGCCAGATTCACGGAACCTAAGATAATGGATTTACCGGCTCCTGTCTCTCCTGTGAGAATATTGACGTCCCAGGTCCAAAATCCACCTCCACCTCGTCGATCAGTCGCCAGATTTTTACATGTAAATTTGAAGCATACTTTTTCCTATATCCCTTTTGACACAATCTTTCGAATCTTATCCATCACATGTTCCGTATCCTGTACGCTTCTGATCGCGCACATGATCGTATCGTCCCCTGCGATACACCCTACTACTTCTTTCCATTTCATGGCATCTACTGCGGCCGCTACCGCCATTGCCATTCCGGAAACGGTCTTGATCACCAGAATATTCTGCGCCATATCCATAGAAATATATCCGTCTCTGAGCACACGGATATATTTTTCATTCATCTCATCCTTTTCGGGTGCCAGTACCACATATTTCTGTCTGGAGCCGTCCACTGCCACTTTTGTAAGCCGCAGATCGCGGATATCTCTGGATACGGTAGCCTGAGTTACCTTAAATCCCTCTCTGTTCAAATATTCTGCCAGTTCTTCCTGTGTTTCAATGTCATGTTGTGCGATCAGTTCAATAATTTTTGCATGACGGCTTACTTTCATTGTATTAGTTTCCTTTCATCTTTTTTGCTCATTGTCTTCATAAAGCTCTCTTCACTAAGTTTTGCAAGTCTTGTCACATGATCTGATCTTTTGATCGTGACACGGTCTCCGGTACCAAGGCGGAGCATATCTGCCCCGTCAAACGTCACCAGTGCCTGCTCGTCTTTTCCATATCGTCCCTGGCTGATCACAATCTCGATCGTATCTTCCGCCGAAAGCACGATACTGCTGGTATTCAGCGCATGAGAACAGATCGGCGTAATCACAAACATACTGGCTGTCGGTTCTACAACCGGTCCGCCTGCTGACAGATTATAGCCTGTCGTTCCTGTCGGAGTGGAGATGATCACACCGTCAGCCATATAGCTGTTGAGCAACGTTCCATTTACATAAACATCAAAGTGAACGATCCGAAGACTTCCATCTCTGGTAATCACGATGTCGTTGACTGCTACATTCTGATAACTGCTGTTGCCGGAAACCTCACCGGAAAGCATCATCCGCTCCTCAAATCCCACTTGATTTTTAAACAATCGCTCCAGCGCATATGAAAAATCCGACCGTTCCACTTCTGCCAGAAATCCAAGCGTCCCCAGATTGATCCCGATCAGCGGAAATTCATATTCTGCAAGCTCTCTTGCCGCACGGATCAGTGTTCCGTCACCGCCCAGCACGATCCCGCAGTCCACATTCTCCGGCACAGTTCCGGGAAAAATAAACCCCTGCTCATCTTCTTTTGCCAGAATACACTCTCTGCCATGCTGTTCTATATATTTCTGAATCTCCTTTGTAATCCCATAATCCGGATCTTTCATCAGATTTGTAATAATATAAAAACGCTCCATACCACACCTCTTATTTTGCAAGTGTCTCAAATGCCCTATCCACAACCAGACTCAAATCTTCCAAGAGTGCATCCTCCACCGGATGCGGCCATTTTTTCAGATGAATCAGATATTCAATATTTCCCTCCGGCCCTTTGATCGGTGAAAAATCAATATTCAAAATCTTAAATCCGATGGACTGCGCATACAGCGCTACTTTCTCAATCACTTCATGGTGGGTACTCTTCTCGCGGACTACCCCTTTTTTGCCGACTTTTTCTCTGCCCGCCTCAAACTGCGGCTTGATGAGCGCCACGATCTCACCGTCTTCCTTCAGGTAATTCCGGATCGGCTCCAGCACTTTTGTCAGCGAAATAAAGGAAACATCAATGGAAGAAAAATCAATCGGTTCTCCCAGATCTTCGGGCACTACATAACGGATATTGGTCTTCTCCATACACACAACCCGCTCATCCTGTCTGAGTTTCCAGTCCAGCTGTCCTCTTCCCACATCGATCGCAAATACCTTTCTGGCGCCGTTTTGAAGCATACAATCCGTAAATCCGCCGGTGGATGAACCCACATCTGTGCAGACTTTTCCATCCACACTGACGTCAAAGTTGGCAATCGCCTTTTCCAGCTTCAATCCGCCCCTGCTCACATAAGGGAGCACATGACCGCGCACTTCAATCTGCACCGTATCCGGAAATGTCGTTCCGGCTTTGTCCTCTCTTTGTCCTTCTACAAACACATTTCCTGCCATAATGACAGCTTTTGCCTTTTCTCTGGACTCTGCCAGATTTCTTTTTACAAGCAATACATCTAATCGTTCTTTCATGTCAATCTTTCCCTATCGTCACATAATCTGCAATAATCTGTTTTACAATCGTCTCCGCATCCAGTCCGACTTCCCTGCGCAGCAAGTCTACATTGCCGTGTTCTACATAGTCATCCGGAATTCCGATGCATCTGACACCTACATCCAGCTTTGCTCTCGATACATAGTGAAGTACCTGTTCTCCAAATCCGCCGGACAATACATTTTCTTCAATCGTCACAAAAAGTCTGTGATCCTTTGTCAGAGCTTCCAGCATCTCTGTATCCAGAGGCTTTACAAATCTGGCATTGATCAGTGAGCAATGATATCCGATCTCTTTCAGTCTGTCACGCACCTGAACTGCCAGCTCTGCCATGTGCCCTACAAAGATCACCGCAATATCCTCCTCTTCATAAAGGATCTCACTTTTTCCATAGACGATCGGAGTACGAAACGCCGACAATCCCTCGTAAGCGGCGCCTCTTGGATAACGCAGTGCCACCGGATACTGGAAATCCGCACAGAACCGCACCATATCCGCCATCTCCCATCTGTTTTTCGGTGAAAGGATCGTCATATTCGGGATCATATTCAGAAATGACAGATCGAAAAGTCCCTGATGTGTCTCTCCATCACTGCCCACCAGGCCGGCTCTGTCCACTGCGATCATCACCGGCAGATTCTGCAGGCACACATCATGAATCGTCTGGTCAAACGCCCGCTGTAAAAACGAGGAATACACCGCAACAACCGGCTTTAATCCCCCTGCTGCCAGTCCTGCCGCAAAGGTCAGCGCATGCTCTTCTGCAATCCCGACATCAAAGAATCGGTCCGGAAACATCCTTGCAAATCTGGCAAGTCCGGTTCCATCCGCCATGGCTGCTGTAATTCCGACTACTGCATCATTTTGCTTTGCAATATCACAGAATACTTTGGAAAAAATATCGGTATAGCTGTCCTTAGAGCTCTTCTCTTTTGCCTCCCCGGTCTCAATGTCAAACGGAACGATCCCGTGAAATCTGGATGGATTCTCCTCCGCGGGAACGTATCCCTTTCCTTTCTTGGTGAGTACATGAACCAGAACTGCATGATCTACCCGTTTTGCCTCCTGAAATGTCTTATACAGCTTTCGGATATCATGCCCGTCCACCGGTCCCAGGTAGGTGATTCCCATATCTTCGAAAAACATACCCGGAACAAATAATTGCTTGAGTCCGCTTTTCGTCTTTTTCATCTGGTACAGGATCTTCTCACCCTGTACCGGAATCTTCATCAAGGTATCCTCAACACCCTTTTTCAGTCCCGTATATGCCTCTGCCGTGCGCAGTCCGTTCAAATATCTGGACATCCCGCCCACATTTTCAGAAATTGACATATTGTTGTCATTTAATACAATGATAAAATTGCTTTTTAAACGGGACGCATTGTTCAGTGCCTCATATGCCATCCCTCCGGTCATGGCTCCATCTCCGATGATAGAGATCACGCTGTGTTCTTCTCCCTTGATATCTCTCGCCGCCACGTACCCGAGGCCTGCGGAAATAGAGGTGGAGCTGTGTCCGGTATCAAATGCGTCACATTCACTTTCCTTTCGCTTTGGAAATCCGCTCATGCCGCCATATTTTCTCAGATCGTCAAATCCGGCGCGCCGTCCTGTCAGGATCTTGTGTGTGTAGGACTGATGTCCCACATCCCAGATCATCTTATCCTGCGGCAGTTCAAACGCCAGATGCAGCGCCATCGTCAGCTCCACCACACCGAGATTCGATGCCAGATGCCCGCCTGTGACACTGATTTTCTCCACAAGAAACTGACGGATTTCTTCTGCCAGCTTTTCCAGCTCCTCCGGCTTTAACTGTTTGATATCATTTTCTTTTTGAATCTTTTCTAATAGCATAAGGTATGCCCCCTTATTTTTCCCTGTATATCAATGACTCCAGCAAAATCTCCAGATAATCATCTGTTGGATTCAGTGCTCTTAAGTCTGAGATGGCTTTTCTGGACAAATGCTCCACCTCCTGTTTGGCCACATCCAGCCCTTTCCACACAACATACGTCATTTTTTCATTTTTCTCATCGCTGTGCACCGGTTTTCCGAGCACTTCAGTGGTACTGATCACATCCAGATATCATCTGGATTTGAAAAGCCATTCCCACTTTTGCTGCAATCTCTTCCACTGCCTGTACACACTCATCGTCCGCTCCTGCCAGAACTGCTCCGATCATCATGGAAGCCTCGATCAGAGCTCCTGTTTTTAAACGGTAGATAAACTCCAGCTTCTCTCCGTCAATTTTCTTACCGGAAGATTTTACATCCACCACCTGACCGCCGATCATTCCGTAGATCCCTGCTTTTTGTCCAAGGATACGGATTGCTTTTCCGATCAGAAGACTCTTCTCTGGCGCCATCTCAAATGCCGATGCCGCTGTCTCAAATGCATAATTGAGAAGCGCATCCCCTGTCAGGATTCCCATATCTTCCCCATATACCACATGGGTCGTCTTTCGTCCCCTGCGATACTCATCATTATCCATGGCAGGCAGGTCATCATGAACAAGGGAATAGGTATGGATCATCTCAATGGCAGCCATAAACGGCTCAATCACCCTGTCCGTTCCGCCAAACATCCGGTATGTCTCCTGCATCAGCATTGGGCGCAGACGCTTTCCCCCTGCCAGCATACTGTAGCTCATGGCATCCATGATCACTTCCTGATACCCCTGCACCCTGGGCAGATATGCTTTTAAAATCTGTTCGATCTGTGCTGTTTTTTCTTTTTGTATCTCCTTAAAACTCATGAACTTCTCCATTCTCGTCCAGAACCTGAACTTTCTTTTCTACTGCGTCAATGGTCTCATTACACTGCTTTAACAGCTGCATTCCCTCATTATATAATGCAAAAGACTCTTCCAGAGTAATGTCTGACTTTTCCATGTCAGCTGTCACTTCTTCCAGTCTTGCAAACAATTTCTCCAGACCGGGTGTATTCTGTTCCTGATTTTCCATGTCTGCCTCCTTTATGCGTGATATTGGATTTCTTCTGTCATTCCTTTTACCTGCGCTTCGATCATTCCGTCCGATACATAAATACGGATCGCATCTCCTTCTTTTACATCTGCAATCTGCCGCACCGGGCGGCCTTTCTTATCTTCTACATAAGCATATCCCTGGTTCAGCTTTTCCAGCGGGGATAATCCCTTCATCTTTTCCACATAAAGAGCAAACTGGTGTCTCTTTTGCTGAAGGATTTCTTCCATCCGGCTGCGCAGCTGCAACTCCAGATCTGAGGCATACTGCCTGTTCTCAAGGAGCTTCTGCCTTGGGTGAAACAGCCGCAGTTTCAGTGCCGCCTGTTTCAAATACTGACGGTTCTGTTCCGCCTTTTTCAAAACCGCACTGCTCAAACGCATCTGATATTCCTTCATCAGATTCTCTGCAGCCTGATATTCGTACACCGCAAGCTCTGCAGCCGCCGAAGGAGTCGGAGCCCGAAGATCCGCCACATAATCCGCGATCGTCGTATCCGTCTCATGCCCTACTGCGGAAATCACAGGCACCCGGCTCTCAAAAATCGCACGCGCAACGATCTCTTCATTGAATGCCCACAGATCCTCGATTGATCCGCCTCCGCGTCCCACGATCATAACGTCCACATCTTGTTCTTCCAGCATCCGGATTCCCTGTACGATACTTTCCGCTGCGCCTTCTCCCTGCACCTTGGCAGGACAGAGGATCAGCTGTACATACGGATTTCTTCTGGCGGCAATATTGATGATATCCCGCACCGCAGCTCCCGAAGATGCAGTCACGATCCCGACTTTTTTTACAAACTGCGGAATCGGTCGCTTGTACTCCTGTGCGAACATCCCCATCTCTTCCAGCTCTTTTTTTAACGCTTCAAACTTTAAGTACAGCTCTCCTGCTCCGTCCAGAATGATCTCTCTGGCATACATCTGGTATCTGCCATCCCTCTCATAGACACTGACCGAGCCAAGAACAACCACCTGCTGTCCTTCCTGCATACGAAAAGAAAGCCCTGACCGTGAGCCTGCGAACATCACGCAGGCTATCGTGCCGGACTCATCTTTTAATGAAAAATATATATGCCCTGATGGATGATATTTACAGTTGGACACTTCCCCTTTGACGTACAGCCGGTTCAGCATAAAATCCTGTGTAAACATATTCTTGATATAGGCATTGACCTGTTTTACTGTGTAGACATTCTTCAACATCTGTCCGCCCCGCCATCTTTAATCTGCAATCTTGGCAAGTACTCCGTTTACGAATGCAGGACCTTCTTCCCCGCTGAATTTCTTCGCAAGTTCCACTGCCTCATTGATTGCAACTTTTACAGGAACATCATCATCCCACTTGATCTCATAAACCGCAAGTCTGAGGATCGCCAGATCGACCTTGTTCATTCTGGAGGTTTTCCATCCTGTTGCTTTTTCATTCAAAATCGCATCGATCTCTTCCAGCTTTTCGATCACTGCTTCCAGCTTTTTCTGTATGTACTCTTTATCCTTCTCTTTTGCGCTTGTCAGCTCTTCAAAGTACAATTCCAGATGCTTTGGCATCTCTTCTAATGTATTAAATTCAATCTGGAACAACATCTTAAAAATGTGCTCCCGAAGTTCTGTTCTTACCATATCGGCTCCTTCCGTCCCTTATGCTTCTTTCGTCCATATTTCTTTTTGCAGGGCTTTTGCTTT
>ENA-OQDA01001075-OQDA01001075.1-human-gut-metagenome-genome-assembly--contig:-NODE-1075-length-10239-cov-2.081191_pt1 | contig 10239 bp, 10 predicted proteins | sample MGYA00242771_ERZ504603 | MGnify/ENA primary metagenome ERZ504603 (study PRJEB26092, sample SAMD00036328) | human gut metagenome | host: Homo sapiens | study: EMG produced TPA metagenomics assembly of...
CACACTGTCGGAGAACAAATCCAAATCTCCCTTGACCATGCTCAGGAATTCCTTGGAATCGTCCCGTATCCCTCTGCCATTCCAGAATCTGGCGCAGCCAGCTGAGCTTTGCCTCAGCGCTTCCCGCAGCCACCTGTCCGCTTCCGCTCTCCTTATACTTCCAGTGGGCGGCGATACCGTATTCCGCTGTCCTGTGCATCTCATAGGTACGGATCTGTATCTCAAAGGGCTGTCCGTTGCTCCCTATGAGGGTGGTGTGCAGGGACTGGTACATATTCTGTTTGGGCATGGCTATATAGTCTTTGAAACGGCCCGGAATAGGCTTATACATCTCATGGATGACGCCCAGGGCGGCATAGCAGTCTTTCACGGTCTCTACCATGATGCGCACTGCGAACAAATCATATATCTGGTCCAGAGTCTTGTTCTGGTTCACCATCTTTTTATAGATACTGAAGAAATGCTTCACACGTCCGCCCACCGTGGACTCAATGCCCGCATCCTCCATGTGGCTCTTGACCTCGTCCACGATTTCCTGGACAAAGGCCTCCCTTGTATCCTTGCGGAGGGCCACTTTCTCCACCAGGTCGTAATATACATCCGGCTGAAGGAACTTAAGGGACAGATCATCCAGTTCAATCTTAATCTTGGAAATGCCCAGCCTGTCGGCGATGGGGGCATAAATTTCCATGGTCTCCCTGGCCTTTTCCTTTTGCTTCTCCGGCTTCCAGTACTGACCTGTCCTCATGTTGTGAAGACGGTCCGCCAGCTTGATGATAATAACGCGGATGTCCTTTGCCATGGCCAAAAACATCTTGCGCAGGTTGTCTGCCTGGATCTCCACCTTGTCCTTATCCCAGTTTAACTGTGTCAGCTTGGTGACACCGTCCACCAGGAAGGAAACCTCAGAGCCGAACTCCTTGGTCAGCTGCTCCAGGGTCATAATGGTATCCTCTACCACATCATGAAGAAGCCCTGCTGCAATGGTCTCCTTATCCATCTCCAAATCGGCCAGTATAATGGCCACGCAGAGCGGATGGATGATATAGGGCTCCCCGGATTTGCGCTTCTGTTCCTTATGGGCCTCGTCCGCAATCCTGTAAGCCTTTTCGATCATGGTGATATCATCCGACGGATGATATTTACGAATTGTATTAATCAAGTCCTGATACAGCACTTCAGGGCTGGTAAAATCGGCCGGCGCTTCCAATTCGATATCCAGTTTTTCTTTTGTTCCCTCATTTGCCATATGTTCGGTCACCTTTTCCTATGGATAGTCAAGATACATTATAATTTTTTTTATGTAAAAAAGCAAGGGGCGCTTGAAAAAAAGCGGGGCCGGGCCGGAAGGCGGTCTTTTGACACGCTCTATACCGGTCCTGCCTCGTCAGACTTGTCATAAACGGCAATCCCGTTTTCTCTGTGCGCTTCACCCCGTACATGGCTCTGTCCGCCCGGTTTATCAGGTCCTTCATGCCCTCGGATTCCCTACGGACATAACAAAAAGGCCCATTTTTATTCTAACGGGGCCTTTCTGTAACCAAATCTATTTCATTTTCCTACTTGCCTTCATAAATAATCGCGGAATCCACATCATATCCCTTCAGATGCTCCCGCCCGTTCAGCCCTGCCAGCTCCATGACAAAGCAGATCTTTACCACCTGTCCGCCCAGCTGCTCAATCAGCTTCACAATGCCTCGGTAGTGCCTCCCGTGGCGATCAGGTCGTCCACAATAATTACCTTCTGGCCCGGACGGATGGCATCCTTGTGCATTTCAATGGTTGCCTGTCCGTATTCCAGATCATATTCCATGGCAATGGTCTCGCAGGGAAGCTTTCCCTTTTTGCGCACAGGCACAAATCCCTTGTGCTGTGCATAGGCCACCGGCACTCCAAAAGATAAATCCCCTTGATTCCGGACCTATCACCAGGTCGTAATCCAGGTCCTTCACCATGTCAATCAGACTGTCCACTGCCATGTGAAGCCCGTCTGCGTCCTGCAGGATGCTGGTCACATCCCGGAATATGATTCCAGGCTCCGGAAAATCCGGTATGCTTCTTACATACTCTTCTAACTTTTTCATGATGGTTTCCTCTCTTCCACATTCAGATTCTTAACCGTATCCCTGATTATCAGCTTATTGTTCAGGTAAATCCTCCGGTTGTCCACGATTCCCTCGTCCAGGCGCCGAAGCAGCACCCTGGCTCCCTCCCTGGCAATCTCCCCCATGTTGCGCTCCACTGTGGTCAAATGCATGTCCGAATAGCCAGACATATCCCAGTTGTCAAAACCCACAAGGGAAACATCATCGGGCACCTTAAGGCCGGCCTCCACAATGGCTGTCCTGGCGCCAAAGGCCATCTCATCGTTAAAACACAGCAGGGCCGTGGGCCGGAAGGTGAGAAGCTGTTTTGCCGCGGTGTATCCGCTGGCATACCGGTAATTGCCGCTGATAACAGGAAGGGCATCCGGATCCAGTCCGTGGCTGGTCATGGACGTCCTCCATCCCCTGCGGCGCAGCCGGCTGGAATCCAGCCCCGGATTTCCTTCTATGATACCGATGTTCCGGTGTCCGTTCTCCAGCAGATAGTCCATGGCCCGTTCCATGGCAAGGGCCTCATCCGTGGTCACATTGGGCGCGTCCACGTCCACGGCACGGCAGATAACTGACATGGGAATTTTTTTGTCCAGGACCTCGTTCATAAACTCCATGTCCTCGCTTCGCTGGGACAATACGATGATTCCGTCAAAATAGCTGGGATTCAGTGTTCCGGGCTCATGCATATCAATACCTTTAACCACTACATTATACTTGCTTCCCGCAACACTGTAAACCCCTGTCAGCACGTCATGGAGCACAAACGGCGATGTCATCTTACTGATGGTAGAGAAATACAGCCCAATTACATAGGATCTGGATTTTTTCAGGTTAATGGCGGCCTGGTTGGGCACATACCCCATCTCCTGAGCCAGGCGCAGTATGTTCTTCCTGCTCTCCGTATTCTCAGCCCCTATGCCGTTTAAGGCCCTGGATACCGTGGAATAGGAAACCCCAGCCCTTTTCGCGATATCCTTTATCGTCACTGCCATAATATCCCCCTCTTTGCTGTCCCCTATAAGCATTTACATCATTCCCGTTCGGGCGTACGAATACAATCTAACTCGTTTTCCGGCTTCTGTCAAATGCTTCCGCAGACACGGCCGATATTTTCCGTGATGATGGCAGGGCCGTCCTGTCCCTCCACCTTTACATCCTTAAGAATCAGCTCCTCAATCTGGTTGGCGTAAATCCCCATGCGGCATATATGGGAGCTGCAGCCATCCATCATGGCTGGCTGCCCTTCCCTGGCAGACGCCGCATAGGTAACGCGGATACGATTCATCTCCACCCGTTCAATCCGCTGCTCCGGAAGACCATACATGTAGGCTGCCGCCACATGGCAGTTTTCCGCCTCTATATCCTGAAAGCACAGGCTCTTAATCAAAGGAGTTCTGTCATCCACCAGAAGCGCCTCCTTTGTGCGTACATATTCGCTGTGACCGTCCGGGTCACAGAAATAGAAACAGTTGATAACAAAGGGAGTCATCACATGGTCCATGCGGATGTGTTCAAAGACAATCCCGTCCACCACGGCATCCTTTCCCCGGCCCCTGCGCGTCTTGATACGCAGTCCCCTGTCCGTGTGCAGGAACATGCAGTCCTTAACGGTCAGGTTCTTTACCCCGCCCGCCATCTCACTTCCGATAGTAACAGAGCCATGGCCGTCCCTCATACAGCATCTGCGGATGGATATGTCCTTTGACGGCCGTTTATAGGTGGATCCCATATAGATTTTTCCCGACTTTACGGCAATACAGTCATCTCCCAGTGAGAAATAGACACCGGCAATCTCCACATCCTGACAGGATTCCGGGTCCAGTCCGTCGGTATTCGGCGAATCCTTGGGATTCAGCACCTTAAGGTCAAAGAACCTGAGGTGGTCGGAGAAATAGGGATGGATATTCCAGCTGGGGCTGTTCCTCACCGTGATTCCCTGAACCGTCACCTGCCGGCACCGCTCCAGGAAAATCATCCTGGGGCGGCAGGCCGTGTGTATTACCTTGGGCTCATGCCACCAGTTTCCCTCCCCGGCTCCTGCGTTCCCGTCTATGGTTCCCTGTCCATATATAACGGCGCCTTTCACGTTTACGCCGGTTATGATGCCGGTAAACATGGGAAGGGGATTGCCCTCCCATGTACCCAGATTGTATTCGTCCTGCTCGTCATAGCTCTGGATCATTCCCTGGAACACAGGAAAACGGGTCCGGTCCGTATACGCGGACAGCACCGCCCCCTCAGCCAGCTCAATGTTCACATCATCCTTTAAGAACAGGGTCACAATGCGGTAGATCCCGGCCGGAATCAGTACCCGGCTCTTTTCAGGACAGGCCATAATGGCAGCCTGGATAAACAGAGTGTCATCCTGAATCCCGTCCCCCTTTGCCCCGAAATCACGCACATCCAATGTGACGAATTCGCTGTCCGTGGTAAAGGAGGACTTAAGCACAAGTCCCTCCCCGCTTCTGCACTCCACCTGATAGCTGGTATCAGGCTTCAGATCATAAATGCTTGTAACAGCATTTCCCGTTTCCCGGATAAATTTCCCGTTCAGATAGAGGCGGTACATCCGGCTGGTCTCATATGTACCGCCGTCCTCTATCTCCAGTACGGCGCAGCGCGCGTTTTTATAAATCACCTTTAAATCCATTGCCTTATACCTCTTTTCTGATCTGTCTCTCTGTGGCTGCTGTCATACCAGGAATGGGGCCCCTCCCAGGAGAGCCCCCATTTCCATCCAGGCCAACCCTGGTCGTTTTCTATTTTAACCCTTAACACCGCCTGCCGCAATACCATCAATAAAAGAATCCTGTGCACAGAAGAACACAATCAGCGACGGTACAATGGAAATCAGAGACATGGCCAGGATACGGTTCCACTGGAAGCCAACATCTCCGTCCATGGACATGCGCAGGTATACGGAGTTCGTATATTTCTGCATATCCGCAATGTAAATCAACGGGCCCTGGAAATCGTTGTTAGTCCACATGAACTGAAACAGGGCGCAGGACACCAGAGACGGCTTCAGCATGGGGACAATTACGTACCACAGCGTCTTTAATGTATTGCAGCCGTCAATCTTGGCAGCTTCCTCCAGCTCCTTGGGCACTCCCCTGAGGAACTGGATCAGCATGAATACAAAGTAGGTATCTGCTGCAAACAGGGAAGGTACAATCAGAGGAAGGTAGGTGTTCACCCATTTCCACTTGTTGAACATAATGTACTGGGGCGCATTGAGAACCACCTGGGGAAGAAACAGGGTGGACATCAGCAGCGCAAAGAAAATCTTCTTTCCCTTAAAGTCAAACCGCCCGAACCCATAGGCAGCGATAGTGGCGGACACCACGGTGAAAATCACCTTGGGAATCACAATTTTATATGTATTAATCAGGGAGGTAATCAGGGATATCTTGCCTCCATAGCTCTTAAAGGCATTGCTGTACCCGTCGAACACAGGGTTCTTAGGCAGAAACCATGCGCTGGTAAATATTTCGGAGTTGGTCTTAAAGGTGGCCCAACCATCCAGATTAGAGGGTATACCATGATGAATCCCACCAGAATCAGCAGGGTGTAGCGGATTGCCGTGCTGACCTTCCGTTTTGTCTCTCTTGTCATACATCCCTACCTCCCTTCCTCGTCTGAATAATACACCCATTTTTTCTGGCTGATAAACGCCACCGCTGTCAGCGTCATGACAATCAGGAACAGAATCCATGCCTGTGCGCTGGCCATTCCCATCTTATGGCGCAGGAATGCATTGTTGTAAATCAGCATGGAAATCAAGGTGGTTGCGCCGTTTGGCCCGCCCTTTGTCACCAGGAACGGAGCGTTAAACTCCTGGAATGCCTGGCAGAGCTGGGTAATCAGGTTATAGAAAATAACCGGTGTGATAAGGGGTACCGTAATCTTAAAGAACTGGGTCCACTTGCCTGCGCCGTCAATGGAGGCAGCCTCATACAAGTCTTCGGACACGCCCTTTAAGGCTGCCAGGAAGATAACCATAGCGGAACCGAACTGCCATACACGGAGAAGTACGATCACCATCAGGGCGCTCATGTCTCCGGCCATCCAGTTGATCTCCGGGATACCGAACGCGCCTAAAACGGTGTTGATCAGGCCGTCTGTGTTAAATACAGCTCTCCACAGGATAGCGATCGCGATGGAGCCGCCCAGAATGGAAGGGATGTAGTAAGCGGTTCTGAAGAAGTTTACGCCCTTTAACTTAAAGTTTAAGATGTAGGCAATAAACAGAGCGAACATCAGCTTTAAGGGCACGTCAAAAATGGCGTATTTAAACGTTACCACAAAGGCGCGGATGATATCGGGATCCGTAAAGATCTTCTCGTAATTCATCATGCCGTACTTGGTAATGCCATTGAAAAGGTCGTAGTTGGTGAAGCTGTAAAAAAGGGATGAGAGGAAGGGATATACCTTAAACAGGATAAAACCAACCAGCCAGGGCAGGATGTACAGAAGGCCGATATTCAGCGCCCAGAATCCTTTCTTGTTTTTCATACGGTTACCTCCATAATATTTCGTACTTTTATACGCGGTCCGCATACTTTTCTGCCAGGAGAGTGCCCAGGGCGCAGCCCTTTTTTATGGCGTATGCGAGCTGCTCGCCGGAAGCCTCTTTGGAAGCCTCCAGATGTTTTCTTATGCCTTCACGGAACATGTCCTGGAGCGCTCTGTAATGCTCATAGATCTCCGGAGACATCTCCTCTATCATGTCGATCAGCAAGGCCAGATCTGCCTCGCTGAGAGTTTTCTGTGTTTTAAAATAAGTAACAATACTGCTGTAATTTTCTTTGTTTTTAACTGCTTCTCTGATTTCTTTTTCTGTCATATTCACTGTTCCCTTCAAAGGGAGGCAGCGTCTGAAAGGGACGCTGCCGTTTATTTCTTGCGGATTAGTAGTTGCTGTAGCACTCATCAATGCCCTTAAGCAGTTCCTCGGCAGCCTCGGCAGATGTCGTGTTGCCTGCGGACAGCTTACCGAATACCTTGTAGTATACGCCGTCAGGGTTAGCCTTTAAGTCATTATGCTCGAAGTAGGGATCCAGAGGGAACTTGCTGTATGCAGTCACCTTGGAGTTTGCTTCCTTAACCATCTCATCGCCGATTCCCTTCTCATTGAGAATCTCAATTGCCTTCTTGGAGCAAGGGATACCTCTCTCAGTACCGGAGATTTCGATGCCTTCATCCTCATTTAACAGGAAGTTGATCAGCATGGCTGCTTCCTTCGGATGCTCAGAATTTGCTGCAACTGCAAATGCCATGGATACCTTGGTAAATCCGCCGTTGTGATCGCCGAACTTGATGAAGTCGCCGATTACCAGCTCCTGTCCAGGCTTATCTGTACTCTCTGCGATCGCCTGCTGGAACTTGCTTACAGAAGAATCCCACTCAAGGATACCTGCATACTTACCGTTGATCCACTTAGCGTTCTTGTCAAGAGAGTCTGCCATATCGCCCTGAAGTGTAGCCAGAGTAGGAATTACATGATTCTCTTCCAGCTTTGTGATGAAATCCATACCTTCCTGGATCTCTTCCTTTGTATACTGAACAGCTCCGTCCTCTACCCAGGCCTTGCCGTACTTGCTCTCTAAGTAGTATACCAGGAAGATCGCACGGTCGTACTCGCCCAGTGCCAGAGGATAATAATCGTCGCCGTATGCCTTAAATGCCTCTCCGGCTGCCAGTAAGGATGCCTCGTCTGTAGGAAGCTCGCATCCGATCTCATCAAATGTGGTCTTATTCCAGTAGAACAGACGGCCTGTCAGAGAAATCGGAACTGCCATCAGCTTTCCGTCTGCCTTACACTGATCCAGAACCTCCTGGTCAAACTGTGTCAGGTCGATCACATCGCTGTACTCGTCCAGATTTACGAAATTCTTACCGTTTCCGCTATAGGATGTGATCCAGTTCCAGTTGATCTGCATTACGTCAGCTGCATTGCCGCCCTGGATTGCCAGAGCCTGCTTCTCTTCCCAGCCGGTCCATGCGCCATACTCAGCCTCAACCTTGATGTTTGGATACTTTTCCATGAAAGCGGCGATTGCCTTTTCTGTTGCCTCATGACGGGCATCACCGCCCCACCATGAAAACTTTAAGGTAACTTCCTCATTGCTCGCTGCGCTGTCGCCGCCCTCAGCCTTACCTGCTGCAGTTGTATCTGTAGATGCGGACGTACCGCCGCAGGCTGCCAGAGATAATGCCATGGTAGATGCCAGAGCCAGAGATACTGCTTTTTGAAATTTCTCTTCATTTACTCTCTCCCTTTCTTTTCCCCTTCGCATACACATTTTGCAAAGGTTTGCAACGTTAATCAAAAATTATGCACATTTCCTAGGTAAGTATTTACATTTTTGTATGCTTTTAAGTAAACGTGCTCATTTCTTTAGGTATTTTCATCATAGCATTATTGCTTTCAGTTGTCAATTATGTATTGTGTATATTTTAACATATATTTTTTGTGCATTATGCCCAGTTTTATTATTTACTTTTTTATGATAATATGGTTTTAAAGCAGGAATTCATATATCACATAGAAATACAGGTATTTTTCGCCAAAACTTTTTTCAGACTGCCCTAATATATAATGGCATTTATTACCTGTTTTTTTGCATGCAAACGTTTACAGCCTTTTTTCCTCTCTGCTGTCTTCGAAAGCACTGCTGTTTGTGATACAATTCAATAAGGATAAAAGGAGAATCTAAATTTATGATACGGATTTTAGACAATTACATTGACCAGCTGCTGAAAAAAAGCACCCCCCAGGCTCCTGTCTGGAATATTGAAAAGATCAAAAACGGATCGCCTTCTACCTGGAACTATATCGATGGCTGTATGATCAAGGCCATTCTGAACTGTACCATATTACCAAAAATGAAAATACCTGGAGCTTTGCGATGCCTTTATCGACTACTTTGTGCAGGAGGACGGCTCCATCACTTCCTATGATCCAAAGGAATATAATCTGGACAATGTAAATGCCGGCAAAACCCTTTTCGATCTCTATGAGCTTACCGGACGGGAAGAAGTACCGCAAAGCCATCGACACGGTATACAGCCAGCTGAAAGGGCAGCCAAGAACCACAACAGGCAACTTCTGGCACAAGATGATCTATCCAAACCAGATCTGGCTGGATGGCCTGTATATGGCCCAGCCCTTCTATATGCAGTATGAAGTAACCTATAATAACGGCGCTAACTGCCAGGACTCCTTTGAGCAGTTTCTTCATGTATATGACCTCATGAAAGACACACGCAACGGCCTGTACTACCACGCATATGATGATTCCAGAGAATCCTTCTGGTGCGACCCCGTCACAGGCCTGTCAGACAATTTCTGGCTGCGCGCACTGGGCTGGTATGCCATGGCCCTGATCGATACCATGGAGGTAATGCCGGGATCCATGGCCCAGGAGAAGGAAAAGCTGGGCGCTATTTATAAGGAACTGATTGACGCCATGCTGCCCTATCAGGACAAGGAAACCGGTATGTGGTATCAGGTTGTAAACAGAGGCCGCATTAAGCCAAACTATCTGGAAACCTCCGGCTCCGCCATCTTCGCCTATGCAATCATGAAGAGCGTGCGTCTGGGCTATCTGGATGAAAGCTATTTTACCTTTGGAGAAAGGGCATTTACCGGCATCTGTGAAACATATCTCTCTGAAGAAAACGGAGAACTTCAGTTAGGCGGCATCTGCCTGGTTGCAGGACTTGGAAATAAAGAAATGCGGGAAGGCACCTTTGACTACTATATGAGAGAACCCATTGTAAAAAATGAGGCAAAGGCGTAGCCCCTCTGATCCTTGCTTACATTGAAATCCTGCTCCGCGAAAAGGCAGGCACACAGGAGTAGATTTTATGCTGAAAGAAGAACGACAGGCACTGATCTTAAACAAGCTTCATACATCAGGAAAGGTTGTGGTAAGCCAGCTGGCAGCCGACCTTAAGGTTTCCGAGGAATACAGTCCGCAGAGATCTGCTGGATCTAGATCAAAAAGGACTGCTAAAACGGGTGTTTGGAGGGGCAATCCCTCTGGAACGTCCGGTCATCGGTTTTTTCGACCGGGAAGAGGCAGACGTAGAGCTGAAGCAGAAGCTCGCCGAAAGAGCCCTGGGCTTTCTGGAG
>ENA-OQDA01001078-OQDA01001078.1-human-gut-metagenome-genome-assembly--contig:-NODE-1078-length-10212-cov-1.432127_pt1 | contig 10212 bp, 9 predicted proteins | sample MGYA00242771_ERZ504603 | MGnify/ENA primary metagenome ERZ504603 (study PRJEB26092, sample SAMD00036328) | human gut metagenome | host: Homo sapiens | study: EMG produced TPA metagenomics assembly of...
CACTGCTGCCTCCCGTAGGAGTCTGGGCCGTGTCTCAGTCCCAATGTGGCCGTTCAACCTCTCAGTCCGGCTACCGATCGTCGCCTTGGTGGGCCGTTACCTCACCAACTAGCTAATCGGACGCGAGGCCATCTCAAAGCGGATTGCTCCTTTGATCCCAGGACCATGCGGCCCCGGGATGTCATGCGGTATTAGCGTCCTTTTCAGAACGTTATCCCCCTCTGAGAGGCAGGTTACTCACGCGTTACTCACCCGTCCGCCACTAAGTTTGAAGGGCAAGCCCCTCAAGCTCCGTTCGACTTGCATGTGTTAGGCACGCCGCCAGCGTTCGTCCTGAGCCAGGATCAAACTCTCTAAAATATTGTATTTAATCACTTTCGTGTTTAAACCACATTTCAGAGCCTTTGTTCTGCTCTTCTCACGATACACTAACGTGTATTCTTTCGCGGTCTTTTTTCTGAAGTTCCGCCTCTTCCTGTCCGGTCGCTTCCACTCTCTCAAGTGAAAACCAAACCCCTTTTTCTTAAAAAACATATACTTAAGTCCCATTCCCAGGAGAATCGGAACCAGGTTCACCGCCAGCTGCAAAAGGGGCATGTTTTTATAATTCAGATAAATATTATTCCTGGCAGCCAGCTTTACCTTGAAGGGATTGTACTTGGAACCGCTGGTGCCGCTTCCCACATGGTAAACCATGGCCGTGGGACAGTAGATGTTGTCATATCCCGCAATTCTGGCCCTGTAGCCAATGTCCAAATCCTCCAGGTACGCAAAATGCATCTCGTCAAAGTATCCGATTTCATCAAACACCTCCCGGCGGTAGATGGCTGCCCCGGCGCAGGCCGAGAAGATGCGGCAGGCCCTGTTATATTTTGCGGATGAGCGTCCCACTCCCCTCTGGTATGCCCAGCCTAACAGACTGTACATATCCCCGGCATCGTCCATCAGCTCCCTGTTGCAGAGCTGAATCATCTTGCAGCTGACGGAAAATATCTTTGGGGAGCGCTCAATGGCCTTAATCATTTCTCCCACATAGTGGAAGTCCGGCTCCGTGTCATTGTTGAGCAGAATCACATAGGGAGTCGCCGCCGCCTTAAGGCCCACATTCACAGCACCGGAGAACCCGGTGTTCTCCGGCAGGAAAATGGCAGGAATCTCTTGCTCCTTCAGCCACTCCACGCTTCCGTCCGTGGAACCGTTGTCCACCACCAGGATGTCAAAATCCCGGCAAATCTGCATGCTGAGAGCTTTGAAACAGGGTTCCATAAACTTAAGCCCGTTATAATTGGGTATGACGATGGTCACCTTTCTGCCGCCTGCCTGTCCTTCGGCCGGTTTCATTCCCACGTCCCGCTTCATTGCCGCATCCTGCTTTATAATCGCATCCCGCGTCATTGCCGCGTCCCGCTTTATAATCGCATTCTGCCTCATAATCATTTCTATGGTCACTCATGTGCTTTCGTATCGTCCTCCGGCGCAAACTGTTCGTAAACCTTAAGGTCATAAGGCTCACCTATTTTTTCCTTCAGAAGGTCCCTGAGCGCGAAATTAGATTTGCGCAGCGTCAGGTTGGGGTTGTAGAAGGGGTCGCCATTTTGAATAATATCAGGCCACTTCCGTATGAAAATGGCCACCTCCCGGTTAAAGCGGGCTATCTTTTCAGGCGTATCCTCCAGTCCTCTGGACTTGGATTCATAGTGGTAAAAGCATGAATAAGGCGCATACACTACCATTTTTCCCAGGGCGCGTACTTTCATGCAGTAATCAATGTCATTAAAAGCCACTGCCAGCTCCGGGCTCAAACCTCCCACCTGGTCAAAGACGGATTTCTTCGTCATGAGGCAGGCCGCCGTGACGGCGCTGTAGTCCTGGGCACACATGGCTCTGTGGAAATAGCTGTTCTCGGCCTTATGAAGTCCGATAAATGTATGGCCCGCAATGCCGCCAAAGCCTATGACCACTCCGGCATGCTGTATGGTGTCATCCCCATAGAGAAGTCTGGCTCCTGCAATGCCCACATCCTCCCTCTGGCAGAATCCCAGCATTTCCTTTATACTGTCCTCTTCAATCAGCTCCGTGTCATTGTTGAGCAGCAGCAGGTATTCACCCTTTGCAAAGGAGGCTCCGTAATTATTGATGGCTGAATAGTTGAAGCCCTCCTTCCAGGTAACCACCGGAAATTGGTGTGCTCCGCCTGCATCTTATCATAGTAGGCAAAGGTTTCCTTCTGGGAACTGTTATTTTCCACGATAATGAATTCCAGGTTCCGGTATGACGATTTCTCCATCAGGGACCGCACGCACACATCCAGGTCCTGGCTGTGGTCCTTGTTGGGGATGATGACGGACACCAGAGGTTCCCCCTGTATCTCAAAGGTGGTATGGTAAATACCATAGTCCACGCCCTTCTCCACCTTCACCGCCGGAATTCCCATACGCTCATAGTGGGCCATGATGGCTCTGGATCCGGCCTCAAAGGCATACATCTTGCTCTCCGGGTTGCTGGCCGTGGAATTTTGATGGCAGCGCCAGTGATAGAGGACCTTGGGAATATGGTATACCCTCTTTGCCGCCTCCGTACACCGGAAAATGAAATCATAATCCTGGGCGCCGTCAAACTCCTGGCGGAATCCGCCCACCTGCTTTAACAAATCCTGCCTTATGATGAACAGATGGCATATATAATTGACGCTGGTCAGCAAATCCGGGTTGAAATCCGGTTTGAAATGAGGGTCAAACAAGGCCTTTCCATCCATGTCCAGCTTATCCTCATCAGAATAAATAACCTGGCAGTCCGGATTTTCATTGATTGCCTTCACGACCTCATAAAAAGCATTGGGAGGAAGCGTATCGTCATGGTCGGCCAGGATGACAAAGTCTCCCCTGGCCATATCCAGGGCTGCATTGGTATTGCCTGAGATTCCGCGGTTGCTGCCCAGAATCTCATAGCGCACACGCCGGTCACGGTCCGCATACTTCTTAAGCACACGCTCCAGCCCCTCACCCCTGGGGCTTCCGTCTGCAACACATATCTCCCCAGTTTGTATAGGTCTGTCCCATGATAGAGTCCAGCATTTCCCTGAGATAGCGCTCCGGGGTCTTATAGGCGGGAATCACAACAGACAGCATGGGCTCAAAATCAAATAAATGCTTTCTCTGCTCCGCCAGCTCCTCGTCCGTTGGTTTGGTCAGCTCATACCACTCGCTGTAGTCGTAATCATTGTCAATTCCCTGCAGCTTGTGCTTTGACTTGACCACAGGGCCTTAAGCCATGCTCCTTCCAAAAATCCATGGCCACATGGACTGTCTCCATGTTCATCAGGTCCTTAAGCTTCTCCATGCGCTTGTGGGCCACGCTGGCCCGCCTGGCAATCAGTTCCTCATGTACTTGATTTTTGCCTGGCGTCCCTCGCAGCGGATCAGCAGGTAATAATCCTTCCCCCGCTCATAGGGAAACTGGATGTCAAATCCAAATTCCCGGTCATAGACCTTCTTAAAATATATCTGGCTCACATCATCCCTGCGGGTATTTACATGCTTAAATTTTACCGGCTGGCGCTTCTCATCCTCCACCCGGAAGGTGGCCTTGCTGTCAGGGGATTTACCTATAGCCCATCCGTTAAGGGTAATGGAATTCTCCCGGATGCGTACCACGTCTATCTTATATTTCATGCTTCATTACCGCCCTTTTCTCTTCCTCATTAAAATTAATACGCTCTTCCTCAATGACCAGGGGGCGCTTCATCACCCGCTGGTTGATGCTCATAATGTACTCTCCCAGAAGGCCGATAAAGAAAATCTGCACAGAGCCCAAAAACAGCATGCCGATCAGCATGGGCGCCATGCCTGCCGGGAAACGGTCCCAGACCGAAATCCACGCATTCATTACCAGGTTAGCAGCATGGCGATGGCATGCTGACAACAGCGCATATGCTGCCGAAAATCGTAGCCAGACGCAGGCCTGCTTTGTATAGGAAGTAACGCTGAGCATGGCGGCATCGTACAGCCGGTAGAAGTTATTATGGGTCTTGCCCGCCCTGCGGCGCGGCTGCTCATAGGGAATCTCCTTGCGGCGGTATCCCAGCTCAGCCACGATCCCCCTGAGGAAAGGCGTGGGGTCATCCAGGCTGCGCAGAACCTCGATGAACTCTCTGTCATAGAGACCGGAACCGGTAAAATGCTCAATCTGCTCCACATCCGACAATTTCTTGATGGTCTTGTAATAGCAGCTTCTGAGCCAGTACATCAGGCGGTTTTCCTTGCTGCTTGTCTTGATGCCGATGACGATTTTATATCCCTTCTCCCACTCGTGGATGTATTTAGGAATCATTTCCACAGGGTCCTGGAAATCCGCCACCATCTCGATGACGCAATCTCCCGTGACCTGGAGCATTCCGTAATAGGGGGGAATTGAACTGACCGAAATTCCGGGCATTGAGTATGGCCTTGATGCGTGGGTTGTCCGCGCACAGGCCCCGGATAATGTCCCTGGTGCCATCCGTGGAATCATTATCAATGAATACCAGCTCATAGTCATACCGTGGCAGCTCTTTTTCCAGGATTTCCGTCACCGCCCTGCTGATAGGGCCTACGTTTTCCGCTTCATTATAACAGGGAATCAATACGCTGATTTTCTTCATATCTCTCTATGCTTCTTTCTCTATGGTTTCTTCGATGCCCTGGCGGAAGGTATACCGTTCCTCCCACCTGCCGCCTGTGAGTCTCTTAAGTCTGGTGATGTCAGGCCGGATGGACAGGGCGCCCTCCTTGGCCTGCGCAAAGGTCCCGTACTCCAGAGTTCCCTTAAATCCCACAATTTCATGGATTTCCTCCACAAAGGATCGAAGGGGCCTGGTGTCCTGACTGGCTATGTTGACAATAGCGCTTACGGGACCGCCGGAACCGTCCTTTTTCCAATCCTGCCCTTCTATCACAGCCTGCCTGTATAATTCATATACTGCCTGTACCGCATCCTCAATATACATAAAATTCCACATATGCCTGCACGCGCTCAGGGAAACCTTCTTATCCTGCCTTAAATCCCGCACCAGGGTGGATATGATGGACCACGGATGATCCCCGCAGCCGTACACACTGAAAAATCTCAGATGGTAATAGTGAAGGCCCAGACGGCTGCAAAGGGGAGCTGCCTTCTGGTAAAACTCCCATTTTGCCTTTCCGTATTCATTGATGGGACGGCAGGGCGCTTCCTCTTCCATGATTCCGTCAACAGCCCCGTATTCCACTCTGGAACCAGCGTCCATGAATACCCGGCATCCCAGACGTCCGGCTGCCTCCACACAGTCCAGGGAGCCTGCCACATTGCGGGCCTGAACCTCCGGCGAGTCTATCTCCTCCCGGTTCACGCCTCCCCAGGCCATATGGAAAAAGCCGTCTGCATGTCCCACCTCAGGGACGCATTCCAGAACATGGGCCAGGTCGCAGGCCACTGTATGCAGTCTCTCATGAACAGGAAGGGCGTCCAGATGAAGGGAATCCGGACGCACCAGGGCGTACACATGGGCCCCCTGCTCCAGAAACACCCTGGCCAGATTGCTTCCTATAAAACCGGTTGCTCCGGTAATTACTACGCGCATGTTATCATCCCTCCTAAACCATCTCCAGATGGTTGGAACGCATGGCCCTGATTTCCACGGCGGTCCCGAACTTCTGGCGTATGCTTGCCGCTATCTCATCCGTATAACCGGGCGCCGTGATTATGATGGCATCCACCGGGTGTTCATGGAAATGATCCGGTCCAACGATGGGAAGATGGGACGCGGGGGCAAACTTTCCCTGCTTAAAGGGTGCGGAATCTATGATATACCTTGCCTTTTCCCCCAGCTTGGTAGTGGCTGCAAGGGTAAAGCCCTGGTGGCTGGCTCCCCAGATGGCCACCTTCTTATCCCAGGCATCCAGGTACTTCATATAAGTCTCCATCTCCCGTTTCAAATTCACATAACACTCCAGCAGGTTCTCCGTATCCATCTGCGGACGTTTCCTTACAATAACGGAAAGGGTGTCCCGGTTGATAACCTCGCACTCTTCCACCTGGAACCCGTTGCGCTCCAGAAGGGGGGTAAGGGTCTCAAAGGTGTAGTAGGCCAGATGGTCCCGTATCAGTTCATAATAGCTGTTGTGGTCCATGATATATTCAAAGCTGGGGACTGTGATAAGCCCCATGGCATCGTCCTCCAGGTTGCGGTATATGGCCTGGAGCATGGTGCTGGGGTCCGGCTGGTGCTCCAGGAAATTAAAGGACAGGAATACGTCATACAGCCCGCCTGCAAACCGCGTATCCTCTGTCTCCGTAAACCCTTCCGTCACATCCAGCCCCTGGGCCCTTGCCAGCTCCACCAGATGGGGATCATGCTCTATGCCGTGAACCTCCACCGGAAATTCCGACAGAACCTTTAAGAATTCTCCCTGGCCGCACCCCACTTCGATGAATTTCTTTCCCTCCAGATGATAGCTGTCAATGAGATGCTTATACTGGTATCTGCGCAGCTCCACCATGGTCTTTGAAAAACCTCCGGCCCGAATTACATCCCGGTAATAGTCCACCGGCTCACAGTCAAACTGGACCAGCCCGCAGCCCATGCACTGGCATAAATCCAGGGTCAGTCCCCGGTCCTCCTTTACCCCCTGTGCATCCGGCATGTGCTGGGCCGAGGCAGGCATATTATCTAACGTAAGCAGCGGCGTCTCCCCATAACGGGGGCGCCGCAGGCGATGCATCGTTTCATAGACAATTCTCCTTATATAATCCAATCATTTCCCTGATTCCGTCCTCAAACGAAATCTCCTGGGCGAATCCTGCTGCTTCCTTAAGCTTCCTGATATCCGGCACCAGGGATACCACTCCCTCTGCATTGGGCGGCCGTTTTCCATATTCATAGGTGCCCTTTTCACCGCAGAGCCGGTGCATCTGTTCAATGTACGACTTAAGGGGCGGGTGTCTTCTCCTGCCACATTATACACGCCGGCCGGTACTTTGGCAAGCAGAAGCCCTGTCAGGGCCCTGGCCGCATCCCTCACATGAAGGAAATTCCACTGCTGGGTACATGCCCCAAGCTCCATCCTGCCTCCTTTAAGAAAGGTATTGAGGCAGGTGGACACCAGGGACCAGGGATGGTCTCCGGGACCGTAAACGCTGAATATCCTGGCATGGATATAATCAATCCCCAGGGCCTTTGCCTCTTCCCCTGCCCTGCGGCATACCTCCAGCTTGTCCTTTCCGTATTCAGAGACAGGGCGGCACAAAATCTCCTCGCCCATAACGCCGTCCGCAATGCCGTACTCGGCTTGGGAGCCGCAAAAAAGAAACCTGGCGCACCCCAGACGGGCTGCCGTGTGAAGGGAATCCAGGGCATACCCGATGTTGCGGGCCTGGACATGAGGGTCCTGGCGGTTGGCGCTGCCGGCCCCCTCCCAGCCCAGATGAAGCCACAGGTCTGCCTTTGTTTTGGAGTCAGAACGGGATTTTAAAACCGGACAGTGGACCAGTTCCGGGCAGGCGTCCAGCTTACCGATGTCCTTCAGGGCAAAGGGAAGGACGGTAAGGCGCCCCCCTTCTTTTCCGGCTTCTTTTCCAGCTTCTTTTCCAGCCTTATTGCCTGTCTCTTCCCCAGTCTCTTCTCCTGTCTTTTCCCCGGCTTCCGCCCCGGTCCGTTCAAGCCGGCCGCGCCCCGGAGAGTCCGGCCTTACCACGGCAAATACATGATGGCCGCCTGCCAGCAGTTCTTTTGTAACAGCCCTTCCGATAAAACTGGTAGCTCCTGTTACGATTACACGCATAACATATACTCCTTCTTATCCCGGATCTCCCGCGGCAGGCCTGTCCTTTGGTCTGCTGGCAGGTCTATCCCTTGATCCTGGGGAATAATCATATTTTCCATCCATCTCCTCATCCGGCAGGAAGGGCGACAGGTCCTCCAGGGGCGGCGACACCATGGTGCCGTCCGGCAGTCTCTTGGCGGATGACTTGGGTTCAAAGTTCTGGTCCATGGACACGAATACCTCGCAGATAGCAGGACCCTCTGCCGCCAGGGTTTTCTCCACAGCCTTCCCCAGCTCGCTGTTGTGCCTTGCTGACACGTAGGGGTAGCCGTAGGCCGCCGCCAGCTTATCCAGAGCCGGGAAGCTCAAATCCCCGCTGTCCACGCCGATTCCAATCAGCGGCTCCCCAAAGAAATTCTTCTGGGTCTGGCGGATGGAATGGTATCCCCCGTTGTTAATCACAAATATCTTAATCCCCATTCTGTGGTGGATGATGGTCTGCAGCTCCTGAAGATTCATCTGCATGCTTCCGTCCCCAGTCACCAGGATCAGGTCCTCTCCGCTTCTGTCCCCGCCCTGGCTGTAGCAGCCCTTATCCCTGGAAGCAGTCCCAGGCGCCTATGGCTGCCGGCAGGTCATATCCCATGGAGGCAATGGCGGAATTGGTTATGAAACGCTGGCCCTTTTTTATGATATAGGCGTGTCCCCCCACCACACAGGCTGAGCCATTGCCCACCACCGTCACCTGCCCCTCTCTCAGGCTGCTGCTGACAGCATGGATAAACGCGTACACATTGGCCGGTTCCTCATCCGTATGGGCAAAGTGCTTGGGCAGTATAACAGGATATTTCTCCTTCCACATGGCGCAGGTCCGGCTCCATGTCATATCCCTGAGGCCCTTTCCTCCGTCATAAACTACCTGTCTGCCGCCGGGACGGCTGACGCTCTCGGGAAGGCTCCCCTCTTCCTCTGCCAAAATACGGTCCAGAACCAGGTTCATCTGTTCCAGAAGATCCTTTGCATCGGCATGGACCCGCATGTCGCTGCGGACCGACGGCTTTTTCAGCTCCTCCTCATCTATATCATTGACAATCACATAAGCCTCTCTGGCCCATGTCTCAAAGTTATACCCCACCTGCCGGATGCTCAGACGGCTTCCGACGGAGAGCACCAGGTCGCTGTTCTGAACGGCAAAATTCCCCGGCCTGTCCCCCATATTGCCTGCGCGGCCCACGTACAGAGGGTGGGTATCATACATGATATCCTCGCTGTCCCAGCCCGTAATCACAGGAACGCCCAGCTTTTCAGCCACATCCATGAATACATCATGGGCTCCCGCTATGCGGATGCCGTTACCCGCATTAATGACAGGACGCTTTGCCGCCCTTATCTTATCTATAATGGTACAGGCAGTGGAAGCGTCAGCCTTTCCCGGCAGCACCTGGCGGTGTTCTCCCTTTCCCGCCTCGTCCTCCGGTATCCTGTGTCCCCCGTCCTTTCCGGCCCAGCCGTTTCCTCCGGCCTCGTAGTCAGCCGGGTCAAAGCCGGGAAGCGCCTCTGTCTCCACAAATGCGCCCTGGACATTCAGGGGAATATCCAGCCAGCAGGGGCCCGGACGCCCGGACCGGGCCAGATAAAGGGCCTTCTCCAGACAGTAGCGTATCCGCATGGGATCGATGACCATCTCCGAATATTTTGTCATGCAGTCAATGGCTTTACATATGTCAAACTCCTGGTCTCCCATGGCGCGGATGCCCACGCCGGACCACCTGGCCGTGGTATCATAGCGCACCTGCCCCGACAATACCAGCATGGGAATAGAATCCAGCCATCCCCCCACCACTCCGGTAATGGCATTGGTCCCTCCCGGACCCGTCGGTGACGCAGAGCGCCGCAATGCGGTTGTGAATCCTGGCATAAGCCTCAGCAGCCATGGCGCATGCCTGCTCATGGTGTTATAGATACAGTGAAGCCCCTCCTGGTGTCCCAGGCCGTCATCCAGGTGCATGGCTCCTCCCCCTGTCACCATGAAAGCCTGGCTGATTCCCTCCTCCACCAGCTTGCCTGCTATATAATTGGAAATCTTCATTTTCATAAATTAAGGTCCCCCTTCCGGTCTATCAACTATGGAGAGTATAGCATAAAACGCCTTAAAATAATACTATATTTTCTCTTACAATGACCGCCGGAGCGGCTTTAGGGGCCCCCTCCAGTGCCTTCCATAACTTCCAGCAACCATCACTATCATTACACATTCATGTCCGTTATAATAAACCACGTAATGCAACACCGGATTTTCGGCCACAGACAAACACACATATCAAAAAGGAGAGATTCATTATTATGAAAAAACAGATCAAAGTTCTGGCTGTATTATCCACTGCCATGTTCATGGCAGCAGTAACCCCTAACTTCATCGGCACCGCTTCCACTG
>ENA-OQDA01001079-OQDA01001079.1-human-gut-metagenome-genome-assembly--contig:-NODE-1079-length-10208-cov-2.271302_pt1 | contig 10208 bp, 10 predicted proteins | sample MGYA00242771_ERZ504603 | MGnify/ENA primary metagenome ERZ504603 (study PRJEB26092, sample SAMD00036328) | human gut metagenome | host: Homo sapiens | study: EMG produced TPA metagenomics assembly of...
GGAAAGGGTTATATGTATTTTCCGATAAGAGAAATTTAATAAATTTGTATTTGTATAAGGATTTAGGATATTCTCAGTAAGCAAAAATTATCCCTACTGTCATAGATGAAAACGAGTGATTTTTACGGGAAGGGTGCCCCTTTCCACTGCTTGCTACGGGATTTTTCGCAAAGGAACAGAAAGGAAATGATAATCTCAAGGCAGGCTCTTTTCTTTGGAATATTGCGCAGCTAAATGGCGTTTTCAGGGGGACATGTATAAGCATTTTACCCCATCGGTTTTATTGCCGGTACTGTTTTTATGGCAAGGCTTTTGAACTTCGAATGCGTAACCATAATGGTGTACAAAGTTATCCTAAATTGCCTTTGCAGGCGTGATTGCATCCCTGTGCCTGTTCTGTATTATCTTAGCTGTAGTGTTAAAATGGTATCCAACTCTACAAAACCAACCTATACGGCGATGTGAGAAGGTACAAGCGGAAATGGGAAAACGGTTGAAAATGCAGGCAGTTTCCGCACCTCAATAAAACTCGCAAGATGTTATAAGGCAATTTCCGTCTATACAATCCATAAAAAATAGCCGCAGGCTGTTTTTAGGCTTTGCGGGACGTCCCCGGCCGCGGTTAGTAAGATAAGCTTTTTATTGCGGAGCAATAAAAAGGCCGCGGGAAAGGGCCCGCGGCAGAGAAAACAAAAAGAAACGGAGGAACGGCTGTATGATGGTGTCCACCAAGGGGCGCTATGCGCTGCGTGTTATGATCGACCTGGCCGAGCACCAGGCAGAGGGATATATCCCGCTTAAGGCCATTGCCCGGCGTCAGGATATCTCGGAAAAATATCTGGAGAGCATTCTCAAAAGTCTGGTGCAGAGCCAGTTTCTGACAGGCGTGCGCGGAAAGGGCGGGGCTACCGGCTGACAAGGCCGCCCGAGCAGTATACCGTGGGAAGCATTCTGCGGCTTACGGAGGGCAGCCTGGCCCCCGTGGCCTGCCTGGAACAGGAGCCGGTGGAATGTCCGCGCAGGGCCGAATGCCGCACGCTGCCCATGTGGCGGAAGCTGAACGCGCTGGTGCAGGATTATCTGGACGGCGTCACGCTGGCAGATCTGACAGCCGAGGCCCAGTCCGCCGACCATTATGTGATTTGACCCGGCTCCGTTCAGGCATAGCGGTATTTTCCCCTTTTTCGCCACAGAAACCAGGCGCTCACCGCCAGAGCCAGAAGTTCGGCCACAACGATGGCGAGCCAGATGCCGTCCGTCCCCATGAGAGCGGGCAGCACCAGAACCACGGCTGTCTGGAACACCAGCGTGCGCAGGAACGAGATAACGGCGGAAACAAAGCCGTCGTTCAGCGCTGTAAAGAAGCCGGAGCTGAAAATGTTGAAGCCTGTGAGCAGGAACGAAAGCGAATACAAACGAAAGCCGCGGCAGGTCATCGCCAGCAGCGCCGCATCATAGCCCACGAATATCTTTGTCAGCGGAAGAGCCAGTGCCTCGGCAGCTGCAGTCAGTGCCACTCCGGCCGCGCCCACCAGCAGCAGGCTTTTGCGGAACAGGCTTTTCAGCTCCGTGCTGTTCCCCGCTCCATGATGGTATCCCACCACGGGCGCGCTGCCGATGGAATAACCGATGAAAATGGCAATGAAAATAAAGTTGACGTACATGATGACGCCATAGGCGGCAATGCCGTCCTCCCCCGCCAGCTGCATGAGCTGAAAATTGTACAGCACTGTCACCAGTGAAGAAGAGAGGTTGGTCATCAGCTCCGACGAGCCATTGGTGCAGGCTTTCAGCAATGCACGGCTGTCCAGCTTCGTTTTTCCAAGCCGCAAAAGGCTGCGGTTGGGCCGGGCAAAATACAGCAGCGGTACGCCGCCGCCCACAAACTGGCTGGCGGCCGTGGCAATGGCAGCGCCCGCCACGCCCCAGCGGAACACGGCGATGAACAAAAAGTCCAGTATGATATTGGTAAGCCCCGCGGCCACGGTAACGCCCAGGCCAAAATGGGGCTTTTCTGCTGTGATGAGAAAGCTCTGGAACACATTTTGCAGCATGAACATCGTCTGGCCCGCCAGCAGGATTCCGCCGTAAACGACGCAGTCCTCCAGCATGGCACCCTGTGCGCCCAAAAGCACGGCGATGGGGCGCAGGAACAGCAGCCCCAGCACGGAAAAAACAGATGCCTCCGCCGATGGTCACATAGACAAGCATGGAAAAAATAACGCTGGGCCCGGCCGCTGTCCCCTTCACCAAGGGTCGGGCCACAAGAGCGCTGCCGCCGGTGCCGATCATGAAGCCAAGCGCGCCCAGGATCATCAGCAGAGGGAAAATCAGGTTCACGGCCGCAAAAGCCGTTTTGCCCACAAAATTGCTCACAAACAGGCCGTCCACAACGCCGTAAACGGAGGTAAAGATCATCATGACGATGGACGGCGCCACAAAGCGCAGCAGCTTTCCCGTGGTGAAGTGGTCGGATAATTGGATCCTCATAGTATGCTACTCCTTGAAACGGTTGGGATAAATGTGCCGCGCGCATGTCCACGCGGCAGAAAAATTGCGCCCGGATTTCCAAAACCGAGCGCACTCGTCATCTTCTCCGGCTACATGGCTGCGGCCATACGCCCTCCGATGGGATATGGAAATTTACAGGATGCGTCCGGCCTCTGCCCGCAGGCGGGCAAGATAGGCGTGCGTCAGACGCAGAAGGGCCTGCTGGTCCTCCTGCGGCATGCCGGAAAACGCGCGTTCCTCCATGGCGGCCACAGGGGCGGCCTTTTCTTCCACCAGCCTGCGGCCCTCCGGCGTCAGGCAGATGTGCATGTCTCTGCCCCGTCCGGGCTGAAGATACAGATAGCCATCCTGTTCCAGCCTGCGGATGGAGGAATTGATGGTCTGCTTGCTGATGTAGGACAGATCGCAGATATCCCGCTGCAGGCAGCCGTCGCCCAGAAGATAAAGCGCATACAGAATGATGGAGGCGCTGTCGGAAAGCCCCTGCCGCAGTGCAAGATTGTGGTAAAGATCGTCCAGCTCTTTGTAAAGCCGGTTGAATTCCCGTATTCCGGGGCCCTGTCCCATATGCATGCCTCCCATATCCGATTTCGGACTCAATGCGTTTATTATAGTCCGATTTCATACTTAAGTCAAGGCTCTCAAGCAAAAAAGGATAAAAACAGCCGGCCGGAAGATCCGGCCGGCTGTTCTGGCGCAGCGGGAGGGATTCGAACCCTCGTGCGATTGCTCGCAAACTGATTTCGAGTCAGCCCCGTTATGACCACTTCGATACCGCTGCAAATGCTGCGCTGCAAATAAATCTGCTCACAGCCCAATTATTATACCAAAAAGGCCGATGGCAGTCAATGCTTACGCGCGGCTTTGCAACGGTTGTGTGTCAGGCATACGCCCGGGGCAGCACATACAGCAAAATACACAGATAATGCAGAACACTGCCCAGCAGCACGAACAGGTGCCATACGCCGTGCATGTAATGCACACGCCCTTTTTTATGCCAGGCGTAGAATACGATGCCGCCCGTATAGCTTACGCCTCCCAGCAGCAGAAGCCAGAATCCGGCGGACGGCAGTGCGCGTACCACATCCCCCACTGCAAATACAACGGCCCATCCCATGGCGATGTACAGCAGCATGGAGAACTTTTCAAACCGCTCCACACTGACGGCATTGAGCGTGACGCCCAGAAGGGCGGCGGCCCACACTACGCCGCAGATGACCGGGCCCTTCCAGGTGCCGTCCAAAAGGATAAGCGTGAACGGCGTATAACTGCCCGCAATGAGCAGGTAAATGGATGAGTGGTCGAACACGCGAAACAGGCGTTTCACGCCCTCGAACGGGAATGCATGGTACAGAGTGCTCATGGTATATAAAAACCACCAGTGAAAGCCCGTATACAAGGCAGATGAGCACTGTCCGCCAATTGGCCAAAGCAGCGGCCAGCGCCACAAGCGCCCCGGTGCCCCCGATGGCCAGCACACTGCCCGCTCCGTGGCTGACGGCATTGAAAATCTCCTCGCCTTTTGTGTAGAACCCGGCTGGGTTTTGCTTTTGATGCATCGCGACAGCTCCCCTCTTGTGTGAATATTATTATACGCTGTTTTTAATATAAAATAAAGAGATTTTAGAAAATATGTAATATAGTTTTTAAAAAACAGATTATTCCCAAAAAACTGCCGCCCGAAAACCGGGCGGCGGTATTTTTAGGCGGCAAAGCGGCGGTAAAAACAGCCGGCCGCCATGTCAGGGCACAAGATGATTGATGTCCCGGGGGAACAGACTGGCGTCGCGAATATTGGACAGCCCGCACAGCTTCATGGTCAGGCGCTCCAGCCCGATGCCCAGGCCGCCATGGGGCGGCAGGCCGCAGCGGTGTACGCCGATATAGCTTTCAAATTGAGCAGGGTCCAATCCGCGGGCCTGCATCTTGGCCACCTGCGCGTCATAATCGTGGATGCGCTGGCCGCCTGTCGTCACCTCCAGCCCGCGGAACAGCAGGTCGAACGACAGCGCCAGCTTCGGGTCCTCCGGATCATCCTTCGCGTAGAACGGACGCTTTGCGGACGGGAAGTGGGTTACAAATACGAAATCAGAGTCGTGCTCCTCCTTTGCCCACTGGCACAGCAGCACTTCTTCGTCCGGGTTGAGGTCGTAACGGTTCTTGGACTTGTGGCCGAACTTCTCCTCCATGATCTGCTTGGCCTCGTGGAAGCGGATGGTCGGGATCTCCTTGATCTCCGGAACCTCGGCGTTCAGCATAGCGAGTTCCTCAGCGCAGTGCTCCTTAACGTAAGCCATAACGGACTTCAGCATGCCGGTCTCCATTGCCATTACATCGTACATGGAATCAATATAGGCCATCTCGAAGTCCAGACCCATGTACTCGTTCAGGTGACGAGAGGTGTTGTGACGCTCTGCACGGTAAACCGAGCCGATCTCGTATACACGGCCGAATGCACCGGCAAGGTACTGCTTGTGGAACTGCGGGGACTGTGCCAGATAAGCCGGGGTGCCGAAGTAATCCAGCTTGAACAGGTTTGCGCCGCCCTCAGCGCCTGCAACTACAATCTTCGGGGTGTGGATGTGGGTGAAGCCCTGCGACTGCATGTACTGTGCAAAGCCGTCAGCGATCGCACCCTGTACGCGGAAGATCGCCTGCTTGCGCGGATGACGCAGCGTGATCGGACGCAGCGGCAGATCAACATCAAGGGACAGGCCCATATACTTCTTGCCGAGCGGTACCGGCAGCTGGTCGTACGGCTTGCCGAGGATGGACAGTGCGCTCAGAACGACCTCAACACCATGCTCTGCACGCGGCTCCTCACGAACGGTACCGGTAACCTCAAGTACCATTGCGTCCTTGACATCCGAACGCTTGATGCCGCCGATCTCGTCACCCTGGAAGGTGCACTGAATCAGACCGCGCTCAACGCGCATTACAACAAAAGAAAAGTCAGACATATCGCGTACACGGTGAACCGTGCCGCGGAACGTGACCTCGCTGCCGACTGCTTCGCAGACGCGCTTTACGGTGTCAACGTACTGACCCGCTTCATGAATCATTTCCATAATATTACGCCTCTCTGTTTACAATTTTCAGATAGAGTTATTGTAGCATGGATTTAATGCCGTGACAAGGTTTTACCAGTGAAATCCACGCTGTTTCGACAATTTTTCTTATCGTTTCAGCCGGCGGAGCACCGCCTGTACTTCCTCGCGGCCCTCACCGCTGACGATAATGCACACTGCATAAACGCCCGCACCGACCACGACAGCCGCGCCAAGGCGAATGAGATTGCCGACCGGCAGCAACGTGCATGCAAAGGCCGCCGCACCGCACAGCAGCGCCGAAACAATGATGCGCACCAGACTGACCGGTGCCACGCGGAACAGAAACCGGCTGCGCACACGCACGCAGGTGATGATAAAATAGGACGCAAATGCGACCACCGAACCGAGCGCACCGCCGGTAAATCCGAGGGTTTTGAGCAGAATGACACTCGAAACCACCTTGATAACCGCTGCAATCGCACTGTTCTGCAGAACGTGTACGGTGGACTGCTCCAGCTCATATGCCTTGTTGGCGTACTCGGTCAGGCCCATGAACAGCATGGCAAGCGCGGTATACGCAATGACCGGCGCACCGGCGGCGTACTTCGCGGGGAACAAGAACCGGCTGAGCGGCAGCGCCACCGCAGTCAGACCCGCAACAGCAGGCACAGCGATCAGCAGATACAGCCGCACGCCCTGATCGAGCAGCGGCTTTGCCGCGGCTTTGCCGCCCTCACGCCAGCCGCGCAGCACGGCAGGATACACGCCGCGCATAATACCGACCGAGATCATCGTGAACAGACCACTCGCAATCGAGTTGTTATTCGAATAGTATGCGTACAGAATGTTGCCGTAAAAGCCGACAACGAGGTATTTGTCGATCTGGTTGAGCAACGCCACCGAAATGGAAACGCCCATCAGCGGTACGCCGTATTTGAGGAACCTGTTCAGCAGCGGCTTGGAGAAATATTTCAGCCGCACAACAACCGGCAGGCTAAGCGCAAACACCGCACCGATGGTGGCTACACCGTCCGCAATGGTATTGGCAAAGATAGCCGGGAACGGCGACGGATAATTCGACTTGCCGCCGACAAGCGCGAATGCAACCGCAAGCTTGAGCACCGCTGAGGTCAGCGACCACAGGATGGAGGCTTTCACGCGGCCGAGCTGGATGAGCGCCGCATTGAGCACCTGAAACGCCGTGTAGGTGCAGAACATCAGCGCACCGCCCAGATAGACCGGACTTTGCGTCACAGCCGCCGTAATGCAGCAGCCGATGGCAACAAGCACGCACAATCCCACATAGATGGTAGAAACCGTGGAGAACAGGCCGCGTCCTTCATCGGCGCGGTACTCCTCACCGACATAGCGGGTGGCGGAATTCGCCATCCAGCCCGCAAGGATGAGGTAGAGCAGCTGTATCGTAGTGTTGGTCAGGTTGAACGCGCTGACCGCACCCTCCACAAAGATGTGAGAACACAGCGAGGAGCACCCGATGACGAGCAGTCCCTCGACCACCTTGGCCGGCAGAAACAGCATGGCATCGCGCGTCATGGTATTTTTAGAGGACAAAAGAAAAACCCTCACTTTCCGTCAGATAAAATCAGTATACCATGTTCTGAGCAAAAAAACAAACTTCGTTTGCCAAAATACTGCCGAAAAAGACGACATTTACCGCGTCCGAGTTTTGCAATCCCCCTGTTTTCATGGTATACTGATTATACTTGTCAAGTGGAGGTATTTGACTTTGCGAATCATGCATGTAATGGGCGGCGGCGATGTAGGCGGCGCCAAGACCCAGATTATGAATACCGTGACCGGACTCAACCGCAATAACGATGTGATGCTCATCTCGTTCCGCGCAGGTCCGTTTGCGGATGAAGCGCGCGAACGCGGCATTGATGTGCGCGTGATCGAGCGGCACAATCCGTTTCGTGCAGCACGGACCATGCGCGACCTGGTAGATGCGTTCAAGCCCGACATTATTCACTGCCACGGCGGCCGTGCCAACCTGATGGGAGCCATGGTGCGCCGCAGCCGTCAGGTGCCGATCGTCACGACCGTGCACTCGGATTATCGGCTGGACTACCTCGGCAGTCCGCTCAAGCAGTACACGCTCGGCACGGCGAATGCCATTGCCCTGCGCTTTCTCGACTTCTATCAGCCGGTCGCGGACCGTATGGCACGCACGCTCATCGAGCGCGGTTTTGACCCGGAGCGCATTGTAAAAATCTACAACGGTATGGATTTTGACCGTCCGAAGGGCGAATTTGACCGTGTTGCCTATCTGCGGGACACCTACGGAGCCGAGATTGAGGACGGTGACGTGCTGTGCGGCATTGCCGCGCGTCTGACCGCCGTCAAGGATATTGCGACCACCATCCGCGGCTTTGCCGCGGCGCTGAAATCCGCGCCGCAGCTGCGCCTGTTCATCGCCGGTGACGGCGAGGACGAGGACATGCTCAAAAATGCTGTGCGACCAGCTCGGCGTGCGCGAGCGCGTGACATTCTGCGGCTGGGTATCGCCGGTCATGCCGTTCTTCCGCGCGATGGATATCAACCTGCTGTCCTCGGTGTCCGAAACCTTCCCGTACTCCATTCTGGAGGGCGTTTGTGCCGGCTGCGCGACCATCTGCTCGGATGTCGGCGGCATGCCCGAGCTCATCGATACCGGCGAAAACGGCTATATCTTCCCGGTCGGGGACGATAAGCGGCTGGCGGAATATCTGGTCCGTCTGGGCAACGATGCCGAACTGCGGCAGAAATTTGCGGATGCGCTGTACGAAAAAGCCTCCCGCGATTTCTCGCGCGACAAGATGTGCGAACGCCAGATGGAAAACTACCGTCATCTGCTGGCACGGTTCCATCGTCCGAAAAACGAGCGTGAGAGCATTGTCATCTGCGGCGCGTACGGACGCGGCAACGCCGGTGACGATGCCATCCTCGAGGCCATTGTGCAGGAGATGCGCCAGCTCGATCCCGAACGCACCATCTGCGTTATGTCGCGCAGGCCGAAGGAAACGCGCCTGATCTACCGCACGAACGCCATCTATACTTTTAATGTGTTCTCCGTTCTGCGCAAGTTCCGTCATGCCGCGCTGTATATCAAACGGCGGCGGCTCACTCATGCAGGATGTTACGTCCACCCGTTCGATCTGGTACTACTGCTACACGCTGTACGCCGCCAAAAAGCGCGGCTGCAAGGTAATGATGTACGGCTGCGGCATCGGTCCGATCAACCGTCCGGGCAACCGTCGAATGGCCGCCAGAACCATTGATACATCGGTTGACCGCATCACGCTGCGCGACGACAATTCCCGCGCACTGCTTGCCGAAATGGGCGTTACCCGGCCGGATATCCGTGTTTCCGCCGACCCGACCATCATTCTGACGCCGGCGCCGCGTGAAATCGTCAATATCGCCCTCGAGCAGAGCGGCATTGACCCGAACGGAAAGTATATCGGCTTCGGTCTGCGCAACTGGAAGGGTCTGGACACGGCTCTGCCCGAAATCGCGGCTGCAGCCAACTACGCCTACGAAAAGCACGGCCTGACGCCGGTTTTCGTACCCATCGAGTTCCCGAGCGACCTCATGCCCGCAGAACGTGTCGGCGCACTGCTGCACTGTCCGTGGCACGCCGTGCGTACCCGACAGCCCATCGAAGTCACCATCGGCATCCTCTCCCGCATGAAAACCGTGGTTGGCATCCGACTGCATTCGCTGATGTTCTCCGCCGGTCAGGGCGTTCCGGTCGTCGGCATGAGCTACGATATCAAGGTGGACGGCTTCCTGAAATATATCGGCAGCCGCACCTGCCTGCAGCTTTCGTCCGTCAAGGCGGAGCCGCTGTGCCGCCTCATCGACGAGTGCGTCTCCGGTGCGCTCGATAACGAGGTGCACCGCACCGCGGAAATGCTGAGAGAAAGAGAATCCGAGAATGTGAAGGGTGCAGCAAAGCTGCTGAACATTTCCAGAAAACTAACCGAGGCGGGGTGCCCTCACCCCCGCCGTCTTTACCATCTGCATACCGCTGACCACGGCGGGCTGAGGGCAGTCCGCCCTACGATACATGATAAAACAATCCACTAAAGGGGTTATATAGATATGAAGAACCACATCGTCTGTCTTTCGACAACGAACTACCATCCTCTGCCGACGCGCAAGCAGAACGTGATGAGCCGTCTGCGCAACAGCGAAATCCTGTATTTTGATCCTCCGGTGTCCATGATCGCACCGCTCAAGGACAAAAAAGCCTCCGCATATATCGAAAAGTACAAGCAGCCCGGCGAAAAGGTCGAGGGGCACGAAAACATCACTGTTTACGCACTGCCGCCGGTACTGCCGTTTTTCAACAAGTTCCGCTGGATCAACAAAATCAACCAGAAGCGGCAGGCGGCGTTCATCCGCGAAAAGATGCGCGAGCATGGCTTCGGCGACGAGACCGTGCTGTGGTGCTACTCGCCGTCCTCGTGCGATATTGTGGAACATCTGCCGCACTCCAAGCTGGTATACGACTGTGTAGACCGTCATTCCGCGTACAAGGGTCACATCAATCCCAAGGTTGTGGACAAGATGGAATGCGATCTGGCCAAGCCTGCCGATCAGGTATTCGCAACCGCGGTCGGTCTGGCAGAGACACTGGAAAAG
>ENA-OQDA01001080-OQDA01001080.1-human-gut-metagenome-genome-assembly--contig:-NODE-1080-length-10208-cov-2.075191_pt1 | contig 10208 bp, 14 predicted proteins | sample MGYA00242771_ERZ504603 | MGnify/ENA primary metagenome ERZ504603 (study PRJEB26092, sample SAMD00036328) | human gut metagenome | host: Homo sapiens | study: EMG produced TPA metagenomics assembly of...
GCCGTTTTTCGGGATGGGCCGATGCGAGCGCCGCATGGCAGAATCCGACCGGCTGGCGGGGGCGGCAGGGGTGACCTATACCTCCGCCCGGACTCGTATCAATAACGTATATTTTCGGATCGTCGGGCCGCTATCCGGGAGCTTCGGGTGCGAACTACGTCCGTATCTGGTTCGACAACGGTCCGTATTTCATCGTGAATGACATCGCGCTTACGCCCGACCAGGTCGATCTGACCCTCTCTTTGGGCGCTTCGTTCACGGCGGCCGACTGTCTGATCGAGTTGAGCGGCGACGGCTCCTATTGGCAGCGGATCGATTATACCGGATCGAGGGCTTATAATATCTGGGAACGGATCTCCGTCGATTTTACCCTGGCTGTTCCCGTACAGCGGCTCTTCATCCGCTTTACGCCGCAAGGTTCGCAGAGCTACGGCGTCAATTTCGACGACTTGAAGCTCACGACCGGGCCGGGCGGACAGACGGTCGATTTGGACGGCGGCGACTACCGGTTCCCCGAGCTGCCGTCCAATTGGACCGCTCCGACTTCGTCCCAGGCTGTCGTTTCGGGCGATTATGCCTTCTTTACGCATTGGACGCAGACCGTCAATACGCGGAAAACCGTGCGGAATTACTCCTATTGTTACGATACGCGGCGCCATAACCCGATTTGGGTCGCCTATCCGATGCATGCCTGCTACCGCGAGGGCGGCTTCGGACGTACGGATCCCGATCCGTGGACGGCGGATCCGTCGCTCGATGCGGCGTATCAGTCGAAGATTTACCGCAAGGACGGTCCTTCCGGTTCGGATCCCTATCAGTATTGGACGAGCAATACGATGGCTTATCTCCAGCGGTCGGGATATTGGGGTAAGGGACATCTCTGCATGTCGAGCGAACGCGGCGGTGCGAACCAGCAGATCAACATGCAGACGTTCTATCCGACCAACATCGCTCCGCAGCCGAGTGCCAAAGCCGGTACGTTCGGAACAGTCTGGGGGTATGTCGAGTCGCTCTTTGCCGGGACGCGGAACAGCGAAAACGATATTGTAGCCGACGACGGCGTGCAAAATATGAACATCGTTTCCGATACGCTTTCGTGGTGGCGGGCTGTTACTACGAGCATGATTACTGGCAGGAGTACGACTCTTCGGACTCCAATCAGGCCGAGCCGGACCCGGCGCAGAAACTCTGTACGATGCCGACCCATCAGTTCAAGATGGCGTTGCGTACGAAGTCGGGCAGCACGGGTAAACGGATTCAGGAGTGCACCGCCGATGAATTGCAGGCCGTCGGTTTCTGGATCGAAACTTTTACTGAAAGTCCGGAAACCAGCGCACGTGCCGAATTGCGCCGCCTCGCCGTGCCGGTCAGCTTCATCGAGGAGAAGATGGGCATGACCTTCTTCCCCGATGTTCCCGAAGAGGTGAAGACACGGATCCCCGTGCCCGAAGAGTGGGGATTCTGAGTTTGGAGTGATAACTGTTTCGGGGAGGGACGCATTCTGCAAGGATGCGTCCCTCGTTTTTCGGATTTGAAACGGGTGAAACCCGGAAGTTTCGGAACCTGCCGGGTGAGAAAATCGGAACGGGACGGACAAAACGGCAAAATATCGGTTATTTTTGCCCCGCTGAAAAAGTATGCGCCGGGTGTACTATCCGCATCGGACGGTTCCTGAATCTCCTTTGCGGGGGGCGGATCGGATTCTGTCCGAACAGGGTGGCGCAGTTTTGCTCCGGAGCGATCCGATATGCGTTTGTGGCCGTCTGTTGCTGCGGCCGGGACGAACCCGCAGACAGGATCCGTGAGCGGCGGGGGCTTTGCCCGGGCGACACCCGGTATTTTTCATGTATTGACTGCTTTGAGTAATTTGACTATGCTGAAGAGAAACGGATGGACCCGCAGCCGTATCGCCCTGCGGGAGTGGCTGCCGGTTATCGTGCTGATGTGTTGTACTTTCGTGTTCAATACGTCGGAGTTTATTCCCATCGGCCTGTTGAGCGATATCGCGGTCGATTTCGGGATTACCGAGGCTCGGGGCCGGATTGTTGAGTTACGGTCTATGCCTGGGTCGTGGCGCTGGTTTCGCTGCCGTTGATGCTCGCGGTAGCGAGGATGGAGTGTCGGCGGCTGATGCTCGGGGTGCTGGGACTTTTCATTGCGAGCCACGTGTTGTCGGGACTTTCGTCTTCCTATGCGATGCTGATGGCTTCGCGGATCGGTGTGGCTTGTGCGCATGCGGTGTTCTGGTCGATCGTTTCGCCGCTGGCGGTCCGCGTCGCACCGAAGGGGGCGCAATCGGCCGCATTGGGATTGATTATCACGGGAACGTCGATCGCCATGATCGTCGGTCTGCCGCTGGGCCGCGTGATCGGACTTTACGTGGGGTGGCGGACGACCTTCTTCTTCATTGCTGCGGTCGCGGCGGCCGTTTGGCTGTTTCTGGCGGCGATCTTTCCCCGGGTCCCGAGCCGCGACACCATTTCGCTGCGCAAGGTGCCTTCCCTGCTGGGAAACCCCGCCCTCGTGGGCGTCTATGTGCTGACCGTTCTCATGGTAACGGGCCACTATACGGGGTACAGTTACATCGAACCGTTCCTGGCACAGGTGGCCGGGCTGGACAACGACTGGATAACTTGGGTGCTGACGCGTTCGGATTGGTGGGGATCGTCGGAAGCCTATGGTTTTCGCGCGATTATGAAAAACGTCCCTACGCCTTCATGCGGTTTGCCGTCGTGGGTATTGCGTTTTTCCTGCTGTTGCTGCGCCTTTCGGCTTTCGGGCACTTTCCGGTTGTCGCCCTGTGTATCTGCTGGGGTTGGGCCATTACGATTTTCAATCTGGTTTCCAGTTCGGAGATCATTCGTCTGGCTCCCGAGGCGACGGCGATCGCCATGTCCGTCTATTCGGGGATTTACAACGTCGGAATCGGTGCCGGGGCACTCGTAGGAGGATTCGTCTGTACGCACGCTTCGATTGCCCGGATCGGTTATGCGGGGTGCGATCGCATTGTTGGCGGCGCTCTTTTGCTTGGTGCGATTGGTGCCGTTATTGAAAAGGAGCCGGGGCTGATTTCGAACGAAGAACCGGAAACGCCCTGCCATCGGAGAGGTGGCAGGGCGCTGTGTCTTTCGGGGTGCCGACCGGAGCGGTCGGATCAGCGGTGTAAGCTGGTCGGGAGCTATTCAGCCTGTTGCTTCCCGCTCGGATCGAGGGGCTTGAAAAAGCCTCTTCCCGATTTTTATAGAGCCAGAGCATGAAAAGACCCGTCAGGATGCCTACGCCGGTGCCGAGCAACAGATCGACGGGGAAGTGTTTGGCCAGGTAGATGCGCGAGTAGCAGATCAGCAGCGCTGCGGCGATCCCGAGCCATGTGAACCAGCGGCGGCGGATGACGGCGGCCGACATTACGACGACTGCCGCGATCGTCGCGGCGTGGGAGGATACGGTGCCGTATTTCCCGGCGACGGCTCCGGCGGGAACGTGTACGAGGCGTGTGCGGTGTGGGAGCCCGGCATGCCGCCAGGCGAAGAGCGAGTCGGCCGGAATGTCGAGTCCTTCGAGGGCCGGAGAGAACATCGGACGCCAGCGGGGAGGAAAATCGGCCCAAAGGTGTTTCAGGGGACCCGAGTGCTTGAAGATGCCGCAGAGCATGTCCGAGAGCACCAGGGCGAGAGCCAGCGCCGCGAGGAAAAGCAGCGTGTTGCGCCATCCGTAGCGCCGGCAGACCAGCCAGAGTATCAGCAGGTAAAAGGGAATCCAGATCGCCATGCCCGAGATGAGGGTCATGATCCGGTCCAGGCAGGGACCGCCGTCGAAATTGAGAGCCAGAAACAGGGATTCGTCGCAGGAGTGCATAGGTCGTTTAGAATTGGAAGTAGATGAAAGGCTGGATATCGCTCGACTTGACCTGCATCACCAGCCAGATGACGCACGCGGCCAGGAGAACCTGTACGATCGTCGGTAGGGAGGTGACGAATCGTTGCGCCCAGCGGTCGCAGCGGTCGGGAAGCATGTGCAGCAGGTAGCCGATGCCGACGAGCAGGAAGATGCCGGCATAACCTTCGAGCACCTGGGGGATGACCGAAGGATTGAAGTTCGTGAAAATTTGGTGGAGCATCAGCTGCACGGTTTTCATCGATTCGGCACGGAACATCAGCCATCCGAAGCAGACCAGATTGAAGGTGAAGAAAATGCCCGGAATACGCCAGAACCACCGCATTTCGGCTCCTGTGGCTTTGGAGCCGGGAACGACGCTCAGCCAGAGCTTGTGCAGGGCCAGCGCTATGCCGTGCAGCGCTCCCCAGAGGATGAAGCGCACGGCCGCCCCGTGCCATAGACCGCCGAGCAGCATGGTGACGAGCAGGTTGAAATAGGTGCGGATACGCCCCTTGCGGTTGCCGCCCAGCGAGATATAGAGGTAGTCGCGCAGCCACGTGGAGAGCGAGATGTGCCACCGGCGCCAGAATTCGGTGATCGTGGCCGACTTGTAGGGGGCGTCGAAGTTCTTCGGAAAGCGGAAGCCCAGCAGCAGGGCGATGCCGATGGCCATATCCGAGTAACCCGAGAAGTCGCAATAGATTTGCAGGGCGTAGCCGTAGATTCCCATCAGGCATTCGAACCCGGAGTAGAGCAGCGGCTCGTCGAAGATACGATCGACGAAGTTGAGTGAGATATAGTCCGAAATGACTGCTTTTTGAATAAGCCGATCAGGATCAGGAATACGCCCATGCCGAACATTTCGCGCGTGACCCGTAGCGGGTTTTGTCGGATCTGGGGAATGAAGTCTTGGCCCGGACGATCGGGCCGGCTACCAGTTGTGGGAAGAACGAGAGATAGAACAGGTAATCGGCCCAGTTGTTCAGGGGTTTGAGTTGTCCCCGGCAGATGTCGATCGTATAGCTCATCGACTGGAACACGAAGAACGAAATACCGACCGGCAGGAAGATGTTCTGGAAGTTGAGGAACCCTTGTCCGAAGAGGTTGTTGGCGATTTCGATCAGGAAATTCGTGTACTTGAAATAGCCCAACATGCCCAGATTGACCAATACGCTCAATCCCACGAGCCAGTATTTCGCCCGTTGCGTCCGCACTTTGTAGATGGCATGGGCGATCCAGTAGTCGCTCACCGAAGCGAAGACGAGCAGCAGGAAGTAGATGCCGCTCGACTTGTAATAGAAGTAGAGCGAAAAGAGGATGACATAGACGATGCGGGCCATCGGAGCCCGGCGGGTGAATCCGTAGAAGAAGAGGAATCCTGCGAAGAGGAAAAGGAACAGCCCGCTGCTGAAGATCAACGGCTGCGATGCGTCGTACGTGAGCATCGAAACCAGCTTTTCCCCGATATTTTCCACCGTCTGGATCATGTCCGGGCGTTAGGGTTTTTGCATACGGGGCCTGGCTGCCTGGCGCAGCATCATTTCCAGGTGCGAGATTTTCCGGGTGTCGATGACGTTGTCATGCGCAACGGGCGTGAAGGGAGGATGTTGTTCGGCACCTCGGTTGATGGCGTCGTACAGAGCCCAGGCTACGCGACGACCGCCCGCGAAATTGATGTGGGTGTAGTCCTTTCCGGCCCAGCCGTTGGCCACGAATTGCGCCATGCCGCCGAGCGATTGCATGGCGTCGTAGGCGCTCCAGAAGGCTGCCCCGCTGTTTTGCGCGGCCTGTCGTTGGGCCGCAGCCATGTAGGGTGCCGAATCCATCGGGACGAATCCCGAGTCCGACTTCACGCTGCGGTCGCTGACGCTCATCACTAATACGGCGGCCGTAGGGAGCACTGCCGGATGTAGCGATCATCTTCTCGATCTGTTGCCGCCGTATTTGGCGAAGGAGCGGATGCCCGGTTCCAGGATGTTGAGGCCGTATTGCAGGATCACCAGGTCGTAGCCGAGCATTTCATGATCTGGGCATTGACCGTGGGCGAGGTCCAGAACATCGCCTGTCCGTTGTTGCTGCGGATCGAATAGTTGTCCACCACCACGCCGGGCGCCGATTCGAAGATTGCACCGTAGCCGATCGTTTCTGCGGCACCCGACAGCACCTTGAAACTCAACGAACGGATGTCGTCATGGACGACGATCTGTCGCACGGCGGGCGAACCTTCGATGTCGAACGTACGGTTGTCCCGATCATTGACGGTCACTTCGATACGGCTGTCGTCACGGCTGACGAACAGGATCCGGGCCGTGCGGCAACTGTCCAGGCAAGCCCGGTCCGATGAACCTTCCCAGCGAACGGAGGCTCCGTCCGAAGGTTGGCAGAGCCAGCCCGAGATGTAATAATAGTCGCTGATGGCGGCGGGGGTGTTCCGCCGTTGCATGATGTTGTAGGAGTCCCAACCTTTGGACTGGGTTTTGATCGTGCGCCGGAAACCGGTCAGCGGCGAAGCCATCGGAGCGAACCCGGCCCCGGAACCGCCGAACCGGAGCTGCAGCTTTTCACGCAGGTCCGAGGAGAGGATGTCGCCTTCGACGAACGAGTCGCCCATGACCGCGATACGGACAGGAGCGTCGCCTTTCTGCAGTTTTTCATAGAAGGCCGTGAGGCGGCTGTGTCCCGTCGTGTCGAAATCTTCGATCGGGATCAGCGTCGGCGACAGCCGGACCGAATCCGGAAGCCGGGGATGGGCGGTCGTATCGTCCGCCTCTTCCCGGAGGTTCCATTCGTAGGTGGTCGGGGCGTGTTGAGGCACCGTATCGGCGATCTGGCGGGCGACCTGCGTCAGGTCGATGTGGAAATCCGCATCGTCCAGATCGATCGCTTTTTCGGCTTTTTCGAGGTCTTCTTCGAAAGAGATGAGGTCGGACAGGATGTTAGCCCTGCGCAGACTGACCCCGCCGAGCGTTTGCGGCGGTATCAGGCTCAATCCGATGAGAACGGCGATGAGCAGGGTGACGGCGATCCAGCTCCGGTGTGTGTAGTCCTTTTCCGGGGCCATCAATCACGGCGTCCTAAAATCATCAAAACGTAATAGAGCAGCGACGCTACGGCACTCAAGGCCGCTACCAGGTAGGTGCGGGCAGCCCACGAGAGAGCTTCCTTGGCTTGTCCGAGCTGTGCGCCTTCGAGCGTGTGGCTGCTCTGGAGCCAGGCGAGGGCCCGCTGCGAAGCGTTGTATTCCACCGGCAGGGTGATGATCGAGAAGAGAGCCGATACGCCGATCATGCCCACGCCGATCCAGCAGAGCAGTTCGTTCTGCGTGGAGGCCAGGATCACCAGGCCGATGATGATGACGAACATTGCCATACGCGAAGAGAACTGCACGATGGGGACCAGCTGCGAACGCAACGCCAGCGGAGCGTAGCCCCTGTGCATGCTGGATGGCGTGGCCGCATTCGTGGCAGGCGACGGCTGCCGCCGCGACGCTGCGGCTCGAATAGACCGCGTCGCTCAAATTGACGGTCATCGTCTGCGGGTTGAAGTGGTCGGTCAGTTGTCCGCTGACGTGGGTGATCTTCACATTGTGGATCTTATTGTCGCGCAACATCTTTTCGGCGACTTCCGCACCGGTGAGTCCGCCGGGGAAAGGCACTTCGGAGTAATTTTTTGAAGACGTGTTGCAGGCGGGCCTGCACGATGTAGCCGATTACGCCGATCACGATAATCAGCACGAACATGCCCATCGTGGCGGCGTCGTACCGCGACGCTACGGGCTCCGTGGTGTAATAACCGCTTTGGAGCAGGTTGAAAATCAGCAGCATAATTTTTCAATTTCAGTGTCTGCGCTTCGATTCTTCCGGACATATTCGGTCCCGGATTTCGAAGACGGACAGGGTTGTTATTTCGTATTCCGGCAGGTGTAGTATGCACCGGCCTGTTGAGCCGGCATCAGTACTATATCATTAACGTTCATGTGGGCCGGTAATTGTACGATCCAGGCGATCGTTTCCGCAATATCCGCGCCGGTCAAAGGTTCGACGCCGGTATAGGTCTTGTCGGCTCGCTCTTGATCGCCGTGGAAACGCACCAGCGAAAATTCGGTTTCGACCATGCCCGGACGGATCTCCGTGACCTTGATGCGGTGGCTCAGCAGGTCGGCACGCATGGCTTGCGAAATGGCGTGTACGGCGTGTTTCGACGCGCAATATACGGCGCCGTTTTCGTAAGGCTCGGTTCCGGCGATCGATCCGATGTTGATTACGTGTCCCCCGCCTGCGGCGATCATTTTGGGTGTGATGATGCGGGTGACGTAGAGCAGTCCCTTGACGTTCGTGTCGATCATGGCGTCCCAGTCGGCCGTGGAGCCTTGGTCGATGTGTTCGAGTCCGGCGGCCAGCCCGGCGTTGTTGAGCAGCAGATCGACCCGATCGAGCGGTTCGAGGTGTTTCCTGCATTCGGCTTCGCTGCGTACGTCGAAGCAGAGCGTGCGGCAACTGCCGCCCTGCGCTTCGATGGCGGATTTGAGCGCTGCCAGCCGTTCGGCGCGGCGCCCCGTGGCGATGATGTCGTATCCGAGGGCTGCGAGCCGTAGCGCCGTAGCGTGTCCGATGCCCGAAGTGGCCCCTGTAATTAAAGCTTGTTTTTTCATAATGGTCGGTTTATCGAACAAAAGTAAGAAAAATTTATGTTACTTTGCATGAAAAATACGTGCAAAATCGGAAGAGGGTGAATCTCGAACTGTTCATAGCGCGCAGAATCGCGCATAACGGATCCGGCAACCGTCCGGGTGTGATGGTTCGTATCGCCGTGGTCGCGGTGGCGTTGAGCGTGACGGTGATGATTCTGGCTTTGGCCGTTATCATGGGTTTCAAGCGGGAAATCACGGATCGTGTCACCGGCTTCTCGGCCCAGGTCGAGGTCGCCGATCTGCGAAGCGCCGGGTCGATCGAGTCGGTGCCGGTATTGCGCAGCGAACAGCTCGAGAGAACGATCCGCTCGGCAGGCGAGGTCGTACGGCTCACTCCCTATGCCGTGAAGGGGGGCGTGGTCAAGACGCCCGATGCGATTCTCGGCGTGATGCTCAAGGGGGTGGACGGCGGTTACGAATGGTCGTTTTTTCGGGACCATCTGCTCGAGGGCGAGTTGCCCCGTGTCGGGGATTCGATTCGCACCAAGGAGATTTTGATCTCCCGGAGCGTTGCCCGGGAGATGGGGCTTGTGCCCGGCGATAAGGTCGAGATGCTTTTCGTCGAGTCGGAGAAGAGTCCGCGCCGCGACCGGTTCAAGGTGTCGGGTATCTATGCGACCGGGATGGACGAATTCGACCGGAGCGTGGCGATGACCGATTTGAGAAACGTGCAGCGGTTGGCCGACTGGTCGTCCGAGGAGGTGTCGGGCTACGAAGTGACGCTCGCGGATTTCTTGCAGGCGGAAGATTTCTCCCGCCGGCTGAACGATATGTTGCTGGATTCGGATCGGGAGGCTTTTTCGGGACCTGACGGCCCGCAGTGCGCAGGAGCGGTTCCGACCGTGTTCGACTGGCTCAAGACGCACGATGTCAATGCTGCGGTGATCCTGGTCATCATGGTCGTCGTGGCCGTATTCAACATGGCGACCGCGTTGCTGACGCTCGTGCTGGAGCGTACACGTATGATCGGTCTGTTGAAGACGATGGGAATGAACAATGCGTCGCTGCGCCGGATTTTTTCTCTACCGGGCCTTGATGCTCATCTTGCGAGGGGTCGTGTGGGGCAATGCGATCGGTTTGGGAATCTGTCTGTTGCAATATTATTTCCACCTGATCCCGCTCGATCCCGAGGGTTATATGCTGTCGGAGGTGCCCGTTGCGTTCGGCGTAGGATGGTGGTTGGCGCTCAATGCGGGAGTCGTGGCCGTGATTTTAACGTTGCTGATGCTTCCGGCTTCGATCATTTCACAGGTCAAACCGGTGGAGGCGATCCGTTACGATTCATAAAGTACATAAAAGATGAAACCATACGATACAGAGCAGGACAAGAAAGAACAGGTGCGCGAGATGTTCGACCGCATCGCTCCGGCGTACGACCGGTTGAACCACACGCTTTCGTTTCAGATCGATAAATTGTGGCGTCGGCATGTGGTGCGGATCGTGCGGCGGATGCAGCCCCGGCGGATTCTCGACGTGGCGACCGGTACGGGCGACCTGGCGCTGGCGATGGCCCGCCGCATGCGGGGCGTGCAGGTATTGGGCGTCGATCTTTCGGAAAATATGCTTGCGGAGGCCCGCCGGAAGGCGACGGCCTGCGGACTGGACGAACGGGTGGTGCTTTCGCTCGGGGATGCGGAGCGCC
>ENA-OQDA01001083-OQDA01001083.1-human-gut-metagenome-genome-assembly--contig:-NODE-1083-length-10194-cov-1.775206_pt1 | contig 10194 bp, 11 predicted proteins | sample MGYA00242771_ERZ504603 | MGnify/ENA primary metagenome ERZ504603 (study PRJEB26092, sample SAMD00036328) | human gut metagenome | host: Homo sapiens | study: EMG produced TPA metagenomics assembly of...
CCAAAAGCTTCCAGGGCCTGTCTTTTTTAGTCTTGGCAGGAATCGTTCCACCAGGCCGCTGTAATCAGCGGAAGGGGAAATGCGCTTTCTGCAGAGCGCCAGCGTGTCCCCATCTACCCCGGACTGTTTAAGCAGGGCTCCGAAAAAGGAGATGGTACCCTGGACAGCCGGATGATCCAGATAATCCTCCCTTCCCGCTACCACGTAAGGGATTCCCTCCTTTTGCAGACATTGTTCCAGCAGGCGGGCCTGGTGATTGGTGCGGTAGAGGACGGCAATGTCGGAAAAGCTCCTGTCAGTATCCCGCAGGCCGGGAGTCTGGCTGTGGGCATCCAGCATGTCGATGCCGCCGATTATGCGGTTGATTTCCTTGGCAATAAAGATGGACTCAGACAGACTGGTTTCCGCCGTCACCAGACGCACCGGATCGCCATGTGGACGGACGGCCGCAAGCCTGCGCTCACCGCCCGGATTGCGGGAGATGAGAGGAAGGGAGGCGGAGAGGATCTCCGGGGTGGAGCGGTAGCCGGCGGTAAGCCGTATGACGCTGGTTCCCGGAAAATCCTGTTCCAACCGGTCGAAGCACCGGCTGTCAGAGCCCCGGAAGCCGTAGATGGACTGATCCGGGTCTCCGATGACAAAGAGTTCCCGTCCGCCTTTATTCCATGCCTTGATGAGCTGGTACTGGACCGGGTTGATGTCCTGGAATTCATCTACCAGCAGATAGGAAAAATGCTGCTTTCTGTATTCTGCTCTCTGCTCCTGCCGGAGAAGGCGCAGCATGTTGAGAAGAAGGTCGTCGAAGTCCATAAGCTTCCTGCACTCCAGCGCCTGCTGGTACCGGTCTGCCCCTTCCTGCGTCAGGGTAAAGCCGGTTTCAGCAGCGGAATCATCGGCCATATAGGCGGCAAAGCCCTGCGCGGAGGACAGCCCTGCCTTATGCAGAGAGATGGCGGTGAGAAACTGCCTGACGGTGCAGGGGAGTTCCAGGGCTTCTATGGTTTCTACTGCGCATTCTTCCGCCTGTCCCCGGTCTGCCAGGGACAGCTCTGTTCCGGACCGGGCTAACAGCCGGTAGCAGAGGGAATGGAAGGTTCCGACCTGCATCTGGTTCAGGCTGCGCCTGCCTGGCAGTGCCTGGCGGATTCTCTGTGTCAGCTCGTCCGCTGCCTTGTTTGTAAAGGTGACGGCCGTAATCTCAGAAGGTTTTACGCCCCGCTCGCCCATAAGGTGTTCGATGCGCGACACCAGAGTCTTTGTTTTGCCAGTACCCGGACCGGCTATGACGGCTGTTACCGGGAATACGGATTCCACGGCCTGCTGCTGGTCCCGGTTCAGGGCAGAGGAGGGCATGGAAACAGTCAGGATATTTGATGCGGCTGTTTCATAGGAAGCTTCACGGGAAGCCGTTGAGCCGTGGGAAACGCCGGCTTTGCCGGACAATGCAGTATTTGCCGAAGGAACCGCATCTGCTGCCAGCTCCCCATCCCCTGTCACACTCGGGGCTCCCGGGATTCCAGGTCCCATGGTTTCGCTCAGATCCGCGTTCGCTGTCTCAAAGGTCATGCACATCTGTCCCTCCACATTGTCAAGCTCGGCTGACTGGAACAGCCGCATGGTCCCGTACTCGCCGTCATAGCCGGGTCTCCACTGGACCTTGCCGTCTCTCAGATGGCGTATGCCCTCTGCTGTCAGGGATCCGGCCGCATGGCTGATATCCTCCAGCGGGGCCTGGCGAAGAATATAAAATTCATTGCCCAGTTCCTCCAGCATGTGCTCATATTGCCGCGTCACCTTGACACTGGCAGAAGAGGAGCCCATGCATGCGGCGATTACCTCTGGCAGGGGAACCAGGTTTTCGTATGGACGTCCGCCCGGAAGGATGAAATCTTCCTGGCGGTCAGCCAGCTGCTCAATGCGGTGGAGTACGCCTGTTGTCAGTTTTTTGCCGCATACAGGGCAGATTCCGTTGTACTGTCTGGCCTGGGAGGGGCTCAGGCAGAGGTGGCATTTGCGGTGGCCGTCAAAGTGATACTTGCCTTCTTCCGGGAAGAACTCAATGGTTCCGGCCAGTCCTTCGCCTCTTTGGATGGCGCCGTAAAGCCCGTCATAGGACATGGGGATGTCAAAGAGGTTGGCTTCCCTTCCAAGCTTGGCCGGCGAGTGGGCATCGGAATTGGAAATCAGATGAAAGGAATCCAGGGCTGAAAGCCGCCGGTTCATGGAGGGGTCGGATGAAAGCCCTGTTTCCAGCGCATGTACCTGAGGCGTCAGCTCTTCATAGCATTCCTCTATGGTGTCAAAGCCGGAAAACGCCCCAAACAGGGAAAAGTGAGGCGTCCATATATGGGCAGGTACGTAGATTGCTTCCGGGCAGGCATCCAGTGTAATGGCCAAAAGGTCATGACAGTCAAGTCCGAGGATGGGACGCCCGTCAGAATGGATGTTGCCGATGGCTTCCAGGCGTCTGGAAAGTATCTCGGCATCCTCCAGGCTGGGAAGAAGGATCAGGCTGTGTACCTTCCGTACCTTGTCATTTTTCTTGTAGATAGAGCTGATTTCCCCGCTGATTACAAACCTTGGCTGAGGGCTTCCTGCGGCACAAGAGTGGCGGATCATCCGCTCTTTTTTCAGGATATAGAGTCCGGGCTCGGCCGGTTCCAGCTTTTCGGCCAGTTCGGCCCTCCAGGCCGGATGGGTGAAGTCTCCCGTACCTACAATGTTAATTCCTTTTTTTCCCGCCCATAAGTCCAGATGCTCCGGCGTAAGCTCCTTGCTGGTGGCCCTGGAGTAGCGGGAGTGGATATGTAAATCACCAATGTACATTGCGATGCACCTGCTTTCCTTTGATAATATTTATTATAAAGGATTCATCCTAAAAGGAAAGCGGTTTTTTCTGCCATCATCAGCCGGCCAGTCCCTCCACTGCATCCACGGGCAGGGAAATTGCCACTGCATGTTCTCCGGTTTCCTTCATTACGGTTTCGCATATGGCCTTTAGTATGGGGAGCCTTAAGTCCGCAGGGGTCAGGATCAGCAGTATGGCTTTTTCCTGGGAAAGGGTCATGCCGAACAGCTTTTTGCCGCCATCGCTGCCTATTTCCCTGGCCTTTATCAGGGTGCCGCCCTGACAGCCGGCCTTTCTGGCGGCTTCCATAACAGGCGCGGACAGGTCAGTGTGGATGACGGAAGCAATTAATTCATAGGAATGGGAATTTGTCATGGGAATATCCTCCTTGTGTTCTGCGGGGCGGCTGTTTGGCCCGGTTTGGTCTTCATGCCGGTTTAAAATGTCCATGGCAGCGAAACTAATGCCTGTGAGGGAAAGGGTGAAAGCAATGCCGTGTCCGGGCTTGCTAAATTCCATTTCCCTGCCAAGGGCACGGAGCAGTCGGTCGGCGTCGGTTTTGGATGAAAGTCCCAGAACCAGGTCCTTTTCAGGCTCATCCAGTCCCAGACAGTCCATGACTGCCGAGCTGGCTGTACCGTGTCCTCTGACAGCCAGCAGTATTTCATGGTTGTATGTATGGAATATGGCAGCAGCTCTGTTCCCGGCCCCGCGGTTCACGATGGCGGCTGCCAGCTTTATACTTTTATGGCTCATAAGGTTCCTCCTCTAAATTGATGAATTCCTGTTCCATATCCACCACAGGATGTCTGGAAACAGCTTTCTCCCTGCGGGTTTTAAGCTCAAAGAACAGTCCGATGAGCTGGATGATAATGAGAGGGGTCATGGCTACCATGGCCACGATGCCAAAGGCGTCAGTCAGAATATTGCCTCCCAGGGCTTCGCAGGCCCCATGCACAGCGGAAGGAGAAAGGTGGCTGTCATGGGACCGGAGGCAACGCCTCCTGAGTCAAAGGCAATGGAGGTAAAGACCGGGGGCACCACAAAGGAGAGACCCAGGGCAAGGGCGTAACCCGGCAGCAGGAAGGCCAAGAGCGGCAGTCCTGTGATGACCCGGAATAAGGAGAATCCCAGCGACAGGGCCATACCGATGGAAAGTCCGGTCATCATGGTCTTTTCAGATATGCTTCCGCCGGTCACGTCAGCCACCTGCTTGTTCAGCACCTGTACGGCAGGCTCTGCCTTGACGATGTAATAACCGATGAGCATGGCTACGGGCACCAGAATCCAGCGGTAGGGAAGGGATGCCATCTGTTTTCCCCAGATAGCTTCCGGCGGGCATGAAGCCCACATTTACACCTGTAAGGAACAGTGTCAGCCCGATGTAGGAATACAGCATTCCAACCAGAATCTTCACCACCTGGCGTTTGCGCATTTTCAGGAAAAATATCTGAAAGAGCAGGAAAATGCCAGGATGGGGAACAGGGCTGTGAATACTTCCGCCGCGTAGTGGGGGAGTTCACTTTGGAATGCCAGCCAAAGGTCCTGGGAATTGCTGATGCTGGGAATGGTCATGGGCTCATAGGAGCCGGAAGATGACTGGAACAGAAGTCCCAGTATCATGACGGAGAGGATGGGTCCGATGGAACAAAGGGATACCAGTCCAAAGCTGTCGCTGTCCGCGTTTTTTCCCTGACCGATGGAAGAAAGCCCCACGCCCAGGGCCATGATGAAGGGAACCGTAATAGGTCCTGTTGTCACACCGCCGGAATCAAAGGCTACAGCAAGAAAATCACCTGGAATATAGAAGGCCAGGATGAAGAGAATGATGTAGCAGACCAGAAGGATGTGGGAAAGGCTCCAGCCGAAGAGGGAGCGAAGGAATGCCAGTGCCAGGAAGAAACCGACTCCTGCGGCTACCGTGAGGATGAGCACCATGTCAGGTACTGCCGGTGTCTGTCTGGCCAGGACCTGCAGGTCCGGTTCAGCGATTGTGATGATCGCGCCCATGAAGAAGCAGATGATCGCGATCATCCATATCTTTCTTCCTTTCATCATCCGGCTGCCGATGCTCTGACCAAGCGGGGTCATCGCCTCAGTTCCGCGCCAACTGCCTGAAAGATGCCCATGCCGATGATGAGCCAATACCGCCCCGACTCAGAAACAGCAGCAGGGTGCCGGTCGTCCATGGGGACGAGTGGATGCGCTCAGCAAAAAGACGATCGCGGTGATCGGCAGGACGCTGGCGAGCGATTCTCTGGTTTTTTCTTTTAATTGTTCTTTCATCACAAATGGGCAGACCTCCTTTTCTCATTCTGTATGACCTTGGATGCGTCAGCCTGCAGATTGAGGAGCTGCCGACGAGGCGATATGCAGGCGCAGGATAGTCATGATACATATACCGGCACGCGCCGATGTTCGCATCTGGGGCAGACAGGGCGGTCATCGTCATGCTGAAGGGTTCCATCCTCCTTTCGCTAAAAACAGCAGGCGCGACGCCGCGATGAAGCAATATATAGTTTATTGTACATGGTTTTGACCCGCGGCGCATGCAGAAAACGGTCGAAACAGACAAATCGGGCAAAATGTCGCTGACCGTCGGTATACATACAGCTGATCTGCCAATAATAAGGAAGAGTCTTTCAGGTATGGCTGGCAAAATGTGAATCAATTCACAATTTTACATAGATTTGATATAATTTTAAAAACAATTAACATTCCTTTGAAGATGATCTGATAAAGCGGCCGTATAATGTTAGACGTAAAGCAAAGAGGAAAACTCAAAGGAGGAATGAACAAATGAAGTTCATGAAAAAGCAATGGCTTTCGGAATTGCATGCGTGATGGGTCTGACCCTGGCAGGATGCGGTTCATCGACTGGCAACGATTCGATCACAGTTTACTCTCGTGACGCATCCAGCGGAACCAGAGAAGCATTCGAAAAGGCAAATGATATGGAGGAAATGCTGACTGACGCAGCCGTTACGGTTGACAGCAACGGCGATATGGCGACTAAAGTCGGCGCTGATCCTAACGGAATCGGATATGTTTCCCTCTCTACTGATTTTTGAGGCAAACAACCTGACTGCACTGAACTATGAAGGCGTAGCACCGAGCGAAGAGACTGTGCTGGATGGCACATACGGCATGCAGCGTCCGTTCTCTTATATCACTAGAGCAAGCGGAGATTTCGCGGATGACCGTACTGAACAGCTGGTTGCAGCATTCATCGATTATCTGTGCAACTCTACTGAAGGTATGCAGGTGGTAGCAGATGCCGGCGGAATCGTCGATACGACAAAGTCTACGCCTTGGGAAGAGCTGAAAGCAAATCACCCGATCGTAAATGAAGACAACTCTGATTTGACGATCCGCACCGCAGGTTCTACTTCTGTAACAGACACGCTGCAGGCTGCGCTGGAGTCTTTCCAGAGCATGGCAGGCAACTTCCAGTTCACGATGAACCAGACAGGTTCCGGTGATGGATACAAGCGTGTTCTCGGCGAAGAGAAAGATGGCGCAAACGCTGCAGATATCGGCTTCGCTTCTCGTGAGTTCGAAGGGGAAGAAGATGTAACTCAGGGAATGGCAAGCGGTCAGTACTGCATCGATGCGGTAGTCGCTGTCATCAGCGCAGACAACACCTTCGGTGTAACGGATCTGACAGCAGAGCAGATCAAGGGAATCTTCAGTGGTGAGATCACTGCCTGGAGCGATCTGCAGTAATCAAACGAGCTTCTGAGATATACGAAAAACCTTAGCAGAGCCTGCTAAGGTTTTTCTGGAATATGAGATAGGGTGAATATATGGAAAAATTAGTAAGACCGCATATCAGTAAAGAAAAGAACCAGCAGAAGATGCGCAAGGACGCGATCTTAAAGGGCATTTTCCGTATCGCTGCCGTCATTTCAGGCGGTGCGATCGCTGTGATCGTGCTGTTTGTCTTCCTGCGCGCGTTCAGCCGTTTTTGCCAGGATACGCAAACGGCCAAGTGAATTTCATTGACTTTTTGTTTGGCACGACCTGGCGTCAGAATCAGGGAATCTATGGCGCTGGTTTCATCGTCATCAATACGCTGATCACTTCATTCGGCGCATTGATCATTTCCTTCCCGATCAGTGTGCTGACTGCACTGTTCATCGTCAAGATCGCTCCTAAATGGCTTGCTAAGATCATGACCGCCATCGTGGAAATGCTCGCGAGCATTCCGTCGGTCGTCTACGGTGTCTTCGCTGCCGGTGCTATCACGACGATGGTCGTGGCGCTGGCTGGCGCATTTGGCATGACGACCGCAGGCGGAAACTCGCTGCTCGCTGTCATCTTGCTGCTGGCCATCATGATCTTCCCGACGATCACTTCCATGAGCATCACGGCCATCAGTTCGGTGGACCGCGCTTTGGAAGAGGGCAGTCTGGCGTTAGGCGCAACAAAGACCCAGACGAACTTCAAGGTCGTCTTGATCGCTGCTAAATCCGGTATCTTTGCCGGTGCGATCCTGGGCATCGGCCGCGCGTTTGGTGAAGCGACCGCCGTAGCGATGGTTGCCGGAAACAAGATGTTCGGACCGACATTCGACTTGTTTGACATCACGCGAACGTTGACGAGCACGATGCTCTCTGGATTGAAGGAGACGACCGGATTGGATTATGATATCCGTTTCTCCGTCGGTCTGGTGCTGATGGTCGTGATCCTGGTGTCTAACTTCCTGTTGAACCTGGCCAAGAAGAAAGTGGGTAATATGTCATGAAGATCAAAGCGGGAAATCACGGAAAGCGTAAGTTTTATGATGGCGCGCTTCAGGGCGTTACATATCTTTCCAGCGGCATATCGGTCATCGTACTGGTCGCCTTGTTTGTGTTTATCTTTACCAGAGGCTGGTCTTCCATCAATATGGATCTGATCATGAACAACTATTGGTCAGAGAATTATACGGTGGAAACCATCTCACAGAGCGACGGCCAGACGTTTGAGCGTCCGGCTGATCTGAGCGAAGAAGCTTATTTTTCCGAGAAATGGGGAATTGCTTTCGTCGATCATGTTGATGCACACAAAGATGAGATGATTCTGGTAGAATATATAGATGAGAACTCCCCGCTGTACGCGTTGAGCAATGTGAGCGTGCGTAATAACCCACAGGACTTTACGCTGCAGGTAGGCATGCAGGTATCCAGGCTTCAATATCATGATGTGCAAGGCAATGTCGGACTTGGCGGCGGCATCATGGGACAGACTGCGGAACAGCTGGCACAGACGCTGGATGATAATGCGGCCACGGTAGACTCCATGTATATTCAGACGACTGGCGGCGGTATCCGCGGCTCGATCATCTCCACGGTATATCTGTTGCTGGTATCCATGGTGATCGCCCTGCCGATCGGCATAGCGAGCGCCGTCTATCTCAATGAATATGCGAAAAAGAGCAAATTCAATATGCTGCTGCGCAGCGGTATCGAAACACTGACCGGTGTGCCGAGCATCGTTTTTGGTCTGATGGGCGTAACGGTGCTGTTCCCGGTGACCCAGGTGTTCGGTGCCACGACCACCAGTATCTTGCTGGGTGGTCTGACGATGGCCATCATCTTGCTGCCGACCATCATCCGCTCTACTGAGGAGGCATTGCTGGTCGTTCCGCAGCATCTGCGTGACGCTTCACTCTCAGTAGGCGCGAATCAGTCGCAGACGATCTTTAAGATCGTCCTGCCTTGCGCGGTGCCTGGCATCCTGACCGGTGTGCTGCTGGGCATCGGACGTGTCATCGGTGAATCCGCCGCCCTGATCTATACGATGGGCACCTTCATCAATGACTCTCCGACGCTGTTGAGCCAGGGTACATCGCTGGCTGTGCAGATCTGGAGCATCATGAGCGGCGAGCAGCCGAACTATGAGCTGGCCTGCGCCATTTCCATCATCATTCTGGTCTTTGTGCTGATTCTGAACTTTGCCGTTAAGGTCATCAGCAAGAGATTCTCTAAGGCTTGGTATTAGGAGGTAGCATAATGGAGAACATTATTTTTGAGGTAAACCATCTGAATCTGTTCTATGGTGAAAAGCAGGCGCTGATGGATCTGAACATGAAAATTGAGAAAAACGCGATCACTGCGCTGATCGGGCCGTCCGGCTGCGGAAAGTCCACGTTTCTGAGATGCCTGAACCGCATGAACGATCTGATCGATGGCTGCCGCGTGGAAGGTGAGATCCTGATCGAAGGCAAAGACATGTACAATGGCGATATGAATGTCGTAGATCTGCGTACCCGTGTAGGCATGGTGTTCCAGAAACCAAATCCATTCCCGATGTCGATCTTTGATAACATCGCGTATGGACCGCGCTGCCAAGGCATCAAGGATAAGAAGGTGCTCTCCCAGATCGTCGAGCAGTCATTGCAGCGCGCTGCGCTGTGGGATGAGGTCAAGGATCGTCTCAAGGACAGCGCTTATGGTCTTTCTGGCGGTCAGCAGCAGCGTCTGTGCATCGCCCGCGCGATCGCTATGGAACCGGAAGTCATCCTGATGGATGAGCCGACCTCTGCGCTGGACCCGATCTCCACCAATAAGATCGAAGAGCTGGCCATCGAGCTGAAGAAAGACTATACGATCGTCATCGTTACGCATAACATGCAGCAGGCTGCCCGTGTCAGCGACTATACCGCATTCTTCCTGCTGGGAGAAATGGTGGAATTTGACAAGACAAGCGTGATCTTCCAGAATCCGAAGGATAAGCGCACGGAAGATTACATCACCGGAAGATTCGGATAAACAGGAGGCAGTATACTATGATTAGAATTGACGGAAAGCTTTCGCAGATGGAGCAGACGCTCGTAAAGATGGGCAACCGCGTCGTCGGCATGCACGAATGTGTGTGTGAGGTGCTGGCGGAGCCAAATAAAGAAAGAGAATTGGAGATCATCTCCGCAGATGACCGCATCAATCACATGGAAGAAGAGATCAATGACCTGGCCATCGAATCACTGGCGCTGCTGCGCCGGTAGCCAGCGATCTGCGCAAGGTCATCGCAGCCATCAAGATCGCCAGTGAGCTGGAGCGCATCGGTGACTATGCGAAGAACATCTCTAAGTTCCTGATCAAGAATGATCATCTGACAGATATCGTATGTGATTACGCGATCTCTATGGAAAAGGATCTCATCGGCATGCTGGAAAAAGCCATGCAGTGCATGGTGGATCAGGATGAAGAGGCGGCTTTTGCCATTCCGGAAAGCGATCATCGCATCAATCAGCAGATGAAAGACATCCGGGAAAAGCTGCTGAGCCAGAATGGTGTCGATAAGGAGCAGCTTTTGGACGAGCTGTTTGAGATCAGCGCCATGCTGCGCAACATCGAACGTGC
>ENA-OQDA01001085-OQDA01001085.1-human-gut-metagenome-genome-assembly--contig:-NODE-1085-length-10187-cov-4.682704_pt1 | contig 10187 bp, 8 predicted proteins | sample MGYA00242771_ERZ504603 | MGnify/ENA primary metagenome ERZ504603 (study PRJEB26092, sample SAMD00036328) | human gut metagenome | host: Homo sapiens | study: EMG produced TPA metagenomics assembly of...
CGCCTCGGCAAGCTGGTCTGCAAGGTTTGCACCCTCGATGGGAGCAACGGTCAATTCCTCTCGTCCATACTGGGTGCTTTCGGTGGAGAGTACGCCCAGAACCATCTCCGGATGGTCTGCGAAATACTGGTTGATGGCAAAGCCATCCTCGGTCTTGCCAAGCTGCACCCAGTCCGGCTCGTGGTCGATGGGGCGGTCACGCTTCTGCAGGAAGATAATGTCGCTGACGACTTCTGTTCCTGCGTTTGCTTTGAACGCAGTGTTCGGCAGACGGATAGCACCCAGCAGATCAGCACGTTCGGCAATGTGCTTGCGGGCAGAAGAATCTTTGCTGTCCAGCGTGTAGCGACTGGTGACGAATGCCACGATGCCGCCCGGACGCACTTGGTCGATGGCCTTGGCGAAGAAATAGTTGTGGATGCTGAAACCTAATTTGTTGTACGCCTTGTCGTTTACCCGGTACTGGCCAAAAGGAACATTGCCCACTGCAAGGTCATAGAAGTCGCGGCGGTCAGTGGTTTCAAATCCGGCAACTTTAATGTTGGCATCCGGGTAGAGCTTTTGGGCGATACGGCCTGTGACACTGTCCAACTCCACACCGTATAGGCGGCTGTCCTGCATGGTGTCCGGCAGCATACCAAAAAAGTTGCCGATGCCCATGCTCGGCTCCAGAATGTTGCCGTTGCGGAACCCCATTTTCTCGACTGCATCATAGATGGCGCGGATAACGGTAGGGCTGGTGTAGTGGGCGTTCAGAACGGAACTACGGGCAGCAGCATATTCGTCCTCGGAAAGCAGACCTTTCAATTCGGAATATTCTTTTGCCCAGTTGCCCTTGTCTGGGTCAAAGACATCCGGCAGACCGCCCCAGCCGACATACTGCGAAAGAACCTGCTGTTCCTCGGCGGTGGCTCCACGATGCTCCTGCTCCAACTGGAACAGGGTGCGGATGGCTTCAACGTTCCGGGCATATTTTTGTTTTGCGCCGCCCTCGCCCAGATGATCGTCCGTGATGTGGAAGTTTCCGGCAGCTTCCGGCACAGGTTCGGCGTTCAGAGCTTTGTCTGCGGCAGCGGCATCCGGGAAAGTCTGCCATTCGCCGTTAACTTCCACAGAGGTGGGCAGCTTATCCAGTTCTTCATCGGAAAGTTCCGGCTCATCCTGCCGCAGTCCATCCTCGAACTGCTGCTTGTTCAGTACCTCATTGCTCCACGAATAGCCCTGTGCACTGGTGTCGATGCGCACATCGGTTTCGCCTACATAGCCAATAGTTCCCTCGATGGTTCGGGTTGGAAGGTCTACAACAACGGAATCACCGACATTGTAATCGGGAGTTTTTTCTGGAGCAGTATCAAGGGCTTCATCCTGCTGTTCGTACAGTTCCCGGACAACAGTCAGCGGCTCTTCCCGGAAAATCGGCATCCGGGCATCGGCCAGAGCCATATCCTGCAAGGAAACTTTGTCCTTGTCAAAATCCACGCTATCGACCCGAAATCTCCGGTCATCCATATTGATAACGGAGCCGATGGGCAGATAGTCCTCTTTGCGCAAGTGCTTGGTCTGGTGGTGAGTGCCATCCTCGTTTAACCCGGCAAGGTACACATCATTGCCCGCAGACCACAATTCTTTTGCTCTTTTTGCCCATAAGCTAGGGAGAAAGCCCGTGATTTGAACTTCGCCCAGTGCAGTGTTTCTCATGAACAAAGCACTGTTGATGATTTTTGCGACCTTGGCGGCATCTTCGCCATAGAACATAAAATTGCCGCCAGCTTCAAAACCAATGAGAGTGTCCGGGTACTGCTCTTTTAATGCAGTGTATTCGGCTGCACTGGCGGCGTTCAGTTCAAGGGGAAAGTCGATGATTCTTTTTTCCTTGTCGGACAGATAGCGGTCAGACTGAATCATCAGGTCGATATACTTTTCGACCTGATTCCAGCGAAGAAGAATTTTCTGGTGGTCTGGATAGTGTTCAAACGTCAAGCCCTTGCTGTCATGGTCAAGCCAGCCGCGACTTCCATCCAGATAGGTGTGCGAGGAGCCACCGGGTCCGTTTGGAGCATATTCTTTGGCAAGAGCTTTTGCCCGGAGGTTTCGGTCAGGCTGCAACTGATAAATTTTCCATATCCGAAGTTTGCTGTTTTCAAAGTTGGAGCCTCTCCGCAGAGCATTTTCAATGTCGGCCTGTGACAAAGAGAAAGCAGAGGGCGATTTTTCGCTCTCCGCTTGGTCGATGGATTCAATTTGTTTCGCTTCGGTAGGAATGTGGGTGTCGAAGAAACTTAGCTGTAAATCAGCTCGTTCATCACCAGTTCCTCGGCCTGTGCTTTCAGGCTGTTCATGTGCTGCACCCACTCCATCTGATGCTGCTCTTTGTTCGGAGCCGGATTCTGCTCCAGCAGCTTCTGCATGGTCTGCTGTATCCGGCTCTCCGCGCTCTGCTCCACTTCCAACAGGTGCGGATGCAGAGTTCCCGACAGGAGCATCGAGTTGTACAGTACCGGGCGATGCTTCATCAGGTAAGTCCGGCGCAGTCGCCCGTACTTGCCCAATGCTTTCTCCTGCTGGGGCAGGGTCAGGTTCGGAAGCAGATAATCTCCGACTTTCGAGTAGGTCACGTTCCTGCTGTTCATATTCATATTGGCTCCTTTCTACGTTACGACGGCGAATGGTCGTCTTTACAGTTCTTTCGATGCTGCGCAACAGCTCACGGCTGCACTCGCTGACTGCGGTGCCCAGTGCATACACAGCGGCAGGAGTGGAAAAGGAGAAGATCGCCTGAAAATCGTCCCGGTCAAAATGACCTTCCGGCTCAAAGCCGCAGCGTTCGAGAACAGCATAGGTGATGCTGATTGCGGCGGCAGATTTGAACTGGAACTCCTGTCCGGCTTCATCATACCCCATCAGGAGAGAGCCGTCAACGATGTCGAGAATGTCACCGCTGTTGTTATCCCAATAGGAATCCACCAGCCTGCCGCAGATGTCCGCGATTTGCTGGCCGAGATTTTCCTGCTGAACACCGTACTCTCTGGCAAGCATTTCCGAAACAGGCTGAACCAGATCGGGGCCGAGCTGCCACATATCCGGGTCACGGGAATTACGGCGCACCCCGGTATCGCTCACATCGAAAACGTAGTGCAGACGCGGAACACTGCTGGACTGGTCTAACAGAGCGATGCCCTTGGAGCCACGCCGGATATAGCGGTTCATGCGGTCATTCCAAAGGTCGAAACTGGCGCAGGCGGTGGCATCGGGTCGCTGGGCGTAGATCATAAGCTGGTCTGCATAGCTGTACTTGTACAGCCGGGATGCAGTGGTCAGGTAGTCCGTCCAGTTTTCCCAATACCGGGTCAGTTCCTTTGCTGTTTGCTGGGCAAGGTTGAGGTATTCTTGCGTTTTATTTGGCATTGCGTTCCTCCTTTCGATTTCAGGATATAAAAAGAGCGGGCAACCGTTTTATGGTTGCCCGCCCTTAGTTAATATAGAAAATTATCTTGGAATCTTGAAAGCAACAAAATAGACAGGAAAATCGTAATCATCTCTTGATAATATGGTACTTGCCACACGTGCCGCTGCGTCTGGATAGGGATATACTTCAATGGGCGATTTTACTAACAAGGGAAAGCTATAACTCTGCAAATAAGAAACATATCTATTCCAGAAAGAGTCAAAATCTGACACATCTACATAAGCAACAATAAATGTTGAGGTCCCAAGAGCATTATAGTTTACAACTGCTTTGCTTATATGAGTATCAATGTATGTGGTACTAACGCTAGATAATTTTAAGCCTTCATAAATGGCAATCTCTTTACCGTCTTTTGTTAACAAGATATCTACTTCTGCGGAATCCTTTTTATTTACGGATAAGCCATGTCTGGTTTGGTCTTTTATCTCTGTGTATCCTTTCATAAAAAGCAAATCTCGAAAATAGTCATTCATACTGTTTTCCGAGCTGGCACCATTAAATGAGCAATTCAAACAAAAGCGTTGCCCTATTTGAAGTAGATCTCGAAGGACAACCTGCGATGAGGCTATATCTGCATTTAATCTAGCAGCATTTGACAAGGGAATGGGCTCTACGCTTTCAGATTCAAAGTAATAAATCTCTTTGAGTAAAAAACCAGATTCAGACGACTTAAGTGATTTGCTGATAGATTCTTTCAGTATATGCCCTTTCGATTTTAGCAAAGCAATGTCGCGGGGAGAACCCTCAACTGTAAAGTCCAACGCTTTTTTATCCCAGTTATCGCCTTTCATGCCAGCATAATAGGCAAGCCCCAAATCTTCATAATCGTATGTACAGTTTTGAAATGCCCTTGCAACATTGGGCGATTCGAGTTGTTCCAAATATTGAACTACTCGCCTTGAAAAGTTTTGGGGCAACCTATAAGTGAAATCGAATTCTCCCATAAAAAATCTCCTTAAGCCGTAAAGTCGATAGAATAATTATACCATATAATTACTTTTGGCGTAACCCCCTATTATGTACGCCGCCAAGCGGCGGCATAATTTAGTTAAGTGGAAATTCCAGCTCGGCAAACTCGGCATCGGTCATAAGTTTCAACTTTTTGATAACACCCTCCGACAGTTCGCGCAGAGCAGTTTCGTCCGGCAGAAGATAGCACTGCATCAACCGCAGCTCCTGCATCAAGCCCAGCCGGGAGCCGGAATTGTAGAGCATCATCAGCGTCAATTCTTCGCCATTAAAGTTCATGAGCATCCCTCACTTTCCGGCACCCAACAGGGCTGCACTCCGGGGCATCGCATTTTTCTTTTGCGCCAGCCAGTGAAGTCAGCTTTTCCAATGTGGAAGGGCGGTGGTTTGCGCCCAGTTCTTCTGCTTCTGCGGCTCTGTCCATGATAAAATCGTAGTCCTGTATCAGCCGCCGACCTTTTTCCATGTGATGTGCTTCCAGAATTTCTTCCCGGACTTCCTGAATCGTCAGCTCCGGCGCGTCAATCTGGCCGCTGTCCATCACAGAGTAATCGCTGTGATAGAGGGTGTAATCCCAGCCATCGTCACAGGACTGGATAGCAATATAGCCTTTTCCGCCCAGTTCCCATGCACCTACTTCATCCTGTGTCTGGATTTCCGGGTAATAGCTGGCTCCATTGCGCTCCATGACCTCTGCAAACTGGCAGATGTGGAACATATCACCCAGTCCACCAACATCAAAATGATACTCGTCCCAATGTTCCAGCCGTGTCGTGAAACTTCGGCCATCCGGGTAGTCCACCTGAATCACACCGCCATTGGGAACACGGTACAAATCCTTATAGCTGCTGTCGATGAGCCGCACATCATCCCTAGGAATGGACGGATCTTCCCAGATGCGCCGCTTACGGATGCCGGAATCCGGGATGTTGTCGAGGATTCTCACGCTTTCCAGTTGAATAGCCCTGCGGGGTCATCGGATAGCTCAAAAAGGAACCAGTTCCGGGCGGCAGGAATGGCATTTCTGCCATCGGGCGGCAGATACTCAAAGGGAATCTGTCCCTTTTCCAACGGCAGCAGGGTCAGCTTGTCATAGGTGGCGTAGCCAACGCCGGAGGTGTTTTCCCGCAAATGCAGGTATTTTTCGTTATTCAGCAGATAAACAGCTTCGTCCAGCACACTCATCAGCGGCCACCCTCAAATTCCAGCGAAAACTTACTGCGACCGTCGGCTTCGGTGAACAGCAGGACGGTGGCGTTGTAAACCTTGCCCTTGGCACTCTTGCAGTCTTTCAGCCGGACACGGCCATCGCGCAACAGCTTGTCGGCTACATGAGCATCCAGCCGTTTGTCCAACCGCTTGAAGAAAGCATTGTCTTTCCACAGAATAAAGCGGCAGGGATTGGCTTCACAAAACCAGCCTTTTTCACGTTCCACAACAGATTTGCCACAGTTCGGACAGACACCAATCACTTTATTTTTCATAAGCGCACTCGCTCCTTTCACGGCCTCGGTGGTGTTTACCAGCGAGGAGATCATATCGTTGATTTCAGTCATAAAAGTTTCTGGCTCCATCTCGCCACGCTCCACGCGCAGCAGTTTTGTTTCCCAGTCAGCAGTCATGTCGGCGGACTGGATTTCTTCGGGCATTACGGTGATAAGGGCTTTACCTTTGTCGGTGGGCAGCAGCACCTTGGTTTTCTTGTCGCCCTTGCGCTCCAGAAAGCCTTTTGCCACCAGCTTTTCGATAATAGCCGCTCGTGTAGCCGGAGTTCCAATGCCCTGACGCTCTGCATCCTCTGGCATACTGTCCGCGCTAGCTGTTTCCATAGAGTGCAGCAGAGTATCCTCGGTGAAGTGTTTCGGAGGGGATGTCTGTCCCTCTTTCAGTTCAGCACCAGAAATGCCACACTCGCTTTGCTCCTGCACATCCGGCAGAGCAGCAGGCTCTTTCTTTTTGTCCAGCAGATCGTCCAGCATTTTGCGCTCAATGCCTTTCCAGCCCTCGTCCAAAACCACCTTGCCTTTTGCGGTAAATTCTTCCCCGGCGCAGATGGTGGTCAGGACGGTTTCTGCACAGCGGTGAGGTTCTCCCATGGCGCAGAGCAGACGTGTCGCAATCAGCCGCAGGACGCTCAGTTCCCCGGCGGGCAAAGCTGAAAAGTCGGCCTGTACCATGCTTGCAGTAGGCAGCAGCGCATGGTGGTCGCTGACCTTGCTGTTGTTGATTACCTGTTCTGCATGGACGGGTACAGCTTCCCCCACGGAAAAGGCTCCCGCAACAGCCGACACCAGCCCCGGCAGGGATGCTGCCATGTCTTCCGTCAGAAAGCGGCTGTCTGTTCGGGGATAAGTGATGAGTTTCTTTTCGTAAAGGCTCTGCGCATAGTTCAAGGTCTGCTGTGCAGTAAACCCCAGCAAACGGTTGGCATCCCGCTGGAGCGTCGTCAGATCATAGAGCTGCGGCGGCTTTTCGTTTTTTTCTTTGCGTTCTACTTTTTGCACCACCGTGCTGACCTCCTTTCGGCAGTTGGCAAGCAGAGTTTCCGCATCCTCTTTCTGCGAGAATCGCTTGCTGGACGCTGTGCGTCGCCTCAAATGCCAGCGAAACCGTGTAAAACTTCTCCGGGGTGAATGCAGCAATAGCTGCTTCTCGCTGCACGGCCATCGCCAGTGTAGGGGTCATAACACGCCCAACCGCCAAAGACCGACCATACAGGCATGAAAAGAGCCGGGAACAGTTGATGCCGACCATCCAATCGGCACGTTCCCGGCAGAGTGCAGCCTGATACAGTGCATCATATTCTGTTGACGGTTTCAGATTTGCAAAGCCCTCCCGGATGGCATTGTCCTCCATGCTGGACAGCCACAGCCGGGAAACAGGCTTTTTACACCCAGCCTGTTCGTAAACCAGCCGGAAAATCAGTTCGCCTTCACGCCCTGCGTCCGTTGCGCAGATAATGCTCTCCACATCGGCGCGGTGCATGAGCTTTTTCAGGATTCCGAACTGCTTTTTTGTGCTGGCAGACACAAGGTACTGCCACCTTTGCGGCAGGATAGGCAAATCGGCTACATTCCATTTGACGTACTTTTCATCGTAGGTGCTGGGCGGAGCCAGTTCTACCAGATGGCCGATACACCAACTCACGATATAGCCGCTGTCCTCAAGGTAGCCATCCTGCCGCCCCTGCACCCCCAAAACCTTGGCGTAAGACATGGCAACGGACGGCTTTTCGGTCACGATCAAAATTGCGATAAGCGTTCCCTCCAATCTATTTCGGATTATGGTATGTAGGCGGCAACCGCCGCCCTAAAATCAGATAGGAGTTACATCCTGTTCCTCGGAAGTATCCTCATCTTCCGAATCATCCTCCGGGGGAATCTCAAAGTCACCCGTATCCTCGGTGTAGTCCGCGTCCGGGTCAATAGCTTCTTTTTCTGCCTGTTTCTTGTTCTTCTGCTGGATGAAGAAATAGAAACCGCCGCCAGCCGCCAGCGCGATCAGTGCCACGACACCGAGAAAAGCCGCAGCATATTTTGTCATTTTGTTTTCTTTCGGAACGTCTGCCGCTTTTTCCGCTTCCTCTGCGGCTTTCTTGGCTTCTTCCTCGGCTTTCAGCTTGTCCAGTTTAGCCTGCTTCACCGCTTCTTTTTCAGCATTGTAGGCTTCTGCATCTTCTTCCTCCATTAAAGCCAGCAAGTCTGCTTCATCCACCAGATTCATGAAGTGGACGGTCTGCTGGCCTTTGGCATTGCGGTCAATGACCAGATAAAAAGTCGCACCCGACTTGCTGACGAGTGTGATGAACTGCTGGCCGCTACCATCGGAATAGTTTGTGTGATAATCGTCCACCAGCGTCAGATTGCCCTCCGGGGTCAGTGCGCCGGATTCCTCATCCGTGATAGTGACGGTATCCTCCTCCACGACTTCCGGCAGAACGGGCTGCTCCACCGGGGTAGTATCGCCCTCATAGGCAAAAGCAGGAGCGGCCATGCCGATGCACAGCACCGCCGACAGCAACAGTGCGCCAAATCTCTTAAACTTCATCCGAATCATCCTCCTTGTCGAAAGTTGCGCCTACAGCAGCCAGTGCAGCCGGATTTGGAGTGGTATTAGCCGACTGCCGAAGCAGAGCAGCAAGCTGTTCCGGGGTGACTTTGGCGGTGCGCACCATTTCATTCACCTTGGCGGCTTCTGCTTCCTGAATCCGCCGCTCAAGGCTTTCGATGCGGTTGTTGATCTTAATGCGCCGCTCCTTTTCCTTTTCCAAAGAAGCGCGCAGCTTATCCAGTTTTTCACTCATAGTAAAACCCTCCATTTCATTTTGAAAGCCGTCCAAATCCAGCGAGATACTGCTGCCAGTAGGACGAGTGAATGTCAGCATATTTGATGGGGTCACCAGCACTGACCATTTTTCCGTTGCCGAGATATATTCCAACGTGGCTCATCCCCGGCGTATCATACGTTCCTTTGAAGAAAACCAAATCACCGGGTTTTGCTTCGGCTTCGGAAATATGCTGACTTTTTTGCCATAATCCGTTGGCGGTGGTGCGCCCAACATCATAACCGTTTTGGTTATAAACCCAGCAGACATAGCCGGAGCAGTCAAAGCCTGTTTCCGGGGTAGAGCCACCCCAGACGTAGGATGTGCCAACATATTTTTTGGCTTCCTCATAGATAGCGGCAAACTCCGTGTCAGTTAGAGCTTCCGCAGGAACCGTGTAGACGATGCCGGGTGCGCCGGAGCCATCCGAGCCACCGGGCGGCAAACCACCATTAAAAAGATATGGCCGACCACCCAAGGTGTCCTGAAAAATCTGATACCTCTGCCACTGATCCTCGGTCAGCTCTTCCCGAATAACAACCTCCAAACCTCGATTTTCCAGTTTGGTGTGGAAAATCTTGTATTCATACGGCACCTGCGTAGGAACCGGGATTCCTGCCGGGCTGATGACCCAGACCGTCTTATACCGTATCTGAACCTCTACCCATGTGGTCAGCTTGTACTGCTTTTTGAAGGTTTCCTTCAGCTTGCCCTGCACCTCCGACCGGGTATAATCATCGTACAAAGTGGTCAGGAATGAGGTGAGCTGCCATGGGTCATGTTCGATGGGGTCAAGGTGGTACTGGTACTCGTTGTAGCCGGGGTGGTCGGTGGGGGTGCGCTTGATCTTTTTATCCAGTTCCTTTTCCAGCTTCTTGTAGTCCTGCTCTGCGCCGCGAATGTCCCTGTCCTCGGCAGAGTACATGGTCTGCCCGGACACCTGTGTGCCGCCCGAAAAGAGGATGCCGCAGGAGGAAAAGCCGGACATCACCATGAGGATGAGCAAAAGAAAAACGCCCACGATCACCAGAACGTGTGCGTTACTCTTTGCGGCGGTCATAAGGCCGTTTACTGCCGAACCGACCACAGATTTTCCCTTGTCCACTACTTGCTCTACGCCAGACCGTGCGGCAGATGCACCGCTGGATGCGGCTTTTTTACCACCAGCAGTCTGTGCCGCTGTGCCACCAGACCGGGCTGCGGCATAGTAACCCTGCCGAATGTCGCGTTTCTGCCGCCATCGGGAGAGCCAGTTGGAACCACCCTCACGGGTGCCGATGCCGGAATCTCCTGCATTTTGTGAGGCAGTCGGTTCCTGCGTAGAAGATTTTGCGATTTTTAGATTTTTTCTTGCCCTGCATCTCGGCTTTCTTTTTTCAGTTTTTCGGGCATAGCGGCTCTTGGAAATATCGCGGACATTTCCAGCAG
>ENA-OQDA01001086-OQDA01001086.1-human-gut-metagenome-genome-assembly--contig:-NODE-1086-length-10184-cov-1.710252_pt1 | contig 10184 bp, 10 predicted proteins | sample MGYA00242771_ERZ504603 | MGnify/ENA primary metagenome ERZ504603 (study PRJEB26092, sample SAMD00036328) | human gut metagenome | host: Homo sapiens | study: EMG produced TPA metagenomics assembly of...
CTGCCACCTGTGTACTGATATGGAAGATAAATACGTGTTTGTGTCAGGCTACCATGACGGCAAGACCACGGTCTTAAGCCTTAACAAGGACGGTCTTGCTGTGGGCATGATTGTGGAGCGAGGTGTTCAACAAGGGATACGGCAGCGTGGCTGAGCGCAACTTCCGCTCTCATGTTACCTGTACCAGAAGGATGCCGGACGGCAGGTATGTTCTGTCGGTGGACAATGGAACGGACCAGGTAAAGGTATACCGTTTCAACGACAAGGATAAGAGGTTGTTTCAGGTAGATGCCATCCACTGCGACCTGGAGTCGGCTCCCAGACATTTCCGCTACAGCTCCGACGGACGTTTCCTTTATCTGATGCATGAGCTGCAGAATGTAATCTGCGTTTATTCTTATGAAACCGGCGACAGGGCGCCTGTGGTTGAGAAGATACAGACTATTTCCACCACCTCCACCAAGAATCCGGGCAATCTGACAGCGGCCTGCGCCATGAGGCTGTCTCCGGATGAGAAATATGTTTATTGCACCAATGCAGGTGAAAATACAGTGAGCATCTACAGCAGGGATGAGAAATCAGGACTTCTCACCATGATTTGCTGCCTGCCTGTCAGCGGGGAATATCCAAAGGATGTGGCTGTATTCCCGGATCAGAAGCACATCGCGTCCATCAACCATGACAGCGGCAGCATCAGTTTCTTTGAAGTGGATTATGAGAAGGGTCTCATCGTTATGTGCGGACGAAGCGTCATGGTGAACGAGCCAAACTGCTGCGCCATTGCGAAGATTGGAAATTAGTCTGAGAGTTGGATTGATGAGATAGTAGAATTAGTGAGACAGCCGGATTAACGAGATAGTAGAATTAGCGAGATAGCGGGTTATAGATACAGGAGGACAGGAGACAGTATATGGCAGGTTCTGCATTGGGAACAATATTGAGAGTGACGACCTGGGGAGAATCCCATGGAAAGGGAATCGGCGTGGTGGTGGACGGCTGCCCGGCCGGACTGCCTCTGGAGGAAGGGGACATCCAGTCCTATCTGAACCGGCGAAAGCCGGGCCAGAGCAAGTTTACCACGGCCAGACAGGAAGGGGACCAGGTGGAAATCCTGTCCGGCGTGTTCGGGGGAAGGACCACCGGTACTCCCATCGCGCTGGAAGTGCGCAATACAGACCAGCGTTCCCATGACTACAGCAATATTATGGATATTTACCGTCCGGGCCATGCGGATTATACCTTTGACCAGAAGTACGGATTCAGGGACTACAGGGGCGGCGGACGGTCCTCAGGCAGGGAGACCATTGCCCGTGTGGCGGCGGGCGCCATTGCCTGCAGGCTTCTGGAAAGCCTTGGAATTACGGTCAGGGCGTATACAAGAGAGGTGGGCGGCATTTGTATTGCACAGGAGCGCTTTGACCTGGATGAGATGTGGAATAACAGGCTGTACATGCCGGATGCCAGGGCAGCAGCACAGGCAGAGGCCCGGCTGGAGGAACTGATGGCCGGGAAGGACTCCTGCGGAGGAGTGGTGGAGTGTATCATCCGCGGTATGCCTGCCGGAGCAGGAGAGCCTGTGTTTGAGAAGCTGGATGCCAACCTGGCCAAGGCCATGCTGTCCATTGGCGCGGTCAAGGGATTTGAGATAGGAGACGGCTTTGCCGCTTCCAGGGCACGGGGATCCGAGAACAATGACGGATTCGGCATATCTCATAAGGCAGCGGACGGCAGCCCGTATTTGAGCGGCAGGATTGAGAAGCAGACCAATCACTCAGGAGGTACACTGGGAGGAATCAGCGACGGAAGCGATATCGTGATGCGGGCAGCATTTAAGCCCACCCCCTCTATTGCCCAGCCCCAGCACACCGTGAACCAAAACGGTGAGGAGACCGTGGTGGAGATAAAGGGCCGCCATGACCCCATCATCGTGCCAAGGGCCGTAGTGGTGGTGGAAGCCATGGCTGCATTGACGGCGGCCGACATGCTGCTTCTGTCCATGACATCCAGGCTGGACCGGGTGCAGGCTTTCTTTGCCCGGGACAGGGTATAACATAACACAGGGATTCGATAAAAGGAGAAGAGAAATTATGAAAATTGCAATTGGTAACGACCATACAGCCATTGAGCTTAAGAACATAATCAGGGAGTTTGTGGAAGGAAAGGGCTATGAGGTCATTGACCTGGGAACCAATTCCACCGAGAGCTGCGACTACCCCATATACGGGGAAAAGGTAGGACGGGCCGTGGCTGACGGTCAGGCTGACCTGGGAATCGCTATCTGCGGCACCGGTGTGGGCATCTCCCTGGCAGCCAACAAGGTAAAGGGAATCCGGGCCTGTGTGTGCAGCGAGCCTTATACCGCAAAGCTGTCCAGAGTGCACAACAACTCCAACGTACTTGCCTTTGGCGCCAGGGTAGTGGGCAGCGAGCTTGCCAAGATGATTACAGAGGCATGGCTGGACGCTGAGTTTGAGGGCGGACGGCATGAGCGCAGGGTGAATGATGATTATGGAGATTGAGAACCGGTAGGATGGTACACGGCTGCTCTGCATGACACCAACCCGGCCGGACCTTCCATACCCAGATAAAAGGGGAGACGGCTTAAGGTGCTTCAAGACTGGCGTTGGTAACGTCATGTGTTCGTAAATCTAAAATTGAAATTACAATATAACAGTAAAAAAGCGTCCGTCTGTCTCTTCTCCTTGGTGTGGGAAGAGACAGCGGGCGCTTTTGAATATGTAGTGGGTGAGATCAGGGAAGCCACCGCCGCTCCCCTGACTCCCGCGGACGGAGTTCTTTACAGCCGCCCGCGTATCATCCTCCTACCTCTTAATAGTTCTCAACTTTCCTCTCAAAATAAGCCTTAGGATGAGCACAGCAAGGACATACCTCAGGAGCTTCCGGTCCTTCGTGGATGTATCCGCAGTTTCTGCACTTCCAGCCAAGAGGCGCATCGCCCTTGAAGGTTTTGTCGTTCTTTAAGCTTTCTAACAGCTTGTTATACCTTCTCTCATGTGCAGCCTCAACCTTGGCAACCAGTTCAAACTTAACAGCCAGTTCCTCGAAGCCTTCTTCCCGTGCTTCACGGGCCATGCGGGCATACATATCAGTCCACTCGTAATTCTCACCTGCTGCTGCGTCAGCCAGATTCTCCTCAGGAGTTCCGATGCCGTGCAGCTCCTTGAACCACATCTTGGCATGCTCCTTTTCCTGGTCTGCGGTCTCCAGGTATAAAGCGGACATCTGCTCATAACCTGCTTTTTTTGCAGCGGATGCATAATAGGTGTATTTGTTGCGTGCCTGGGACTCGCCTGAAAATGCGTCCTTTAAGTTCTGTTCAGTTTTGGTTCCTGCGTATTTTGATGCCATAAATTGTACCTCACCTTTCTCTTTTGTTTCGTTTTTTACTAGCTATAAATATTGTATCCTGTTATTTACAGAAATTCAATCTAAAAATCAATATTTTACTGCCATTCATTGATGGGGAAATATGTAATAAATAGTCTGAGCCTGATGTGGTTGGATGGGGATTATAATAAATATTTGGCAGATAAGAATACAGGCAGCCCTGGGGAGACTACCTGTATTCCTGGTTTGGAGGGTAAAATTGATTCTATGTCAAATTAGCCGAAATATCTGTTTAAAAGTCCTTCAAATGCCTTGCCGTGACGGGCCTCATCCTTAGCCATCTCATGAACGGTGTCATGGATTGCGTCCAGGTTCAGAGCCTTTGCTCTCTTAGCCAGGTCGAACTTGCCGGCGGTAGCGCCGTTTTCAGCGGCAACTCTCATCTCCAGGTTCTTCTTAGTGGAGGAGGTAACAACCTCGCCTAAAAGCTCAGCAAACTTGGCAGCATGCTCAGCTTCCTCAAAAGCAGCCTTAGCCCAGTACATGCCAATCTCAGGATATCCTTCTCTGTGGGCAACCCTTGACATAGCCAGGTACATGCCGACCTCGGAGCACTCGCCTTCAAAATTAGCTCTTAAATCCATCATGATATCTTCAGGGGAACCCTGAGCCACGCCAACCTCATGCTCGCATGCCCATGTCATTCCTTCGGAAGCCTGCTCCTTGAACTTGGAAGCCGGAACACCGCACTGTGGACATTTCTCAGGTGCATTCTCTCCCTCGTAAACATAACCGCAAACTGTACATACCCATTTCTTCATAATCAATATTCTCCTTTTCCTTTATAGCGTTTCGTGTGAATCCTTGGGATTCATTTATTTGACTAAAACAATAATAGTAATTGTTACTGATATTAATATAAACCACTTTGTGAGTTTTGTCAATAGATATTTAAAATTTTTTTTAAAACCTGAAATAATAAAATGTGAGCATAAAATATGAGAATCGATAAGCAGGGGGATGGGTTAATATAAAGGACAGCAGGGAAGAATTGCATAATAGAATAGTAAAGAAGAATAGAAAAGAAGAATAGAAGGGTGGGAAAGAGGATTAGAGAAGAGGATTGGAGAAGAAGAGCGAATAAAGGAAAACAAATAAGAGAAATAGATAAGAATAACAGATAAGAAAAATAAATAAGAAAAAGGATAAGAAAAACTAAATAAGAAAAACAAATAAAGAAAATAGGCAAGGAATAAAGAGAAAAGATAAACCGGAGAAAGGGATTAAAAAAGGGAAGAAAATTGAAAAAGGAAAAATCAAAAAAAGAAATATCCCGAAAAGCCGCAGAGGGAACATATGGCGCCCGGCCGGCACCGTGGAGGACTTTGGGGGATATTTCTTTATAATTTCCTTATGTTATGATGCGTATTCAATTAATAAAATAGTCACTGTATGTTAAACTGCCCTGGTCCAGGCTGTTCAGGAAGCTGCCCAGCAGGGTGCTGAATTCCTGGGGCCTTGACGCCGTCCATGTGGCCGTCGTAGTCCCAGTACCCTTCCATACTGCGGTCCCATAAGCTCCGGTTTCATATAATTGAAGTTATAATATTCCAGGCCCAGACCTTCTAAGAGGTTCTTAAAGTACTGGTGGGACTGTTCATAGGAACCGGCAAATTTATCAAGGGTTTCCTGGGGGACAGGTGTGGTGATGACAGTCAGTTCAATGCCGTTTTTCCGGCAGAACGCGGCTATGCGGTTAAAATATAGCTCTGCCCCGGGCTTTACCTGGCTCTCATCCCAGGGGATGTTGTTAAAGGTGCCTTTATCCTCGCCTGCTACCCGGTCCCGATAGATAAAGCCTCGGCCCGCGTAACGGCCTCCCGGGATTTCCAGGACAGATGGGTCATAGTTTTTATAGGCAGTGCTTTGCTTGCGGCGTATATGGTCCGGGACCTGGCCTATTAGGTTGCGGTAGTAGCTCCACGGAGCCAGTGCAGAGCGGAAATCCAGATTTATGATTTTATCCAGGAAATAAAAAACTTGGACCTGGAAGCCGGGAACTCCTGATAGAAGAAAATCTGGGTGGATCCGCTTCGCTGTTCATTCATCCAGTATGAGGGGTCCAGCTCGTATACAACGCGGGACGGCGACTGGGTTTCACAGGCAAGCCGCAGCATATGGTACATATCGTCCGGATAGGCGTCCGCCATACACAGACTGACGGAGCTGCCGCCGGAGGCAGCATCCACGGAAAAGGGGTCAATGCCATACTGCCCATGGGAGGTGCCGATGAAGATTGTGTCGTATGTCTCTCCGTTTCTAAGGTTATGAAGATTGATTCTCACGGAGCTTGGGGGTATAAAACCATAGTTGAGAGCTGACGTGATGCATATGCACAGGGCCAGGAACAGGAAGGCCTTCAGCCACTTTGGGAGCCATTTGTGAAAACGGCCGGCTTCTTGGTTAGAATTGGGCATATATAAAACCTCCTCCCGTCATGGTAATCTGGCCTAACAGCGGTATGGAAAAGAGCAGTATCAGATAGACGCACCATCTGGCGGCCAGCGGCTTTGCGGCCAGGGTATCCCGTATGTTGACATGGTTTTCCTGGAGAAGGCTTACTGCCAGCAGGATAGTGCAGGAAAGGGCCAGAGCGGCATAGTCCTTGAGATCCAGGCCCAGCCTGAGAAGGCTGCCGTTCCACAGGGCAGCCAGGGAAAATCCTGTAACAGTATTCTTCATCATGGTCAATGCGGCTCCCAGGCTTACAGCCATATCAAAATACCAGCTGACATTTACAAGAAGGAAGGTTCTTAAAATCCGGACCACCATCCAGGACCTGGATTCAACTGGTATGTGCAGTTTGCGGGCCATTTCCCCGTAAAAGGGGGAAAACAGGTTGCTGGCGGCAATGATGATTCCGTTATAAAGTCCGTAGACAATGAATTTCCAGGCAGGTCCGTGCCACACGCCCACCAGAAAGAATACCAGCAGATTGGCGATACATACAGGCAGCACCCTGCTTACATGCTTTCCAAAATGTTTTTTACAGAATTTTCCGAATTTGTTCATGCCCTTTGAAAGTGAAAAAGGGATAGAACACATAGTCCTATCCAGGTGCCATGTGATGTGCCAGCGGTGCCAGAAGTCTGATATGGACTGTGCAAAATAGGGGCGTTTAAAATTGGCATCCAGGGATATGCCGAAGCACTCTGAGGCGCCCATGATTACATCCATGCCTCCTGAGAAATCGCCGTAGAGCTGAAGGGAATAGCACAGTACACCGGCCATCACCAGGATGCCGCCATAGGACTGGTAATTGCCGAATACTTCGCTGACAACCACCGCAGCCCTGTCTGCTATGACGATTTTCTTGAAATACCCCCAGAGCATGAGCTGAAGTCCCCTCTCTATGCGGGTAAGGCTGAAGCTCTTCTGCCCATAGAGCTGGGATGCCAGACGGTCGTACCGGCCAATGGGCCCCTGGAGAATCTGGGGGAAGAAGGAGACAAAGAGGGCAAAACGGAACGGATTGCGGTCAGGCGCGTATTTACCTCTGTATACGTCAATGAGGTAGCCCATGGACTGGAAGGTGTAAAAGGAGATTCCTAAGGGCAGCAGAAGCTTTGCAGAGGAAAAATGGGTACCGAAAAGAAGGTTCATGTTATCTGCGGCAAAATTGCGGTATTTTAATGCTGCCAGAATGCCGAAGTTTACAAAGAGGACCAGGGCAGTAATCCATTTCTTGCGCTGTTTGAACCGCGCCTTTAAGGCTTTTTTTTCGTCTGGGGAAAGGGGCTGCTGAGGATTGGCCGGGCGCCGGAGGCGGTCCGGATCGCGCGCCAGAGTTCGGTCCAGGGCGCAGGCCAGAGCGCGGTCCGTGTGCTCCAGCCACAGCCCGCCCAGAAAGGTAGTGGCGGTAGTGGTCAGGATGAACACTGCCGCCGCCGGGCCGGAGGCCAGATAAAATATATAGCTGAATATAAGCAGCCATACCCACTGGAGCTGTTTTGGTATCACATAATACCCGGCTACTGCTGCTGCCAGAAACAGCAGGAATTTCATTGAAAGAAACGACATGACATACTCCTCTAATTGTCCTTAAGGCGCTCTACCATGTTCCAGAGGGCCTGGGCAGAGTTGAAATTCTCCGGAACAATGTCCACCGGTGATATCTCGATTCCGAAGGCATCATTCAGTTCGCTGACAATGGACAGGATATCAAAGGAATCCAGATATCCGTCATCAATCAGGCCTGTGCATGTCCTGAAATCCACGGTGGGTTTTATGTCTTCTAACAGTTCTAATAATTCATCCATTTTATTGTTCTCCTTTTATGTGTCAGAGCATTTTTAAGAATTGCTCTGTGATTGATATATCTCCATGGCAGAGCCGTCGTTAAGTATATCTGTGGGCAGGGCGTCCCGCACCAGGGAAAGGCCGTGTTCCTGTGTGCAGGTAAGGACCACGGGCAGCTTCCGGCTCAGAAAAAAGGTAAATGCCCTCAGTTACGGAGTAAGCGCCGATACGGTCAAATACCAGCAAATCCCCTGTCATCAGGCCGTCCAGGGGCAGATTTTTTACAAGTATATCCCCTGATGTGCAGAGGGAGCCGCATACGGTCCAGCGGTCGCCGGAGGTTTGTGATGCCGGAGGGCGGGCCGGATTGTCCTGGGGTATATACCGGTAAGCAGGCACCTTCATGGCCATGGTCTGACCATAATAGTTGACGTGGTTAATGCCGCCGTCCACAATGCAGTAATTCTGTCCCTGGCTTCGTTTCACGTCCGCCACGCGGGTCAGATAGCTGCCGCAGGGAGCGGCCAGGAAACGGCCTGCCTCGAGAAAGATTATACCTTTAAAATGCAGGGAATCAAGGGCTTTTTTGAATTCCTGCAAAAGAATTTCTTCGTCCGCCTGCTCCTGCCCTTCAAAATAAGGTATCTGGAAGCCGGGGCCGTATTCCAGCTCCCGAAACTCAAAATCCAGATGTTCCCTGACAAAATCCATAAATGAATCCAGCTTGACCAGCTCTTTCTCTATCTTTTCCATCCCCTTTTTCTGGGTTCCGGAATAGTACTGGAGGCCTGCCAGGTCCAGATGGGGATAGGAGTCCCGATTACGGATTGAGGCGAGGATATCCTCCTCATCCATCCCAAACTGGTTGCCGCTGGTCAGGCGCAGAAGCACCCTGACCCCGGTGCGGCCTGCGGCGCCGGCACAAGCCTCTAAAAGGCCTGAGCTGATTTAAGGATTCAGCTGTGTAGGTTCCGGCTCCCTGCTCTGCCATGACCGAGCGGATGTGGGATTCCTCCTTATTGACACCGGAAAGGACGATTTTCTGGGCCGGCACACGGGCGCGGCGGCAGATGGCATACTCTCCCGGGGAACAGACTTCCAGGCCGCCGGCTGTCTGGGCAGCGGCAGCTGTCAGGAAGGGGTTGGCCTTCATGGCGTAATAGATGTTCACCTGTTTTCCAAGGATTTGTTCCATGCGGCGGATACGTGAGATAAACACGTCTAAATCAAAGATATAGCAAGGCGTGTTGTATGTCCGGGCAGCTTCCTGCAATATATGGTTATCCATAAAGCCTCCTGAGTGCCTGCCGGTCCACTTTGCCGTTTTTGGTACGTGGAAGTTCCGTCAGGTTTCTGTATAAAGCGGGGAACATGTAGCGCGGCAGGAGATGTTCCAGGCCTACGGCGATGTCCCTTTTGACAGCGGATCCCTCATAGAAGGCCGCAATCTTATTTTTTTCTTCCAGGAACAGGCATACCGCCCTGTCCACACCCTCCACGGTTTCAAGGGCAGCCTCAATCTCGCCAAGCTCGATCCGGTGTCCCATGTGTTTGATCTGAAAATCCTTCCGCCCGTTGAAATACAGAAGTCCGTCCCTGCCGTAGCAGGCCAGGTCGCCGGTCCTGTATATAATCTCAGGATAACAGGGATTTAAGGGGTTCTGGACAAAGGCCGTGACAGTTCGTTTTGGATCCCTGTAGTAGCCCAGAGCCAGAGCGGTTCCTGCCACACAGAGTTTCACCGTTTTGTCCGGGTTCTGTGACCAGCCTGTTATTTTCATCCAGCAGGAATACTGTTTCGTTGGGAAAGGGTACTCCGATGGGAATGGGGGTTTCCGGGGTTCAAATTCCCGGTCCACCACATAGTATGTGCAGTTGCAGGTAATCTCCGTGGGGCCGTACAGGTTTACAAACAGGGCATCTGGCAGGTAACTGCGCCAGGTATTCAGATGCTTTACCGGCATGACCTCTCCGCTGAAGAGAATCTTATTCAGATGGGACGGAACGCGGTAGGTAAAGCCTTTCAGGGTGGTAATGATGCACAGGGCGGAAACGGCCCAGATGGCCGTGGTGATTTTCCTGTCGCACAGGTAGTCCAGAAGGCCCGTGGGGATGGAAAACAGCTTCTTAGGAATAATTTCCAGCGTAGCTCCGGTCTTAAGGGCGGAGTAGATGTCCTTTACAGATACATCAAAGTCAAAAGGCGCCTGATTGCCGATGACATCATCCTGTGTGATATGGAACAGGTCCGTAAAATGCTGGATGAAGTCAATGACGGAGCGGTGGCTCACCACCACACCCTTGGGCACGCCGGTGGAGCCGGAGGTGAAGATTCCGTACAAGGGGTCCGTATCAGCGGCCTGCCTGCGGATGGACGCAAGGAGACTGCTGTTCAGAGCGTCATCCGGCAGAGACTTTAAGATCCTCCAGGAACAGTATCTCACCTGAAAGGAGATACCGCCGGCCAGGTCAAGGCTTTCCTTATCGGCAATCATAAGGTCCGCCTTAAGGATGTCCAGAATCCGGTTCAGACGTTC
>ENA-OQDA01001087-OQDA01001087.1-human-gut-metagenome-genome-assembly--contig:-NODE-1087-length-10182-cov-2.588165_pt1 | contig 10182 bp, 9 predicted proteins | sample MGYA00242771_ERZ504603 | MGnify/ENA primary metagenome ERZ504603 (study PRJEB26092, sample SAMD00036328) | human gut metagenome | host: Homo sapiens | study: EMG produced TPA metagenomics assembly of...
ATAATGCAGCCGATCTGCGACCGGGAGCTGCACGAGGAGTGCGGCGTTTTCGGCGTCGTGGGAGTGCCCGACGCAGCTAACCTGACCTACTACGGCCTTCATTCCCTGCAACATCGCGGGCAGGAAGGGTGCGGTATCGTAAGCGTTTCGAAGGAAGGGGCGATGCGGCGTGTTCGGGGCGAAGGACTTGTTACGGAGGTGTTCAACGAAGCCAAGCTGGCAAACCTTGCGGGCGATATGGCCATCGGTCATGTCCGTTATTCGACGGCCGGTGGCGGCGGGACGGAGAATATACAGCCTTTTCTGTTCCATCATAACACGGGTGATTTCGCATTGGCCCACAACGGGAATATCGTCAATGCGGATCTGCTGCGCAACTACCTGGAGAACAAGGGCAGTCTTTTCCAGTCCACTTCGGACAGCGAAGTGTTCGCCCATCTTATCAAAAAGGAGGTACGCAACCACAACCGGCCCCGTATCTATTCGATCATCGAGGCGCTCAATATGCTCGAAGGAGCGTTCGCGTTTCTGGTGATGACGGCTAACCGCATCTATGCCTGCCGTGACAAACACGGTCTGCGGCCCCTTTCGATCGGCAAGTTGGGAGACGGCTATGTCGTCAGCAGCGAAACCTGTGCTTTCGAGGTGGTGGGTGCCGATTCGTGCGTGACGTAGAGCCCGGCGCAGATCGTTACGATCGATCGGCACGGCATCCGCAGCAGCGACTATTCGATGTTCAAGCGCATATCGATGTGTGCGATGGAGTATATCTATTTCGCCCGCCCGGACAGCGACATCGAGGGCCGTAACGTGCACGCTCCGCAAGGAGTCGGGACGCTTGCTCTACAAGGAGGCGCCGGCAGACGCGGACATCGTGGTCGGAGTGCCCGATTCGAGTTTGAGCGCTGCCATGGGATACGCCGAAGCGAGCGGTCTTCCCTACGAGATGGGACTTATCAAGAACAAATACATCGGCCGCACCTTCATCCAGCCGTCGCAGTCGATGCGTGAGAAGGGCGTGCGGATGAAACTTTCGTCGGTGAGCGGTATCGTTTCGGGGCAGCGTGTGGTGCTGATTGACGATTCGATCGTGCGCGGTACCACCTCCCGGCGCATTGTGCGTCTGTTGCGTGAGGCGGGGCCACGGAAGTTCATGTCCGCATCGCCAGCCTCCGTTCAAGAATCCCTGTTTTACGGTGTTGAATAACTTCGAACGTACGTAGGAGCTGCTGTGCGCCCGCATGTCGGTTCCGGAGGCGTGCGAGTATATCGGAGCCGATTCGCTGGCTTACCTCTCGCCCGATGCCTTGCTGAAGGCGGGCAATCGCTGCGAGTTGTGCATGGCCTGCTTCACGGGCAATTATCCGACGTCGCTTTACGGGACGATCGAGGAGGCGAACAAAAAAGAAAAATGTTAAACAAACCGCTTCGTTTTCGATCTGCGGTGTCAGGGAAGAACCTGTCCTGCATGCGTATTTCGAAAACATCGGGTGGAAATATTCAGGAAACAGCTAAAACCAACTATTGTTATGGCGGAAAGTTATGAAAAGGCCGGTGTGAACCTCGAGGCCGGATACGAAGTGGTGCGCCGCATCAAGAAACACGTGGCTTCGACCTCGCGGTTGGGCGTGATGGGTAACATCGGCGCCTTCGGCGGAATGTTCGATCTCTCGGCGCTTAATGTCAAGGAGCCGGTGCTCGTGAGCGGTACCGACGGCGTGGGAACCAAGCTCAAGCTGGCTTTCGAGATGGATAAGCACGACACGATCGGCATCGACGCCGTGGCTATGTGCGTGAACGACGTGCTGGCGCAGGGGGCCGAGCCGCTCTTCTTCCTGGATTATGTAGCCGTGGGGCACAACGAGCCTGCGAAGATCGAAGCGATCGTGGCGGGTGTGGCCGAAGGCTGCCGTCAGGCCGGCTGTGCACTCATCGGCGGCGAAACGGCCGAGATGCCGGGCATGTATGCCGGCGGCGAGTACGATATTGCGGGCTTCACGTGCGGCGTGGTCGAGAAGTCGCGCCTGATCGACGGTACGAAGGTGCGTGTGGGCGACGTGTTGGTGGGTATCGCGTCGAGCGGTGTCCATTCGAACGGTTTCAGCCTTGTGCGTAAGGTGGTTGCCGATGCAGGACTGGATCTTCGCAAGGCTTATCCCGAATTGGACGGCCGTGTGTTGGGCGAGGTGCTCCTGACGCCGACCAAAATTTACGTGAAACAGGTGCTCGAAGTGATCCGAGCCTGTAACGTGCACGGCATCAGTCATATCACGGGCGGCGGTTTCGACGAGAATATTCCCCGCATCCTGAGCGAGGGCCAGGGTATCGAGATTCACGAGGGGACGTGGGAGATCCTGCCCGTGTTCCGCCTGTTGGAGAAATACGGCAAGATCGCTCACCGCGAGATGTTCAATATCTTCAACATGGGTATCGGTATGGTGATCGCGGTTTCGCAGGATGAGGCTTCCGAAGTGATTGCCATTTTGGAGAAACAGGGCGAGAAAGCTTCGGTGATCGGCCGGGCGACGGATCGTCCGGGCGTGGAAATCCGATAGGGCGATGAAGACGATCGCAGTATTCGCCAGCGGAAACGGCTCCAACTTCGAAGCATTGGCTGCGGCTTGTGCCGATGGGCGCATTGCGGCCCGCATCGCCCTCATGGTCTGCGACAGCCGGGGCTTTCGTGAACGAGCGGGCTGCCCGTTACGGTATTCCGACTTTTACGTTCAACCCCAAAGAGTACCCTTCGAAAGCCGACTACGAACGGGAGATCGTCCGCAGGCTTCGGGCCGAAAGGGTCGAGCTGATCTGTCTGGCGGGGTATATGCGCATCCTTTCCGATGTGGTGCTGGAGGCGTACCGCGACCGGATCGTCAATATTCATCCCTCGCTGTTGCCTGCGTTCAAGGGGGCGCATGCCATTGCCGATGCCTTTGCTTACGGCGTCAAGGTCTTCGGCGTGACGATCCACTATGTGAACGGAGAGCTCGACGGGGGCCGGATCATCGCCCAGCGGGCTTTCGAGTATCTGGGGAGCGATCCGGAAGAGCTGGAAGCCCGGGTGCATGCCGTCGAACATCCGCTGTATGTGGAAACGGTGGCAAAGTTGGTTGCGGAGCAATAGGATCGCGGGAACGTCGCGGTTTAGTGCGGATTCGGACCTGGAAACACATCGTCGGATACCGTGAATAACGGCGACCGCGAGTCGAAAACGATAAAACTACGTATATATTAACGCGATCATATCCTTTAGTGTACCTCTTTGGAAATGCAGCGACCCGAGTCCCTTTCGAGAAAGGATTAGGGGAAGGCGGAGTGGTAAATGCGGTCATTGGACCGCGAATAAGCGACTCTCGGATTCGGTGTTGAGATCGTCGGAAATGGTGTATTGAAAGATATGATTGCCTATATAAATTAGCAATATGAGAGCATTAATCAGTGTGAGCGATAAGACCGGCGTGGTGGAGTTCGCGCGCGGACTTCGAGAGCTCGGCTGGCAGGTGATCGCCACCGGCGGTACGATGAAACTGTTGGCTGAAAGCGGCGTGGAGGTGATCAACATCAGCGATGTGACGGGGTTCCCGGAGATCTGCGACGGACGTGTCAAGACGCTCCATCCCAAGGTGCACGGCGGCCTGCTGGCTCGCCGCGACGATCCGAACCACCTGAAAGCGTTGCGGGAGAACGGCATCGAGTTCATCGACATGGTGTGCGTGAATCTCTATCCCTTCCGTCAGACGATCGCCCGCGAAGGGGTGACGATGGACGAGGCGATCGAGAATATCGACATCGGCGGACCTTCGATGTTGCGCAGTGCGGCCAAGAACTACAAGGACGTGACCGTAGTGTGCGACCCGGCGGATTATGACACGATCCTTGCGGAGATTAGGGGATACGGCAATACGACTCCCCGATTGCGGTTGCAGCTCTCGGCCAAGGCATATACCCATACCGCCGAGTACGATGCGATGATCGCTACGTACATGCGTGAAAAAGCGGGGCTCGACGAGAAGTTGTTCCTGGAGTTCGATCTGGTTCAGCCGCTCCGCTACGGCGAGAATCCGCACCAGCAGGCCAAGTTCTACCGCAGCGGCGAACGGGTGCCCTATTCGCTGGCCTATGCCCGGCAGCTCAATGGCAAGGAGATGTCCTACAATAACATACAGGATGCCAACGCAGCCCTTGCGATCGTGCGGGAGTTCGATGAGCCGTTCTGCGTGGGACTCAAACATATGAATCCCTGCGGTGCTGCGGTGGGGCGGGATGCGGCGGATGCCTGGACGAAGGCTTACGAGGCCGACAAAGTGTCGATTTTCGGCGGTATCGTCGCCCTGAACCGACCTGTGACCCGTGAGGCGGCCGAATTGATGAAGCCGATTTTTCTGGAGATCATCATGGCCCCTTCGTTTACGCCCGAAGCCCTCGAAGTGCTCTCGACGAAGAAGAATCTGCGTCTGCTCGAAGTTCCGATGGAGAAGAGCGATGCGAAGCAGCGCCAGTTGGTGAGTGTGACGGGAGGATTGCTGGTGCAGGACCTCGACCTCGAAACACGTCCCGTGACGGCGGATATGTGCGTGACGGAGAAGCGGCCGACGGAAAGGCAGCTCGCCGATCTCGATTTCGGCTGGCGTATTGTCAAGCATGTGAAGTCGAACGCTATCGTAGTGGTGAAGGACGGTCGTACGCTGGGTGTCGGAGCGGGGCAGATGAATCGCATCGGCTCGGCGGAACTCGCGCTCAAGCAGGCCCATGCCCAGGGTGTGACCGAAGGGCTGGTACTGGCTTCGGACGGCTTTTTCCCCTTCGACGACTGCGTGAGCCTGGCGGCTGCGAGCGGCGTCGAGGCGATCGTGCAGCCGGGAGGCAGCGTCCGGGACGAGGATTCGATCCGGAAGGCCAATGAATCGGGTATTCCGATGTTGTTTACCGGGATGCGTCATTTCAAACATTAAACTGCGGATTTCGTGTCCGTCGGTCGGATTATTTTTATGGACGATTTCCGAGCCGCTCTTTGCGGAAAGTGCGGTCGGGAATAAACGATAGGTTATGAAAGTTTTAGTCGTAGGCGGCGGTGGCCGCGAACATGCCGTCGTCGATGCGTTGTCGCGTTCGTCGCAGGTTTCGAAGATATATTGCGCTCCCGGCAATGCGGGTATCGCTCGTCAGGCCGAGTGTGTGCCGGTCAAGGATACCGATGTCGAGGGATTGCTTTCCCTTGCTCGTGAAAAGAGATCGACCTCACGGTGGTAGGACCCGAAGCGGCGCTCGTGGCCGGTATCGTCGATCGCTTCCGTGAGGAGGGACTTCGTATTTTCGGCCCGACGAAGGCGGCGGCCCGCATCGAGTCGAGCAAGGAGTTTGCAAAAGATCTGATGGGGCGGTACGGTATTCCGACGGCCGGTTACCGGGCGTTCGACGATTACCGGAAGGCTTCGGAGTACGTTCGTTCGCGCCCTCTGCCCGCCGTCCTGAAATACGATGGTCTGGCTGCGGGAAAGGGTGTCGTTATCGCCCGGACGATGGAGGAGGCCGATGCCGCGTTGCGCGACATGTTGCTGGACGACAAGTTCGGCAAGGGACGTGTGGTCGTGGAGGATTTTCTGACCGGACCCGAATTTTCGTTCATGTGTTTCGTGTCGGGGCGCAAGGTGCTGCCGATGGTGCTGGCGCAGGATCACAAACGGGCGTTCGACGGCGATGAAGGTCCCAATACGGGCGGTATGGGAGCATACTCCCCGCTGCCGTTCATTACTCCGGAAGACGAGGCTTTCGCATTGGAAAAGGTGATGCAGCGCACGGCCGACGCTCTCTGCGACGAGGGATGTCCTTTCACGGGCGTGCTTTACGGCGGTTTGATGAAGACCCCGCAGGGAATCCGCGTGATCGAGTTCAACGCCCGTTTCGGCGATCCCGAAACCGAAGTGGTGCTGCCCCGCCTGAAGAGCGACATTTACGATATTTTCAGCGCCGTAGCCGACGGACGGGATCCGGGCGAGGCCGAGTGGCACGACTTTGCGACTCTGGGGATCGTGCTGGCATCGAAAGGATATCCCGGCTCCTATGAGAAGGGGTATGAAATTACGGGAACGGAGCAGGTGGACGGCGTAGTGTACCATATGGGCACGGCGATAAAAGAGGGGCGGCTCGTTACCTCGGGCGGCCGGGTGATGATCGTCGTCTGCCGGAGTGCCGACCCGGAGCAGGCCAGGTGCGGCGCTCGAGGAGGTCCGGAAAATCGGTTGCGAGAATCTTTTCTATCGATCCGATATCGGTATGAAGGCTCTTTCGTTTTTAGTGAAAAAATAGTTATATTTGTCCTTCGAATCCCTGGATGGGACGGATAAGCAATCTTTAAAATCAAAACAATATATGGTAATCAGCGGAAAAGAATTAGCGGCGGCTTGCAAGGCCAAGATGGCCGAGCAGGTGAAGACATTCCCGGAGAAATACGGCCGGCTGCCCCATTTGGTAGTGGTGCTGGTCGGTGAGGATGCGGGCAGCGTATCCTATGTGACGGGTAAGACGAAGGCTGCCGACGAGGTCGGTATCCTGAATACGACGATTCGCAAGCCGGCGGACATTTCGGAGGAGGAGTTGCTGAAAATTATCGACGACCTCAATGCCGACGATACGGTGGACGGAATTTTGATCCAGCTGCCGCTGCCGAAACATATCGATTCGGATAAGGTGATCGCACGGATTCGTCAGGAGAAGGATGTGGATGGCTTCCACCCCCTCAATGTGGCGGCTCTCTGGCAGAAACAGCCCTGCGTGCTGCCCTGTACGCCGAAGGGTATCATGAAGCTCCTGAAGGATTCGGGCGTGAGCTGGCCGGACGCAAAGCCGTTGTGATCGGCCGCAGTACGATCGTGGGGCTTCCCGTTGCCAAGCTGTTGCTCGATGAGAATGCTACGGTGACCATTACTCACAGCCGGACGAAGAACCTGGCGGATGTGACACGCGAAGCGGAGATTCTTGTCGTGGCGATCGGCCGTCCGAAGTTCGTTACAGCGGACATGGTGGGCGACGGTGCCGTGGTGATCGACGTGGGTGTCAATCGAGATCCCGAAACGGGGAAATTGTGCGGCGACGTCGATTTCGAGGCTTGCGAGCCGAAGGCTTCGCTGATTACGAAAGTGCCCGGCGGGGTAGGTCCGATGACGATCGCCTGTCTGATCGAGAATACGATCGAGGCATTCCTCAAAAAAGTTGCGAAATAGATTCCGGGTATCTGTGCAATCGTGCCGAATGAGGACGGATTGCCTTGATGCGGATTATATCTCGATATCAGGAGCAGACGCAAGGTTTTTCCTTGCGTCTGCTTTTTTATTTGTTTCACAAGGGCCGAACTGCCTGTTTTTTGTGAATATGTGGGAGGGGAGAGGTCCGGGCGGTCGGGTTTCAGCGGATTTCGCACCGGCCATAAAAATAAGGGAGGATTCATTGCGAATCTTCCCTTATTTTGAAGAGCAAGTTTCCGGACTTACTTTTTCATCGTCTTCAGTTTCTCTGTCAGGATCGGAACGACCTTGTGCACGTCGCATACGATACCCACGTCGGCGACGTTGAAGATCGGAGCGAATTTATCCTTGTTCACGGCGATGATGAAGTCCGACTCCTCCATACCGGCCAGGTGCTGGATCGCACCCGAGATACCCATGGCGAAGTAGAGATCCGGACGAACCGTTTTACCGGTCTGTCCGACCTGTCGCTCGTGTGCGAGAATACCTGCATCGACCATCGCACGCGAAGCCGATACTTCGGCACCGAGCACGTCGGCAAGCTCGCGCAGGGTCTGGAACCCTTCTGCCGTGCCGACACCGCGGCCGCCGCAACGAAGTACTTTGGCTTCCGTAATGTCGATCATATTCTTCTGTTCCTTGACCGTTTCCAGAATCCGTACGCGGAACTTTGATTTGTCGAAATTGATTTTTACGTCCTCGACCTTTCCTTTGCGGGTCGGATCGGCCGCTTTGGCACGCATCACACCGGGGCGTACCGTGGACATCTGGGGACGATGTTCCTTGCAGATGATCGTTGCCATCAGGTTGCCGCCGAAGGCAGGACGCGTCATCAGCAGGTCGCCGTCTTCCGAAATGTCGAGTCCGGTACAGTCGGCGGTAAGTCCCGTGCCGATGCGTGCCGAAAGACGCGGACCGAGGTCGCGGCCGATGCTGGTGGCACCGATCAGCAGAATGCTGGGCTTGCGCTCGTGGATTACCTGGGTGATGGCCTGTGCGTAAGGCTCGGTGGTGTATTGGGCGAGTTCGTCGGCTTCGATCGAAAGGACCACGTCGGCTCCGGCTGCGATCAGCTCGTCGGCCTTGTCTTTGACTCCTTTGCCGAGCAGCAGGGCGATTACCTGCTCATGGAGTGCGTCGGCCAGTTCGCGGGCTTTTCCCAGAAGTTCGAGAGCGACGTTCTGAACGACTCCGTCACGCTGTTCGACGAACACGTAAACGTTTTTATATTGAGATTTATCCATCTTGGTAAGTAACTGTGTTTTTTGTGAACGTTTTCGGCGGGCTGGACCGAAAGGATTCGGCTTTTGCCGGGTGCAGAAAACGACTGTTGTAAATGAACGATCGGTAATTTACAGCTTCGCAGTTGCCGGGGCCGATCAGATTATGAATTTTTCTTGCAACTTCTCGACGATCAGATCGGCTGCTTCGGCCGGCTCCAGCTCGAAGACCTTACCTGCGGATTTCGCACCCTTCGTGAAGGATTTGAAGACGCGGGTCGGCGAACCGGCAAGACCGAGTTTCGACTCTTCGACGGAGATGTTGTCGAAACCCCAGACTTCCACCTGCTTGTCGTATGCCTCCACGATGCCGCGTACCGACATATAACGGGGCCGGTTGGCCGAAGAGAGTACGGTTACCACGCACGGGGTTTCCACCTCGAGCAACTGATACCCCTCTTCCGTCCATTTCTTGACGACGAGCCGGTTTCCTCCTTCGTATTTAATGCCTTCGAGGTAGGTCACCTGCGGCAGACCGAGGTGTTCGGCGATCTGCGGGCCTACCTGGGCCGTGTCGCCGTCGATAGCCTGACGACCGGTAATTACCAGGTCGAACTCCAGCATGCGGAGAGCACCGGCGATAGCGTTCGAAGTCGCCAGCGTATCGGCACCGGCGAATTTGCGGTCGCTCAGATGAATCGCACGGTCGGCACCCATTGCGAAGGCTTCGCGCAGGATGTCGTCGGCCTGCGGAGGACCCATCGTGATAACGGTGACGTGTGCGCCGTACTGGTCTTTCAGCTCCAGAGCCATTTCGAGTCCCGCCTTGTCGTCGGGGTTCATGATGCTGGGCACACCGTCGCGGATCAGCGTTCCCGTAACGGGATCGAGGCGGATTTCCGTCGTATCGGGAACCTGTTTTATACAAACTACAATTTTCATTCGAATATCTGTTTTTTATTGTTTTTACCTTATGTGTCCTTGCGAGGGAGTACGACCGGCTTCGGGGTTTATTCCGGAACCGGATGCACGGTCGCCCGCCGCTATTTCAACAGTGCCGACGAAATCACCATCCGCTGTACTTCGGAAGTACCTTCGTAAATCTCGGTGATCTTGGCATCGCGCATCATGCGCTCAACGGGGTATTCGCGCGTGTAGCCGTATCCGCCGTGGAATTGCACGGCCTTGGTCGTCACTTCCATTGCGGTTTCCGCTGCAAAGAGCTTGGCCCGGGCGGCATCGACCGAGAACGGGAGCTTCTGGTCTTTCTTGAAGGCTGCGGCACGTACCAGCAGGCGGGCAGCTTCGATTTTGGTATCCAGGTCTGCCAGTTGGAACTGGGTGTTCTGGAACTGTCCGATCGTCCGTCCGAACTGTTTGCGCTCCTTGACGTATTTCACGGTTTCGTCCATCGCCCCTGTGCGATGCCGAGGGCTTGCGAAGCGATACCGACACGGCCGCCATCGAGGGTCTTCATAGCGATGCTGAAGCCCTTGCCGACCTTGCCGAGCAGATTCTCCTTGGGAACGATGCAGTTCTCGAAAATCAGCTCGCAGGTCGCCGAACCGCGGCATACCCATCTTTCTTTCTCCTTTCTTGCCGATCGAAGCAAAGCCGGGGAAGTCGCGCTCGACGATGAATGCTGAGATACCGCGCGTACCCTGCGACTTGTCGGTCATCGCCATCACGATATAAACGTGTGCGTAAGCGGCGTTGGTGAT
>ENA-OQDA01001088-OQDA01001088.1-human-gut-metagenome-genome-assembly--contig:-NODE-1088-length-10178-cov-2.070640_pt1 | contig 10178 bp, 10 predicted proteins | sample MGYA00242771_ERZ504603 | MGnify/ENA primary metagenome ERZ504603 (study PRJEB26092, sample SAMD00036328) | human gut metagenome | host: Homo sapiens | study: EMG produced TPA metagenomics assembly of...
GTCGGAATAACGAGCACAGGATGTGGGAAATCCAGCGGGAGACCCATATCGACCATCGATACAGCTTGCGCAGATCACCCTTTTCCCAGAGCGCGCCAGCCCATATGCTGCCAAACGAGGTTTACGGTAGCTGTTCCGTAAAATCAGCACGGTGCCGATGGTGCCGACAGCCGAACCGAGCGTTACCGCCATTGCCTGTCCCTCAGCGGATTGCGGGATTGAGACCCATGGAATGCACGGCAACCATGGAAAGCGGAATGCCGATGTAAGAGATCGCGCGAACGTCAGCGGAAACCGTGCCGCCCGGCGTTACCAGTGCGATGTATACGACCTGAATGGCCGCGCCGAGATAAATGCCCGTCTGTACGTCACCCATGATGAGGCCTGACGATCAGACCCGCTACCAGCGGACGGCCCAGCGTGTAGTTGCCGAGCACCGTACCGCCCAGACCGGGCATGGATGCCAGACATGCGAGCAATCCGAACAATGCAGCCTGCCAAACTTGAACTTGCATAAGTTCTCCCTCTTTTCTTTTTTATTTTGTGAAATAGAATTTAGTAGCCGAACTGACCGCGGAACTTCTTCCAGTTGCCGATGGCGGCCTCCTTGATGAGCGCGAACTCTACTTCGTAGCCCTTCTGCATAATGGCCTCGAGTGCGTCCGCCTCCGGCTGGGTGATCGCCTGATTGTTGCCCAGCTTGGTCGCGCCCGGGCGGTCGTTGCACGGTCCGATGATAACCGTCTTTACCTCACCGGGATCAAAGCCGTCGTCCACGAGGATGCTCTTCATCGTGATCGGGTCCTTGGTGATGAGGAAGTAGCGATCCTTGCTGGCAAGCACCTTGCCGCACTTTGCGCGCCACTCGTCGAGCGTCCACACGAAGGTCTTTTTGTCGCTGGCGTTCTTGTACGCCGCCTTGAGCACCGGCGTGGTAGCCGCCTTGTCGTTTACGGCAATAAGGCCGTCGCACGGATACTCGAGCGCCAGCGCGTGCAGGTCTGGCCGTGGATCATACGGTCGTCAACACGAATAAAAGAGATTGACATAACTTTTTTCCTCCTTAATACTGCTCTTTACTATTTTTATTAAGGCAATACCGCATAATTGAACAAGAGTGATTTGCGAGTAAATTTTGCGTACTGACGAGGCACAGTTTTGCGGTAATACTTGATGTATTACTGTGAAACTTCGGCAGCGCGGACGGAACTCGCGCAAGGAACCGAAGCCAAAGTCAGGACACAAAATTTCCGCAAAGCACCGCGGCAGTGCGACCGGAGCCTGCACAAGGAGCCGCCGCTTTAATTGTGCGGTGTTGCCTTAAATTGCAGTGCTTTGCACTGCCACACTCATTTTCCATCCTCAATTACATTTCTATATGATACCACAACACACCCCGCTTTGCGAGTAACAATTTCGGCAAATTTTTTCGCGTGCTTGTATGGAAAACCGGACGAAGTATTGATATAATGAATATATTTATGTTACCCGCTGCAAAATAGAGGAGGAATTTCATGTTATCCGATATTGAAATCGCACAGGGCTGTCAGATGCGCCCGATCACCGAGGTTGCCGCTGCTGCCGGTCTGGATGCCGATGATCTGGAACTGTACGGCAAGTACAAGGCAAAGCTGTCCGCAGACGTGTGGACCAAGGTGAAGGAAAAGGAAAACGGCAAGCTGGTCCTCGTTACCGCCATCAACCCGACGCCTGCCGGTGAGGGCAAGACCACGACCTCGGTCGGTCTGGGGCAGGCGCTGTGCAAACAGGGCAAAAACGCAATTATCGCACTGCGTGAGCCGTCTCTCGGTCCGGTATTCGGTATCAAGGGCGGCGCGGCAGGCGGCGGCTACGCGCAGGTTGTTCCGATGGAGGACATCAACCTGCACTTTACCGGCGATATGCACGCCATCACGGCAGCAAACAACCTGCTGTGCGCCATGCTGGACAACCACATGCAGCAGGGCAATCTGCTGAACATTGATCCGCGCCGTATTGTGTTCACCCGCGTAATGGACATGAACGACCGTGCTCTCCGCAACATCACCATCGGTCTGGGCGGCAAGGTGAACGGTGTGCCGCGCGAGGACCACTTCATGATCACCGTAGCGTCCGAGGTTATGGCTATCCTGTGTCTGGCCGCTGATCTGGACGACCTGAAAAAGCGTTTCGGTGATATTCTGGTGGCATACAGCTACACCGGCAAGCCAATCTATGCACGCGACCTGCATGCAGAGGGCGCCATGACGGCACTGATGAAGGATGCCATCAAGCCCAACCTGATTCAGACACTCGAGGGCACGCCCTGCCTGATGCACGGCGGCCCGTTCGCCAATATCGCACACGGCTGCAACAGCGTGCAGGCAACCAAGCTGGCACTCAAGCTGGGTGATATTGCCATCACGGAGGCAGGCTTCGGTGCTGACCTCGGCGCTGAGAAATTCATGGACATCAAGTGCCGCAAGGCCGGTCTGGCTCCGGACTGCATCGTGCTGGTTGCGACCGTCCGCGCACTTAAGTACAACGGCGGCGTTGCCAAGACTGACCTCAACCAGCCGAACATGGATGCGCTGAAGCACGGTATCTGCAATCTGGATGCGCATCTGGACAACATGAAGAAGTTCGGCGTACCGGTCGTTGTTGCCGTCAACGCATTCCCGACCGACACTGACGAGGAGATGGATTTCATCCGCGAGCACTGTGCCGAGCGCGGTGTGCGCGTAGCACTCTCCGAGGTATTTGCCAAGGGCGGCGAAGGCGGTCAGCGCTGGCCGACGAGGTTCTGGCTGTGCTCGACGAGGGCAAGGCCGACTTCCACATGCTGTATGAGGATTCGCTCCCGCTCGAGGACAAGATCCGCAAGATCGCCAAGGAGATTTACGGTGCACTCGGCGTGACCATCGCGCCTGCCGCAAAGAAGGAGCTGGCAAACATCACCGAGATGGGCTACGGCAACCTGCCGGTCTGCGTTGCAAAGACGCAGTATTCGCTCTCCGATGACGCATCGCTGCTCGGCCGTCCGACCGAATTTGTTGTCAACGTACGCACCGCTCGTCTGGCTGCCGGTGCAGGCTTTGTTGTTGTAGAGACCGGCTCGATCATGACCATGCCCGGTCTGCCCAAGGTTCCGGCTGCGGAGAAGATCGACGTAGACAACAACGGTAAGATCACCGGTCTGTTCTAAATACAATTCAAATGAAGAGTGGAGAGAACATCGGCTGCGGTGTGCTCTCCACTTTTCCCTCTTCTTTTTTGCTGTGAAAGTGATATTATGCAAATCAGTCTTATTTTAGCGCAGCAGATTGCCGAGCTGTTTCTCATTCTTCTGATCGGCTGCGTGCTCGTCAAGGCCCGGCTGCTCAAAAGTGCGGACAGCCGCGTGCTGTCGGTCGTGATGGTATATGCGGTCATGCCGTGTGTCATCATCAACGCCTTTCAGGTGGATTACTCTCCTGCCGTTGTTACCGGATTGCTGTACGCCTTTGTACTGGCGATTGCGCTGCACGCGCTGCTTCTTCTGCTGGCGCGGCTGCTGCGCCGTCCGCTGCGGCTGGATGTGATCGAGCGCACCTGCATCATCTACACGAATGCGGGCATTCTGGTCATTCCGCTGGTGCGGGCGCTGCTTGGCGAGGATTATGTGATCTATTCCTGCGCGTTCCTCGTGGTGCAGCAGGTTCTCCTGTGGACGCACTGCCGCAGTCTGCTCTGCGGTACGCGCGGCTTCGAGTGGAAAAAGATCATCGGCAATGTCAATATTATCGCTATTTTGATTGGCGGTGCACTGTTCATCCTGCGGCTGCCGCTGCCCGGTCTGGTGAACGATTTGTTCTCTCAGCTCGGCGCGATGGTCGGCCCGATCGGCATGCTGCTGGCCGGTATCGTCATTGCGGACACGCCGCTCCGCCAGCTGTTTATGCGCCGTCGGCATTATGTTCCTGTGTTGCTGCGGCTGATTATCTGCCCGATTATCACGGTACTGCTGCTTCGCGTCATCGGTGCGGCAAGCTGGATTCCGGATGGGCACAGCATTCTGCTGACCGTGTATCTCGCGTGCATCACGCCTGCATGCGCTACGGTTACTTCGATGGCGCAGCTTTATGACCGCGATGCTGAGTATTCCAGCGCACTGTATGTGCTCACAACGCTGTTTTCCATTCTCACCATGCCACTGATGGTATGGGTGTTCGAGGTGCTCATTTAACAAAACCCGTGTATCTCTTGTGAAATACACGGGTTTTTGTTAATATCCCAGTTTTTCGCCGATGAGCACGACCTCACAGCTTTCAAATCCGCTCGGCACGCCCATATGAATGACCATGGCGCGGCAGATGCGCTCCGGGCTTTTGCAGTCATGGCACCTGCCGTCCACCGCACACGGCGTTTTCCGGTTCAGCCGCTTGGCATTGAGCGGAGCGGCAATATTTCTTGCCCGCTCGATGGCGCTCTGCAGGTCGGGACACAGCTTGTTCACGCCGCACACGAAAATACAGCGCTTCGGTCCGAACAGCGTGGCCGCCACGCGGTTGCACTTGCCGTCGATGTTGACGATCTCGCCGGTCTCGCTCAGTCCGTTCGCCGAAGACAGGTAAACGTCCGGCGTCTGGCAGTACACGCCCTTGTCGATCCAATGCCAGTGCGCGTCCGTGCTGTCCGCAAAGTTCTCCGGAAAACCAAGCTGCTTCATCGTCATTGAGCCGCCCATCGACACGGATTTGCCTGCACAGGTGTCTCTCAGGTAGGAAACCGCCTCGTCTTTTGTTGCAAAATAGTGGAAACCGAAGCCGTAGCCGGTCAGAGCCTTCTCCGCCTTGCTCACATCGGGCACGCCATACTCGAACAGCGGCAGCAGATCGCTCGGCTCATACGCAAGCGCGTCCGCACCGGATGCACGCAGCTCCTCCGCCGAGCGGAAGCCCCATGCAACGCCCACAGCGGTCAGGCCCGCATTGACGGCGGTCTGCATATCGGTCGCGCTGTCACCGATGTAGAGGGTCGTTTCCTTATCGCCGCCCAGCTCATCCAGCAGCTGCAGCACGCTTGTCGGATCCGGCTTGCGCGGGATATTCGGGCGTTCGCCATAGGTAATGCACACCAGATCGCCGAAATAGTGCTCAATCAGCGCTTTCGCGGCGGAATCGTACTTGTTCGACAGCACACCAACCATCACGCCGTTCTCCTTGAGCGTTTCGAGCACCGAAACAATACCCTCATACGGATGCGTGCGGTTCATCATGTGTTCGCCGTAGAACGCGCGGAAATCCGCCAGACAGGTGTCGATCATCTCGTCCGTGCGGCTCTCCTCGGGAATGCTGCGCTCGACCAGCTTGCGCACGCCGTTGCCGATACGGATGCGCGTCTGCTCCATGCTCACCGGCGGAAAGCCGTGCTTCTCGACGGCATAGGTCACGCTGTCGCACAGATCACCGAGCGTGTTGAGCAGCGTACCGTCCAAATCAAAAATGGCCGTTGTAATTTTCATACATATTCGTCCTTTTCTTGTCCGTGAAAATAGAATACCGCACCACAGAATCCCGTGATGCGGTATCATTATAGCACATTTTCTTACCCGCGCATATACGTCTTGGTAATTTCACCGAGCATGGACGAAACCGTCGGGTTGAGCGCTTCCGCGCGCACGCGCCAGCGCCAATTCTTGCCGCCGATAGTGGCAGGCGTATTCATGCGGGAATCCGCACCGAGCGAGAGCAGATCCTGCAGGGTCGTCATAGCGATGTTCGCCGAGGACGCCCATACGCACTTGATGGCACTCCAGCCCATGGCCTCGGCGTGCGAGGTACGCAGATACCGGTATGCAAACTGCTTTTCCGGCTCGGAGCAGATGTCCATGATCTGCTCGCACACGGTCTGCGAGTCATGGGTCGAGGTGTAGACGATGCTGTTCGGCTTATAGTTGTGCGGCAGATGCTCGTTGTCGTAATCCGGCGTAAAGCCAAAAATCAGCACGCGCATGCCCGGGAAACCGCTTTCTTCGAGCAGCTTCTTGACCTCATCGGTCTGCACGCCGAGGTCCTCCGCGATGAGCGGAACCGGACCGAGTGCCTTCTCGATGGCGTTAAACAGTTCCATGCCCGGACCCTTGCGCCACTTTCCGTTGATGGCGGTCTCCTCGTCCGCGCCGACCTCCCAGTAAGCGGCAAAACCGCGGAAATGGTCGAGACGCACCACGTCGAACAGCGCCATGTTGCTCTTCATGCGCCAGATCCACCACGCGTAGTTTTCTGCCTTGTGCGCCGTCCAGTTGTACACGGGGTTGCCCCACAGCTGACCGGTTGCAGAATAGTAATCAGGCGGTACGCCTGCTACCAGCTTGGGGCTGCGGTCAGGCTTCAGCTTGAACAGCTTGGGGTGTGTCCATACATCGGACGAGTCAGCGGAAACGTAAATCGGGATGTCACCGATGATCTGAATGCCCTTTTCGTTGGCATACTCGCGCAGTGCCGTCCACTGCTTGAAGAAGATATACTGCAGAAAAATCCGGAATCCACCTCGTCACGCAGCTCTGCGGTCACTTTTTCGAGTGCTGCAGGCTTGCGGTCGCGCACATCCTTGTCCGGCCACATGTAGACCGGCATGTGATGGTATTTCTCCTCCTTGAGCGCCATAAACAGCGCGTAATCCGGCAGCCATTCACTGTTCTTCTCAGTGAAGACGGCAATTTTCTCACGCATTTCCGGTGTCACGCGGCTGTATGCCTTGCGGAACAGCGGCCAGCGGGTATCGGCCAGTTGCTCGAAATCCGCGGTATCCGCCGAAGCGTTGAAATCGCCCTGACGAACCTCATCCGCGGTGAGCAGACCGTCCTCAACGAGCAGATCCATGTCGATCAGATACGGATTGCCTGCCGCTGCCGAAAAGCACTGGTACGGCGAATCGCCAAAGCCGGTATGACCGAGCGGAAGCACCTGCCAGTAGGTCTGGTGCGCCGCCGCCAGAAAATCTACAAAATCACGGGCAGTTTTGCCCATGGTGCCCACGCCATGCGGCGAAGGCAGTGAAGTGACGTGCGCAAGCACGCCGCTGGAACGCTTAAACATATCCTTCTCTCCCTCTGTCAATGGATCTGTTGTTATTATAGCACAGATGTAGTATTTAACCAAGAACTATCTGCAAATTTGCATATTTTTGTGAAAATTGTGGTCTTTCTGTAAATTTAGCTGAGATAACGGTTGTGCCCGACTATCTCTCTGTGGTATAATATTATGTCTATTATTGCAGAAGATGTGCCGCAGACCGGAGTATTCTGCGGCAGTCTTACTCTTTTTTCGATCCCGTTTGAGGACAGTTTTCCGTACTATAACACTGATGTAAGGGGTTTATCACGCATGAGAATGCGACAAAAAGAAAAACTTGGACGTTCGATTTGCCGCCTGCGCGGACGTTATGCGTTCGAGCCGAAGGAAAAAACGCGGCAAGCTGGCGCGCCCTGTTCGGCAACGACAATCCGATCCATCTGGAGATCGGCTGCGGCAAGGGCCGTTTTGCCATCGGCATGGCCGAGCAGCACCCGGATGTGAACTTTATCGCGGTCGAGCGCGAGGAAGGTGCGCTCATCATGGCAGCCGAGCGCTGCCAGCAGCAGCCGCTGCCCAATCTTCGGTTTGTATCCTTTGACGCGGCTGAGCTGCGCGAGGTATTCGCGCCCGGTGAGGTAGACCGCATTTACCTGAATTTCTCCGATCCATGGCCGCCCAACCGTCAGCGCAAGCGCCGCCTGACGTGGCGTGCATATCTGGAAGTATATGATGAAATCCTGCGTCAGCAGGGTGATCTGTGCTTCAAGACGGATAATCAGCGCTTTTTCGAGTGGAGTCTGCAGGAGATCTGCCAGTTTGGCTGGCTGATTCAGAATATCTCGCTCGATCTGCACAACTCGGACTTTGAGGGCAATGTCATGACCGAGTATGAGGAGAAGTTCTCCGCGGAGGGCTACCGGATTTATCGTCTGGAGGCGCGCCGCCGTCTGCCGGAATTTCTGAAAAAATAAACGAAAGAGGAAGGTTTTACCTTCCTCTTTTGCTTTTTCAAAGTTCCGGTTATCAGTATTGTTTGTTAGTCTCTGCCAGACGGTGGTTGAGCGCTTGCGAAGCGAACGAAATCTTGCCTGCCCGGCAGGGGCACAAGAGGGTAGACACCAAGGTTTCCACCCTCTTGTGAATCACCCCTTTCCTAAGATAGTCTGGCGCAGACCAGAGACCGGCGACCGCTTCGAAAATGGGGAACGGCAGAGGATTTTTTCTTCCGTAGGGGCGCACAGAGTGCGCCCATTTCTCTACCTATTCGCAGTGTCAGATTCCATACTGCTACACATATCATTTCATCTCTGCAGACGCGACACCAAAGTGAATTGCCCGAGGGGCAAGAGAGAGTCCCTTGGAGGATGACAGCGTCGCGCAACTCGTTTGCGCGTTGTTACGGACGGCACCTACGAATTTCACCTATTCGTCAACTCCTAACTCCTACCTTGTGGAATCTCTGCACACGAAAAAAGAGGAAAGCACACGCTTTCCTCTTGCCTGTTACAGCTTATTGTATCCTCTCGGGGTGACGATTGCATCCAGCGGAGTGCCTGCGGCACAGTCCGGGCAGGCTTTGCCGCGCACAAAGTTCTGGTAATGCGGGAAATCCGCGCCGGAGAACAGGCTGACAACCTTTTTTCCGCTCAGCTCGCTGATATTGGAGAACAACGCCGCAAAGCCGGAAACGCGGCCGCCGTAATACTCAACGCACTCCTTCGCCTGCGAGAAGGTCTGACCGGTGGATGCGGAATTGACCAGCACAAGCACATTACGGTGCTCGATCATATGGCGCAGGTTATCCGAGAACACAAACTGACCGTTGACGTTGCTGTCCGGCTCGACAAGATAAATATCCTTGCCGCTGTTGACATTGCCCATGCCCACGCTCGACAGCTCACCGGCGAGATACGCGCCGATGTACTCCGTGCCTTCCATGCACAGCAGTGTATCAATGCTGGTGGACGATAACTGATATGCAATGCTGCGCGCGGCTTCTCTGGACATTGCCATGCTGTGCTTGATCTCGGACATATCAATATAGTAGTTGATGTGCGAATGATTCGTGGCAAAATGCCCGGTATCGCGTCCGCGTAAAGTCGCTTGTTCACACGGGAGGTGATGCGGATCGACTGCTTCATACAAAAACCACCTTTCTTACAGCGCACCCCTATCGGGGAATATCTGAGAATCGTATCTATATTATACCTCAGTCTGGTTCTCGTGGCAAGAAAAAAGGCGCGGCAGCAGACTTCTCAAATTGCACGCCATGCATAGGGTCGGTATGCTGCGCGGCGGTGTAGGCGATGCAGTCCTTGACGAACTCGCCGGCGAGCGCACAGGCATCGGCAAGCGCCCTGCCGTTCAGCAGCGCGCCGAGCACGACCGCCGCAAACAGGTCTCCGGTGCCGGGGTAATACTGCGCGATCCTCTCGTGCAGGCTGATGGTGCCGCCATCCGCAGACAGACAGCCGGAGCCGACCTTCCCGGCTCGTAATCCAGACCGGTCAGCACAACCTGTGCGCCGTAGCGGCTGTGAAGTGCATGCAGCCACTCCTGTGCTTCCGTTTCGTTCTGCGGTGCGGAAGCCGGGTCGCGGTCGAGCAGGATCGCCGCTTCGGTCGTATTCGGCGTGATGATATCCGCAATTTCGCACAACTCGCGCATACGCGTGCACATTTCGGGTGTATAGGTAGCGTAGACCTCACCGTTATCGCCCATCACCGGGTCGATGAACGCCGTGCCGTTTTCGGATTTCAGCCGCAGCACAGCATCCCGCACACAGTCGATCTGATCCGCTGAGCCGAGAAAGCCCGCGTACACCGACTCAAACCGTAACCCTAACCGGTCGTACTGGTCGATAACACGCGGCATAACGCCGGTCAGATCGACTGTTTCCCAGCCGGGAATGGCCATGTGTGTGGAAAAATATGCGGTCGGCAGCGGCACGCACTGGTGTCCTGCCGCCGAAATCGCTGCAATGATCGGCACAAGCGACGAACGTCCGAAACCCGACAGATCGTGCAGCGCTAAAACCTTTTTCTGCATGGATTTGCTCTCCTTCTTACTCTATGGCAACACCGCACAATTAAAGCTGCGGCTTCTTGCGCAGGCTCCGGTCGCGCTGCCGCGGCGCTTGCG
>ENA-OQDA01001089-OQDA01001089.1-human-gut-metagenome-genome-assembly--contig:-NODE-1089-length-10172-cov-1.601991_pt1 | contig 10172 bp, 13 predicted proteins | sample MGYA00242771_ERZ504603 | MGnify/ENA primary metagenome ERZ504603 (study PRJEB26092, sample SAMD00036328) | human gut metagenome | host: Homo sapiens | study: EMG produced TPA metagenomics assembly of...
GTGCCGCCCACAAACATCATCACGTCCCCGATGCCCAAATGAGCACGTGCCCGAAAGATGCGGCTCCAGCAGCATCAGCCCCGCGATCACGCCGAGGATGACGACGAAGGGCAGCACGCCGTAGGCAAAGGTCTTCATGCGCTTATGGTTGATGGAAATGATGTGCGCGAACAGCACGATGACCGCGAACTTCGCCACCTCCGAGGGCTGCAGATTGCCGCCGATGGGCAGGAATATCCACCGCTTCGCGCCGTTCAGCTCCGGCATGAAGAGCACGACGATGAGCAGTACGACCGTGACGGCCATGATGGGCCACGCAAATTTGTGGAAGATGTGGTAATCCACGTGGGACGCGACGAACATCACGACCACGCCCACCGCGGCGAACAGCGCCTGCTGGCGGATGAAGTGGAAGCTGTCGCCCTTGAAGCGGTAATACGCCGTGGCATAGCTGCGCTGAACAGCATCACCAGCCCGAACACCACCAGCGTCAGCACGATGATGGCCAGCGGCCAGTCCAGCGGCGGCTGGCTGAGCAGCCGGATGCGGCCTCGGACTTGCGTTTTAACTTTTTGGCTGCTTCTGGCATCGGGAACCTCCGAAGATACAAAATTGCCGCGCCGGCCGCATCGGCACAGGCTGCTTATTGGGGAATCAGGATACGTAGACAAAAAATACCGCCCAGCACCACGCCCACCAGCGTGATGAAGCTGAACACGGAGACGATCTTCACCTCGCTCCACCCGCACATTTCAAAGTGGTGGTGGATGGGGCTCATTTTAAAAATACGCTTGCCGTGGGTCAGCTTGAAATATGTTACCTGCAGCATCACGCTGAACGCCTCGATCAGGTAGATAACACCCATGAAAAGGAGCAGCTCCGGCCGGCCGATGCCGTAAGCCACGGCCACCACCGCGCCCCCCAGGAACATACCTGCCCGTCATCAGCCCATTAAAGCGGTTTTGGCCGGGTAAAAGTTCCACGCAAGGAAGCCCGCGCAGCCGCCCGCCACGGCCGCGGTAAACAGCGCCATGGTAGTGTTTCCCAAAAGGCTGGCGATAAACATGAAGCCCATCATTACAACAAAGGTGACGCTGGACGCCAGCCCGTCGATGCCGTCCGTCAGGTTGACGCGTTCACCATGCCGATGATGAGGAGGAACGAGAGGACGTAAAAGAACCCAGCCGAAGTCCACGCGCCCAGCAGCGGCAGCGTCACGATGGTGGACAGCGTTCCGTTGAGATACAGCGAGGAAAGGTACGCCCCGGTGATGAGCACCTGCGCCACGATCTTATAGCGCGCCATCAGGCCCAGGTTTGCGCTTTTTCACCACCTTGATATAGTCGTCCACAAAGCCCACCAGGCCGAAGGCGTAAGCCGTCAGCACGCCGATGAACAGCGAGACGCTGGTGCCGGAAAGCCAGCCCCCCAGCAGGCTGGGCACGCTGAGCGCCAGAACCGTATAGCCCAGCACCACGCCCACAAGGACACCCAGATAAAACGTCAAACCGCCCATGGTGGGCGTGCCGTTTTTGCCCTGGTGCCAGGTGGGGCCGATCTCCTTGATGGTCTGGCCGAAGTGAAGCCTGCGCAGCGCGGGGATGATCAGCAGGCCGGAGGCCGCTGTGATCGCCAGCGCGCCGAAGGCCGCCGCCATAAGGGCATATTTTTCCATAATTTACACGCTCCCGGTAATTTTTGCGCGGCCGCGCCGCGTCCCGGCCCGATGCGCACGGTCTTTCCGCTGGGCACCCGGCTTTCTTTTATTTTCAGGCAATGCCGCACAATTCCAGGTGTTGAATCGCGCCGGCAGATTTTTTTGGCAGTTTAAACAAAAAACGCAGCGAATACTTTGCGCATTTGCGAGGCTTTTGGAGGCAACTGCCGGAAAATATGCAAGCGGGGCGACACTTAAGGCGTCAGCCATGAATTGTGCGGCGCTGCCCTAGAACGTCTCCAGCCCGAAGCTGATTTCCAGCGCCTCGTCCATACGGCGCTGCACGTCGGGGTCTATCTGCCCCGCCCGCTCCCGCAGACGGCGCTTGTCCAACGTGCGCACCTGTTCCAGCAGCACTACGCTGTCCCGCGTGAGGCCCCCGGTGCCCGCCTTGATGCCAATGTGGGTGGGCAGGTTGCGTCTTATCCTGCTTGGACGTGATAGCCGCCGCGATCACCGTGGGGCTGTGGCGGTTGCCCACGTCGTTCTGCACGATAAGTACGGGGCGCACGCCGCCTTGCTCGCTGCCAACGACAGGGCTCAGGTCGGCGTAAAATACCTCGCCGCGCTTTACTTCCTTGTGCTCCAATCAAAAACCTCCCTGCGTGAAAAACTTCCTGCTTGCCGGCAAGAATAGCTTTCCCGCGCCGGGAGGCGCTTAATCACATGCGCCAAAACACGGCACATTGTTCCGTTTTTCGCCGCGCTTACAGCACCGTCTGGCCATTCACCACCAGCCGGAAGGAAAGGCCCAGCTTTTCAGCGGCCTTGCGGCACAGCAGCATGCGCTCGAGGAATATTTCAAAATAATCGATGACGGGCGACATACCGGTGTCCAGCTGCAGGTCCAGCACTACGGCCTTTCCGGCGGCGTCCAGCGTGGTGCTGGCCTTTTCCACCGCGTAGTTCACACGGTCGTGGATGTCAAAGGTGGCCTTGTCCCGGTTGCGCACGCGGGTGCGGCGCACGTCCGTTTTGTCAGCCAAAATCAGCGCGGCGGCCACAGCGTTCACGGGGAAGGCCGTGCTTTCGTCGTGGTTGCCGATGGCCGAGCACACGGTTGCGATCTCATCCGCGGGCATGCCCAGCTTGTCCAGAATACGGAACGCCATCACCGCGCCGCTCTGGGCGTGGTCGATGCGGTTAATGACGTTGCCGATGTCATGCATATACCCGGCGATCCACGCCAGCTCCTGCATGCGCCGGGGATAGCCCAGGTCGGCCATGATCTTTTCGGCAAAATGCGCAACGCGCGTCACGTGTGCGTAGCTGTGCTCGGTATAGCCCAGCGCGGCCAGCGCTTCGTCTGCCTTTTCAATGTAAGTGCGGATCTGTTCGTTTTGTTTGATCTCGGTTGGTGTTATCATGCTTTGTTGCTCCCATTTTTCAAATCACAGGCGGCGCGCCATTCCAGCGCGTCGCGCTCCAGCGCCCCAACAAAGGCGTCCTTGCCGTCGCAGTAGCCGTCGATGTCATAAGGGAACCGGGCCGCCAGTTCCAGCTTGAGCGCGCCGTAAGCCGCCGCGCGGGCGGATGGGCGCGCAGATAATCCCGCACGGCCAAGTGCCGCGCAATGGCGTGCACATCGTCCGAGGCAAAAAAGTATGCATCTGATGCGTCCGTTCATCGCCGCCCTTGCGCAGATACCTGCGGCCCGGAATGCCGAACTCGCCCAAATATTCGTAGCCCAACGCCTCGAAATCCGCGCGGCATTCATCGGCCTCCGTGACGGCCCGCACCACCGGCATAATGTCGATGACGGGCTTTGCAGCCAGCCCGGGCACCGCCGTGCTGCCGATGTGATGGATGGCCGTGAGCCGCTGTCCCAGCACCCCGCGATGGCCTGCGCCTCCGCTTCATAAAGGCCAGGCCAGGCTGGGTCGTAAGGCACTACCGTAATGTGCTGCATTCCGGTTCCTCCTTCAGGGAGGCCGATGCCTCGCGCCGCTCCAGCACCACAAAGGCCGCGGCGGTGCCGCCCTCGTGGGTCAGCGAAAGATGCGCCGTCAGGCCGCGCGCCTGCATCAGCGCCGCCGCCCGGCCTGAAAAGGAAAAATACGGCGCGCCGTTTTTCATCCCGCAGCGCCTCAGCCTCGCACAGTGCGAACTCCCTGCAAAGTCCCCTGTGCAGTGCCTTGCCGAAGGCTTCCTTTGCGGCAAAATTGGCCGCCGCCGTCTGCGGGCGCATGCCCCGGTTCTCCAGCAAAGCGCGCTCCGCAGGGCCGTATACCTTTTCCAGAAAGCCCGGCCGCTTGATGCTTCGCGCAACGCGCGCCTCGCTTACCATGTCCACGCCGATGCCCATGATCATCCGCCGCTCCCCCTCGTTTCCCTTCCACACTGCGCTCTAGTTTCAGTATATCCCATCCGCGTGCAAAAAGGAAGCGGAGGAATGTAAAATCCGTCGCTGCAAAATGCAAAAAAGGAAAAGAGATGCCCGGGGAAAAGCCGTGTAAAGTTCTGTTGCTTTACAGCAAATGCAGCCCCGGCAAACGCTTTTTTTCACCGCGCCCTTTCCTTTTATTTTCTTTCATCATATACCATTCCGCCGCTCCGCCATTTCCTCCGCGTCCGGCGTCCTTCTGCCAAAAAGCCATTGCAATCCGGCGCAAAGACTTGTATAATAAATGCGTCAAACATGTTGACTGAGAGAGTACGCGCGAGGTTCTGTCCTCCTGCAGAGAGGGGCGCCGCAGGCTGCAAGCGCCCGGGCAGTGGTTTTCGCGCCGAAGTTCACTCACGAGTGGCTTTGCTGAAGGCTGCGGCTGGTAGGCAGAGACGGGTGTTCCCGTTACAGAACAACAGAGTGTTTGCTCTTGTACAATCGTACGGCAAAAACGTGGGTGGTACCGCGGAGTTTACGAACAGGTAAGCTTCGTCCCTGTCAAAGCACAGGGGCTGGGGCCTTTTTCCTTTTTCCGCTTCGTCCCGCAAAACATACAAAGGAGAGAACGGTATGAAGGAAGCATTGCAAAACATCCGGCAAAGCGCGGACGCGCTGATTGCCCAGGCGGCCGACGCCGCCGCCGTGGACGAACTGCGCGTGCGCTTTCTGGGCAAGAAGGGCGAGCTGACGGCCATTTTAAAGCAGATGGGCCGGCTTTCCGCCGAGGAACGGCCCGTCGTCGGCGCGCTGGCCAACGAGGTGCGCGAGGCCATCACAGCCGATATCGCGCGCCGCACCAAAGAGCTGGAAAGCGCGGCGCTCGCCGCGCGCCTAGCCGCGGAGGAAATCGACGTAACGCTGCCGGGCAAAGCGCCCGCGCAGGGCAAGCGCCACCCTTTCGAGCAGGTGCTGGGCGAGCTGAAGGAAATTTTTCTGGGCATGGGCTTCGACATCGTTTCCGGCCCCGAGGTGGAGCTGGACCACTACAATTTTGAAATGCTCAATATGCCCAAGAGCCACCCGGCCCGGGACACCCAGGATGTTCTATTTCACCGAAAACGTGCTGCTGCGCACGCAGACCAGCCCCATGCAGATTCGCACGATGGAAAAGCAGAAGCCGCCCATCCGCATCATCTGCCCGGGCCGCGTTTACCGCTCCGACGCGGTGGACGCCACACACAGCCCCATTTTCCACCAGTGCGAAGGCCTTGTGGTGGATAAGGGCGTGACGTTCAGCGATTTGAAAGGCACGCTGGAGCTTTTCATCAAAAAGCTGTACGGCGAAGAAACGCGCGTGCGCTTCCGCCCGCACCACTTCCCCTACACCGAGCCGTCCGCCGAAATGGACATGAGCTGTTTTAAGTGCGGCGGCAAGGGCTGCAGCATGTGCAAGGGCGAGGGCTGGATCGAGATCCTCGGCTGCGGCATGGTGCACCCGCAGGTGCTGGAAAACTGCGGCATCGACCCCGAGGTGTATTCCGGCTTCGCCTTCGGCGTGGGGCTGGAGCGCATCGCCATGATGCGCTACGGCATCGACGATATGCGCCTGCTGTACGAAAACGACCTGCGTTTTCTCAAACAATTCTGAACAAAGGAGTGTATAGACCATGAAAAATGCCGATGAACTGGGCGAAAGAGTTCGCCGAATTTGAATGCACTCCCCAGGAATTTGCCGACCGCATGACCATGAGCGGCAGCAAGGTGGAAACCTACGAGTGCGAGGCCGACGACATAAAAAACGTCGTCGTGGGCAAAATTTTGGAGATCGTCCCCCATCCGGATTCCGACCATATGGTAGTGTGCCAGGTGGACGTGGGCCGCGATGCGCCGGTACAGATCGTCACAGGCGCAAACAACCTGAAGGTGGGCGACCTTGTGCCCGCCGCACTGCACGTGGCAAAGTTGCCCGGCGGCAAGGAGATCCGCAGGGGTAAGCTGCGCGGTGTGGAATCGGGCGGCATGCTGTGCAGCCTGTCCGAGCTGGGCCTTACTACACACGATTTTCCAAACGCCGTCGAGGACGGCATTCTGGTGCTGGACGAGGAATGGCCCGTGGGCACAGACGCTGTGAAGGCGCTTGGTATGGACGACGTGTGCGTGGATTTTGAGATCACGCCCAACCGGCCCGACTGTCTGGCCGTGCGCGGTCTGGCGCGGGAGGCCGCCGCTACCTTCGGCGTGCCCTTTCTGGACCACGAGCCGCAGGTAAAACCCGGCCACGGCGATGTGAACCGCTTTTTGAAGGTAGACATTGAAAACCCCGGACTGTGCTACCGTTATGTGGGCGCAGTGGTGGAAAACGTGCGCGTGAAGCCCAGCCCCCGCTGGATGCGCGAGCGCCTGCGCCTGTGCGGCGTGCGCCCCATCAACAACCTGGTGGACATCACCAACTATGTCATGCTGGAATACGGCCAGCCCATGCATGCCTTTGACTATCGTTATGTCAAAGGAGGAAAAATCATTGTCCGACGGGCGGAAGAGGGCGAGACCCTCACCACCCTGGGATGGCAATGTACGCAACCTAAATTCCTCTATGTTGGTCATCGCCGACGAACACCGGGGCGGTGGGACTGGCCGGGATCATGGGTGGTGAGAACAGTGAAAATTGTAGAGGGACACGGTAGACGTGGGTCTTTGAATCTGCCAATTTCAATGGAACCTCCATCCGCCGGACCGCGCTGGCCCTGGGCATGCGGACGGAGGCCTCGGCAAAATTTGAGAAGGGGATTGGATATCCTCAATACCCTTCCCGCAGTCAACCGGGCCTGTGAGCTTGTGGAACGTCTGGGCGCAGGCGAGGGTTTTGGACGGGGTCATTGATCTTCTCAACTATGTTCCCCAGCCTAAGCAGCTGCTTCTTCGTCCAGAAAAAATCAATGCTCTGCTGGGGACAGAGATCGACACGCCGGAAATGATTCGGATTCTCACTGCCTGGGCTTTGGCGCGAGGGAGAGACCATCACCGTTCCGTCTTGGCGTGGAGACGTGGAGCATTATTCCGATCTGGCGGAGGAAGTGGCACGGTTTTATGGCTACAATCAGATTCCCACTACCTCTATGCGCGGTGTCACAACCCAGGGCGGATACAGCCCGGAGCAGCTGCTGGAGCGGACGTTGGGCGGCGTCTGCCGGGGAATGGGGTATGATGAAATCATCACCTATTCTTTCATTAGCCCCACTTATTATGATAAGATTCGCCTCCCCGAAAACGATCCCTTACGCAAGTCCATGAAAATTATGAATCCCCTGGGAGAGGACACCTCCATTATGCGGACCACAGTTCTGCCCTCCATGTTGGAAATTCTCACCCGGAACTACAATTACCGCAATAAATCTGCCCATCTTTATGAACTGGGACGCACCTATTTTGAGCGGGAGGATGGGATGGCCGACGAACCCAAAATGCTCTCTCTGGGGATCTATGGCCCGGAAGAAACCTTCTTCACCTTAAAAGGTGCGGTGGAAACCATCCTGGCCAGTATCCGGGCGGAAGAGGTTACCTATGAGGCTGAGCACAGCCACCCGTCCTATCACCCAGGCCGCTGTGCCAAGGTCTATGTAAAGGGACAGGAAGTGGGAATTCTGGGACAGATCCATCCGTTGGTGGCCGCCAACTATGGTGTGGACACAGAACTGTACTATGGGGAATTGAAGTTCGACGCTCTGTTTGCCAGCCGGGGCTCTGACCCGGAGTACACGCCTCTGCCTAAGTTCCCCGCAGTCACGCGAGACATTGCTGTCCTTGTGGATGTGGGAGCCACAGTGGGTGCGCTGGAGGCCTGCATCCGCACCGCAGCGAAGGGTCTTTTGAAAGATGTTACCCTCTTCGATATCTATCAGGGGAGTAACCTGCCGACAGGGAAGAAATCCGTGGCCTTTAATTTGATCCTGCGGGCTGACGACCGAAGCCTGACCGCGCAGGAGGCGGACGATGAGGTAAAACTTGTTCTGGAAAGCCTGGAAAAAGCCTTTGGCGCTACCTTACGGTGAAAAAATTTCCTGTTTTTAACTTTTTTCCCCTTTACTTTCTCCCGTTTGAGGAGTATGATGTATTTGATAAATTATGATTCTCGTGATTGGGGGGATACCAATGGATTCTGAATTTACCCGAAAATTTCAGGTGGTCCAAGACCGCAACGAAGAGATGAGAGCAACGCTCATGGCTGTCTACGACGCTTTGAAGGAGAAGGGATATAATCCGATCAATCAGATTGTCGGATATATTTTGTCGGAGGATCCCACCTATATCACGAACTATAATAACGCCCGCACGTTGATTCGAAGCTGGATCGGATGAACTGCTGCAGGAGTTGGTTCGTCAATATTTGACCAGCTAACCCGTGTGATAGGAGAGAACGTCCCCTGTTGTCTTAAGGCAACAGGGGACGTTTTTGTTGGAGATGTCGTAGAAAAAGAAGATATTTTACAAGCCGCCTGCTCAGCCTTTGTGTTACAATAAGGACACAGGCATCTAAGGAGGGGCTTTTTCTATGAAACAAACAGTTCGGACTGCTGTCTATGATGAATCTCTGCAAATAGAGGCATACCGCCTGCAAGGAACCCAGCGGCCCTTTCCCAACCATTTTCACGGGTATTATGTCATCGGACTTGTTGAGTCTGGCACCAGGCGGCTTTCCTGCAGACAGCAGACATATCTTCTCCGGCCGGGTTCCCTTCTTTTGCTCAATCCTGGGGATAGCCACGCCTGTACCCAGTGTGGGCCGGAGATGCTAGACTACAAGGCATGTAACCTTTCCCCTGAGCGGATGGAAATTTTGGCAGAAGACATTTTAGGGGAGAAATCCCGCCCCAGATTTTCTTCTGTTGTCATTCAGGACGAGGATATCACCAGTGCTTTCCGTCTGCTCCACAAAATGATTCTGGAGCAGACGGGAACCTTTGAAAAAGAAGCATACTTTCTCCTGTTGCTCACCCAGCTGATGCGGCGGTATCACCATCCCCTTCCCCCTGCCCTGTCCGATTGCCGTAGGGAGGTGGAAACGGCCTGTACTTTTATGGAGGAAAACTTTGCGCAGCGGCTTTCCCTGAGCCAGATTTGTCACCAAATCGGCTTGAGCAAATCTACTCTCTTACGGGCTTTTACCAAGTCCAAAGGTGTCACGCCTTACCATTACTTGGAGAATATTCGTGTTGAAGCCGCGAAAAAGTTATTGGAGCAGGGAATCTCTCCCGCAGAGGCCGCACTTCAGGCGGGATTTTCTGATCAAAGTCATTTTACGAACTATTTCAGCCGGTTCATTGGTCTTTCTCCCGGTGCCTATCGGGACATATTCCGGGAGCAGGCGCACAAAGGAGGCACAAATCTGTGAAATTTGACCGCACCACCCCTGGGCATCTGGCCGCCTTACTTACAATCTTTATTTGGGGAACGACCTTTATCTCTACAAAAATTTTGCTGAAGGATTTTCAGCCGATCGAAATTCTATTGTTCCGTCATTTCCTTTGGGGCGGCGGCGTTGTTCTTGGTCTGCCCCAGGAGAATAAAGGGAACCTCCCCGAAACAGGAGCTGACGTTGGCTGCCGCTGGATTGTGCGGAATCTGCTTGTACTATCTGCTGGAAAACATCGCGCTTACATATACCATGGCGTCCAATGTGGGGGTCATTCTCTCCGTTGCGCCCTTTCTGACGGCTATCCTCACCCACTGGTTTTTGCGGGGAGAAGAAAAACTGCGGCTCCATTTCTTTTTAGGTTTTCTGGTGGCGATCGTGGGAATCTGCCTGATCAGTTTCAATGGAGCCCAGTTGGCCTGGAATCCCAAGGGGGATTGGCTGGCCCTGCTGGCGGCTTTTGTTTGGGCCTGCTATTCTATTTTAACCAGGAAGATCAGCGCCTGGGGATATCCCACCGTTCTGATTACCCGCCGCGTTTTTCTTTATGGCATCCTGTTTATGCTCCCTACCCTATTCTTCTTTGATTTTCGGCTTGGATTGGAGCGGTTGACCATCCCCACCAACCTGGGCGAATTCCCGCCCGTGGCTCCCTCGGCCATTCCCCACCGGTGGCTGGACAAGACCTGCCGTCCCCTGACAAAGGAGGAGATTCACAG
>ENA-OQDA01001090-OQDA01001090.1-human-gut-metagenome-genome-assembly--contig:-NODE-1090-length-10169-cov-1.602968_pt1 | contig 10169 bp, 14 predicted proteins | sample MGYA00242771_ERZ504603 | MGnify/ENA primary metagenome ERZ504603 (study PRJEB26092, sample SAMD00036328) | human gut metagenome | host: Homo sapiens | study: EMG produced TPA metagenomics assembly of...
GTCGTTGACCAGGCTAACGCCGCTGCCGCCGCGAGCGCAGACACGTGTCCCCTGCTGTGGCGCATTAGGGTTTCCCTGAATAAAAACCGTTTTATTATTAATCACCTGAGCCTGAATTGGGCAGCGAAAAGAACACATCTCGCACAAACTTGGCGTCAGGGATGTTTTCCCTTTGATACTCTCCGGAGAATTTCGTGCCAGTGCCCCGGGCGGGAAACTGCCTATCGCACAGGCTGAACAGCCTATACCCACTCCTCGCAAAAAATTACGCCGACTAATGCTCATATAACCTCCTGTTATTAGATATATCCAATAATTATATGGCGTTTAGATTATTTATTTTTTACATCAATCACATTTCATTACAATGCATGACAGCGAATTGACATAAATAAAAACCCATTGTTTATAAAAGATTTTTAAAGTTTCCAGAACACAAAAAAGAAGAGGAAAATAACAATAATGGTTATCAGTTAGATTATTTACAAACCCGCAACTTCAAGATATTTTATTTCCGTAATTTATTTTAACAGTGCGAAATTTATTAATTAATTCTATTAATGCCCTGTTTATCTCAATTTTATTGCGTGCACAATCCAGCTTCGATAATGCCATGGCTGATTATCTCGCTATTTTTGGTATTCTTGAACCAGCGCTAAATTGATCCCGGACATAACTGAACAATGAATGACGGCAAGCAGCAACCTGGTTTTCTCTTCCACGACTACGAGACCTTTGGTACCCATCCGGCGCTGGACAGACCCGCGCAATTTGCGGCTATCCGCACAGATAATGATTTCAACATCATCGGTGAACCAGAAGTCTTTTATTGCAAACCCGCAGACGACTATCTGCCGCAGCCAGAGGCGGTGTTGATTACGGGTATCACACCGCAGGAAGCACGTGAAAAGGGGAGAAAATGAAGCCGCTTTTGCTGCACGCATCCACGCCCTGTTCACCGTACCGAAAACCTGTATCCTGGGCTATAACAACGTGCGCTTCGATGATGAGGTGACGCGCAACATCCTGTATCGCAATTTCTACGATCCCTATGCATGGAGCTGGCAGAACGATAATTCGCGCTGGGATCTGCTGGATGTGATGCGCGCCTGCTATGCCCTGCGCCCTGAAGGCATTAACTGGCCGGAAAACGACGACGGCTTACCCAGCTTCCGCCTGGAGCATTTGACCAAATGCCAACGGTATTGAGCATACCAATGCTCACGATGCGATGGCGGACGTATACGCCACAATTGCAATGGCGCAATTAGTGAAGTCGCGCCAGCCGCGTCTGTTTGATTATCTCTACAGCCATCGTAAATAAGCACAAGCTGGCCGCGTTGATTGATGTCCCGCAAATGAAGCCGCTGGTCCATGTCTCTGGTATGTTCGGCGCATGGCGCGGCAACACCAGCTGGGTAGCGCCATTGGCGTGGCATCCGGAGAATCGCAACGCGGTTATTATGGTCGACTTAGCCGGTGATATTTCGCCGCTGCTCGAACTCGACAGTGACGCCCTGCGCGAGAGGCTTTACACGTCTAAAGCGGATCTGGGTGATAACCCGGCCGTACCGGTTAAACTGGTGCACATCAACAAATGCCCGGTACTGGCACAGGCGAATACCCTGCGTCCGGAAGATGCCGACCGTCTTGGCATTAACCGCCAGCACTGTCTGGATAATCTCAAAGTTCTGCGCGAAAATCCGCACATACGCGACAAAGTGGTTGCGATCTTTGCAGATGCAGAACCCTTTACACCATCAGATAACGTAGATGCCCAACTTTATAACGGCTTTTTCGGCGATGCTGACCGTGCGGCGATGAAAATCGTTCTGGAAACCGAACCACGCAATTTACCGGCGCTGGATATCTCCTTTGTCGATAAGCGCATTGAAAAACTGTTGTTTAATTACCGTGCACGTAACTTCCCGGGAACGCTGGACGAAGCAGAACAGCAACGCTGGCTGGACCATCGCCGCCAGGTATTCACACCGGAGTTTTTGCAAAATTACGCCAATGAACTGCAGTTATTGAGCCAGCAGTATGCGGATAACAAAGAAAAGTTGATGCTGCTGAAATCACTCTGGCAGTATGCCGAAGAGATTGTATAAGTCCCACAGCATGAAAAAACGGAGAATATGTCTCCGTTTTTTTTAGTTAAATGCCGTTATTACGCGACATCTTCATCGTACTGCGGCACCGGGTTGCGGAAGCTTTTGGTCACACAAGCCAGGTAAATCAGACCAATACCGGCCCAAATCAGACCCAGAACCATTGAGCTCTCTTCCAGGTTAACCCACAGCGCACCAACGGTCAACGCACCGCACATCGGCAGGAACAGATACTGGAAGTGGTCTTTCAGCGTCTTGTTACGCTTCTCACGGATCCAGAACTGGGAGATCACCGACAGGTTAACGAAGGTAAACGCCACCAGCGCACCAAAGTTAATCAGCGCCGTCGCCATCACCAGGTCGAAGTTAATCGCCAGCAGCGCAATCGCGCCGACCAGGATGATGTTCATCGCCGGAGTACGCCAGGTCGGGTGCACGTAGCCGAAGAAGCTTTTCGGGAACACGCCGTCGCGGCCCATCACGTACATCAGACGCGCCACGCCAGCGTGCGCCGCCATACCGGACGCAGTACGGTGATGGTGGAGAAGATCAGCGCGCCAACCTGGAAGGCTTTACCTGCCACGTAGAGCATAATTTCCGGCTGTGACGCATCCGGATCTTTAAAGCGCGAGATATCCGGGAAGTACAGCTGCAGGAAGTAGGTGGCAAAGATGAAGATCAGGCCGCCGATCAGCGCGGTCAGGAAGATCGCGCGCGGAATGACGCGCTCTGCATCTTTGGTCTCTTCAGACAGGTTGCTGATGCCATCGAAACCGGTAAACGAGAAGCACAGGATCGTCGCCCCGGTAAGTCATCGGATGAAACATGCGCATCTCCAGACCAGAACGGACGAGTGCTCGCCAGCGTACCCGCGCCTTCGCCCTTCAAATACGCCATAAACAACCATGCCCAGAATCACCGCGATCAGCACTACCTGCAACACGACGATTACAGTGTTGAAGTTCGCTACGGATTTCAGACTACGCAGGTTAAAGGCGGTCATAAAGGCTACCAGCGCCACCACAAACATCCACGATGGGATGGAAGGCACCAGAGCTTCAAAATAAATTTTACGCCAGCAGAATGTTGATCATCGGCGCGAACAGGTAGTCGAGCAGCGAGGACCAACCCACCATAAAGCCAACGGTCGGGCTGATGGATTTCTGCGCATAGGTATACGCCAAGCCGGCAGAAGGGTAACGACGTACCAGCTTGCCATAGCTCAGGGCAGTAAACAGGATAGCAATTAACGCAAAGGCGTAGGCCGTCGGCACGTGACCGTCGGTCATACCAGAGACGATACCAAACGTATCGAACAGCGTCATCGGCTGCATATAGGCCAGGCCCATCATTACAACCGGAACTAACGTAAGCGTTTTACGTAATTCCACGCGAGAGGTGTTTGGAGTAGCGTTATGCGACATGGTTATCCCCCATTACGGCGAAAACCGTCGCGTAAGCAAAAAATTGCCCCATTTTTTGTTAATCCTCAGCGACAACAACTGTCGATTTTTAAGTAAGTATCTATCCGGTACGAAGCCCGGCCTCTTTTATGAATGATTGGTTTGATGCAAAAAAATAACCGACGCGTATTAAAACGTCGGTTAATGTCATTTTTTGCAAGCGGCGTACTTTGCACTAAATTGGGGAGAAATAACAAGAGATTGAAGTAGCCACAAAAGAATATTTTTCTTAACTGATTGATTTATCAGCAGCCGTTTTCACATACACCCCTGCAATAGCACTATTTGCTAAAATTTCATCCCGCCACCAGGCACTGGCCAACCCGGCGGTCTGTTCATTCCAGCCTATCCACACGGGTTCAAAGACAATTTGTGCGACCACTTTTTTCTCAATCAGTGCGCCGCTCTCCAGAAATCGCTGCGCCAGGTAGCGCGGAATATAACCACATCCCAGACCGCTGATTTGCAATTCCAGCTTGGTTTTGAAGTCAAAAACGGTAATAGCTTCCTGATCGTCAAGCACCTGGGAACCTGAGACGTTGGCATGCTGCGCATTGTCGCCCACCACAATGGCGCGAAAACGGCGAATGGTACGACGATTTAACGGTTCCTGTTCCTGCGCCAGCGGGTGATGCGGCGCAACCACAAACACCTGTTCCAAAACTCCCAACCGTGCAAAACCAAATTCGCTCGCTGCAGGGGGGTTCATGCATGGCGCCAACGATAATATCCGCCCGGCCCTGAATGAGGGCATGCCCAGGACGGCGCCCCAGCCACGCCAGCTTTGATAAAATTTTTCCAGGGCGCGTCACGCTGTGGTGTTGATAGAAAGATTCGATGAGTGGGGCCAGCAGTGAAAAGGGAAACGTATCATCTACGCCAATAACCAGTTCATTCTCCCAGCCTTCGTGAAGTTTAATCGCCTGTTTTTCGAGTTCACGGACGGTGTGCAGCACCTCCCTCCCCTTTTCCAGCAGCATCTGTCCGGTGCGGGTGAACTTAGCCCGGTGTCCGCTGCGATCGAGTAGCTGAATATTAAGATCGCTTTCCAGCTTATGGACCGTGTAGCTAAGTGCAGACGGCGTCTTAAACAATTTTGCCGACGCCGCCGCGAACTGCCCTCTTTTTCTAATGCATCGAGGATGATAAGAACGTCCAGCAGTGGTTTCATACTCGCCCCCCTGGCGGTATACAGCGGCACTCTGCTGGATTGTCACTCCATTGGCATCACCAGCGGGTCGGGATACTGGTACTCAAACCCAAGCTCATTACAAATACGGTTGCCATCAATGACTTTACCTTTACCGTTATCCGTACCGCCGCGAAATTCCGGCGGCTCCATCCCCAACTGGCGGGCCATCTGCGGATAGAACACGTTACGCGCCGGATGCATAGGCGCACATATATTATAGATGTGTCCCCCTTTAGGCGCTTGCAGCAGTAACGTGATGGCAGAAACTACATCGTCCAGATGCACCAGATTGACGCCATGATGTCCGTCAGGTGCCGTCTTGCCAGCGAAGAAGCGACCAGGATGTCTTCCCGGACCGACCAACCCGGCCAGACGCAAAATATCCACCGACGTACCTGGCAAATTGTGCAACCAGTCTTCAAGTTCTTTCAGGACACGACCGCTCGCCGTGACCGGATTACGCGCCGTTCCCTCTTTCACTGTTCCTTGAACGTCACCATAGACTGACGTCGAACTGGTAAAAATAATTCGTGGGATGCGGTACGCCAGCGCACTGTCCACCAGTTCCTGCATTGCCTGCAGGTAAAATGCCTCCCCGGGAGCCGCTACGGCGTGCAGGCAGCGTAATGACCAGCGCATCGGCGTCCATCAGTGCATCGAGATCGTCAGCCTCACAGACCAGTTCAGGTTCCAGGCGCAGCGAGTAACTCTCGATACCGCTCATGCGGGCCGCTTCCACCCCATCCAATGTGGTTTTGCTGCCGGTAACCTGCCAGCCTCTCGCCGCCAGCGACATGGCTAACGGCATGCCTAACCAACCTAACCCGACAATTGCGACCTTTTTCATGCCTTCTCTCCTGACTTTTGGCCTATAACGCAAGGCTACGCCAGCCCACGGTGGCTGACAATTCATAGTATCAATATGAAATGAATTAATGATCAAAAAAGCCCTTGCTTTCCGTAGCTAAAGTGGTTTAGGTTAAAAGACATCAAATGAATAAACATTCATCGAGAAAATTTATGACACGCGCTCAATTCAAACACCATCATCACCATCATCCTGACTAGTCTTTCAGGCGATGTGTGCTGGGAGACATTTAAATCTTCCAGCGGTGCATGAGCGTATGAGAAAGCCCCCGGAAGATTTCTTCCGGGGGCTTTTTTTGTGCGTGACCCAAACTGATTCAGACAGGATAACGAGGAATAAAGAATGTTAGACAACACCCGTTTACGCATAGCTATGCAGAAATCAGGCCGTTTAAGCGAAGATTCACGCGAATTACTGGCCCGTTGCGGCATTAAATTAATACTTCACACCCAGCGCCTGATTGCGATGGCGGAGAACATGCCGATCGATATTCTGCGCGTGCGTGATGACGATATCCCAGGTCTGGTGATGGACGGCGTCGTTGACCTCGGCATCATCGGGGAAAATGTTCTGGAAGAGGAACTGCTCAACCGCCGGGCCCAGGGTGAAGACCCTCGCTATTTTACCCTGCGCCGTCTGGACTTCGGCGGCTGCCGTCTTTCGCTGGCAACCCCGGTTGATGAAGCCTGGGATGGCCCGGCAGCGCTGAACGGTAAACGTATCGCGACCTCTTACCCACACCTGCTCAAACGTTATCTCGATCAGAAAGGAGTTTCGTTTAAATCTTGTCTGTTAAACGGCTCAGTAGAAGTCGCTCCCCGTGCGGGTCTGGCTGATGCGATTTGCGATCTGGTGTCCACCGGCGCAACGCTTGAAGCCAACGGTCTGCGCGAAGTAGAAGTGATCTACCGCTCTAAAGCCTGTCTGATTCAGCGCGACGGCGAAATGGCCGAAGCCAAGCAACAACTGATCGACAAACTGCTGACCCGTATGCCAGGGGGTTATTCAGGCCCGTGAATCCAAATACATCATGATGCACGCGCCGAGCGAGCGTCTGGACGAGGTCATCGCCCTGCTGCCCGGCGCAGAGCGCCCTACCATTCTGCCGCTGGCAGGCGACCAGCAGCGCGTTGCCATGCACATGGTCAGCAGCGAAACCCTGTTCTGGGAAACAATGGAAAAACTGAAAGCGCTCGGTGCCAGCTCAATTCTGGTGTTGCCGATTGAGAAGATGATGGAGTGATCTGTTGCCTGATAGCGCTTCGCTTATCAGGCCTACAAGAATTGTCACAATTATTGATATTACGGGTCTTGTAGGCCGGATAAGGCAGCGCCGCCATCCGGCAACACCCGATGATGGAGTAACGACCATGAGCTTCAATACCCCGATTGACTGGAATAGCTGTAGCCCTGAGCAGCAGCGCGAACTGCTGATGCGCCCGGCAATTTCCGCCTCTGAAAGCATCAGCCGTACGGTGGCCGAGATCCTTGAGAACGTCAAAAATAACGGCGACCGGGCGCTGCGTGAATACAGCGCAAAGTTCGATAAAACCGAGGTTGGCGCGCTGCGCGTGACCGAGGAAGAAATCCAGCAAGCCAGCAGTCGCCTGAGCAACGAGCTAAAACAAGCGATGCAGGCGGCGGTGAGAAATATTGATACTTTCCACACCGCGCAGATCCTGCCGCCGGTGGATATCGAAACCCAGCCGGGCGTGCGTTGCCAGCAGGTTACCCGCCCTATCGCTTCCGTGGGCCTGTATATTCCTGGAGGTTCAGCGCCGCTGTTCTCTACCGTATTAATGCTGGCGACCCCGGCGCGCATCGCTGGCTGTAAAAAAGTGGTGCTGTGCTCACCGCCGCCGATTGCCGATGAAATCCTCTACGCCGCGCAGCTGTGTGGCGTAAAAGAGGTGTTTAATGTGGCGGCGCGCAGGCCATTGCCGCGCTGGCGCTGGGCACCGAATCTATTCCTAAGGTCGATAAAATCTTCGGGCCAGGCAATGCATATGTGACCGAAGCCAAACGCCAGGTCAGCCAGCGTCTTGACGGCGCGGCCATCGACATGCCTGCTGGCCCGTCCGAAGTGCTGGTTATCGCCGATAGCGGCGCGACGCCGGACTTTGTTGCCTCTGACCTGCTTTCTCAGGCAGAACACGGCCCCGACTCGCAGGTTATTCTACTGACGCCAGACGCTACGCTTGCCGAAGGCGTTGCCAAAGCCGTTGAACGCCAGCTCGCTGAGCTTTCCCGCGCTGAGACCGCACGTCAGGCACTCTCCGCCAGCCGCTTAATCGTGGCGAAAGATCTGGCGCAGTGCGTTGAAATATCTAACGCCTACGGTCCGGAACACCTGATTATTCAGACCCGCAACGCGCGTGAACTGGTTGATGAGATCACCAGCGCCGGTTCGGTGTTCCTCGGCGACTGGTCGCCAGAATCCGCAGGCGACTATGCTTCTGGCACCAACCACGTTCTTCCGACCTACGGCTATACCGCGACCTGCTCAAGCCTTGGGCTGGCTGATTTCCAGAAACGGATGACCGTACAGGAATTAACCCCACAAGGTTTCTCTGCCCTGGCCTCAACCATTGAAACACTGGCCGCTGCTGAACGACTGACTGCCCACAAAAATCGCCGCTCACCCTGCGCGTTAACGCCCTGAAGGAGCAAGCATGAGCACTGACAACTTTCTCAGCGTCACTGATTTAGCCCGTAAGAATGTTCGCGAATTAACGCCCTATCAGTCTGCCCGTCGTCTCGGTGGTAACGGCGATGTCTGGCTCAACGCGAATGAATACCCCACTGCCGTGGAGTTCCAGCTCAGTCAGCAGACGCTGAACCGCTACCCGGAGTGTCAGCCGAAAGCGGTGATTGAGAATTACGCGCAGTATGCTGGCGTCAAACCGGAGCAGGTGCTGGTCAGCCGCGGCGCAGATGAAGGGATCGAACTGCTGGTGCGCGCGTTTTGTGAACCCGGTAAAGATGCCATTCTCTACTGCCCGCCGACTTACGGCATGTACAGCGTCAGTGCCGAAACGATTGGCGTTGAGTGCCGCACCGTTCCGACCCTTGAGAACTGGCAACTGAATTTGCAAGGCATCGCGGACAAGCTTGATGGCGTGAAGGTAGTCTACGTTTGCAGCCCGAACAACCCAACCGGTCAGCTGATAAACCCGCAGGATCTGCGTTCACTGCTCGAAATGACGCAGGGTAAATCTATTGTGGTCGCTGATGAAGCCTATATTGAGTTTTGCCCGCAGGCCACGCTGGCAGGCTGGCTGTCTGAGTATCCGCATCTGGTGATATTACGCACGTTGTCCAAAGCGTTTGCGCTCGCCGGTTTACGCTGCGGGTTTACGCTGGCGAACGAAGAGGTTATCAATCTGCTGTTAAAAGTGATTGCCCCTTACCCGCTCTCTACGCCGGTGGCAGATATCGCCGCCCAGGCGCTGACGCCGCAAGGGATTTCCGCCATGCGTAAACGCGTAGAGCAGATCCTGGAAGAGCGTCAGTATCTGGTAGATAACCTGAAAACAATTCAGCTGTGTAGAGCAGGTATTCGATTCTGAAACCAACTATGTTCTGGCGCGCTTCACCGCATCAAGTAGCGTATTTAAATCTTTGTGGGATCAGGGCATTATCTTACGAGATCAGAATAAACAACCTTCGTTAAGCGGCTGCCTGCGAATTACTGTCGGAACCCGTGAAGAGAGCCAGCGCGTCATTGACGCCTTACGTGCGGAGCAAGTATGAGCCAGAAGTATCTTTTTATTGACCGTGATGGAACCCTGATTTCCGAACCGCCAAGTGACTTTCAGGTCGATCGCTTTGACAAACTCGCCTTCGAGCCGGAAGTTGTTCCCGTTTTACTGAAACTGCAAAAAGCAGGTTTTAAGCTGGTTATGATTACCAACCAGGATGGACTCGGAACCCAGAGTTTCCCACAGGCTGATTTTGACGGTCCGCATAACCTGATGATGCAAATTTTCACCTCTCAGGGCGTGAAGTTTGATGAAGTATTGATCTGCCCGCACCTGCCAGCGGACGAGTGTGATTGCCGTAAGCCAAAAGTGAAGCTGGTTGAACAGTATCTGGTTGAACAGGCCATGGATATGGCGAACAGCTACGTCATTGGCGATCGGGTGACCGATATTCAGCTCGCTGAAAACATGGGCATTAGCGGATTGCGTTACCATCGCGACACCCTAAACTGGGCGATGATCGGCGAGCAGTTGACCAAACGTGACCGCTACGCACACGTTGAGCGTAATACAAAAGAAACGCAGATTGACGTCAAAGTCTGGCTGGACCGCGAAGGCCGCAGCAAAATCAATACTGGCGTTGGCTTCTTTGACCACATGCTGGATCAAATCGCCACCCACGGCGGTTTTCGTCATGGAGATTGGACCGGATTCGCAAGGGTCAGGGCAGATCCTGTATATAGACGATCACCACACCGTTGAAGATACCGGTCTGGCGCTGGGCGAAGCCTTAAAGCTGGCGTTAGGCGATAAACGCGGCATCAACCGTTTTGG
>ENA-OQDA01001091-OQDA01001091.1-human-gut-metagenome-genome-assembly--contig:-NODE-1091-length-10165-cov-4.841702_pt1 | contig 10165 bp, 10 predicted proteins | sample MGYA00242771_ERZ504603 | MGnify/ENA primary metagenome ERZ504603 (study PRJEB26092, sample SAMD00036328) | human gut metagenome | host: Homo sapiens | study: EMG produced TPA metagenomics assembly of...
GCAGACTATTTCCACATCACTACCAACAATACAATCTACGGTACGGAACTGAAAGAGGATTTGGACGTAAACGTTCCGATGGTGGCCGATATGTCTTCTGATATTTTCTCCCGTCCTATCGACGTGTCCAAATATATCTGTATCTATGGTGGTGCGCAGAAGAATCTGGCTCCTTCCGGTGTTACATTCGTCATCGTGAAGAATGACGCTCTGGGTAAGGTATCCCGCTATATTCCGACCATGCTGAACTATCAGACGCATGTGGACAGCGGCTCTATGTTCAATACTCCTCCCGTTGTCCCCATCTATGCAGCCCTGCAGACATTGCGCTGGATTAAGGCAGAGGGTGGCGTGAAGGAAATGGAACGCCGTGCCATCGAAAAGGCCGATATGCTGTATGCCGAAATTGACCGTAACAAAATGTTTGTAGGTACGGCTGCCAAAGAAGACCGTTCACGCATGAACATCTGCTTTGTGATGGCTCCCGAATACAAGGAATTGGAAGCTGACTTCTTGAAGTTCGCTACCGAAAGAGGTATGGTAGGTATCAAGGGACACCGTTCTGTAGGTGGATTCCGTGCATCCTGCTACAATGCCATGCCGAAGGAAAGTGTGCAGGCTTTGATTGACTGCATGCAGGAATTTGAGAAACTTCATTAATAATATTGTTTTTCACCACAGATTACACAGATTTGCACAGATTGTTTTTATGATTAAACTCTGTGATAATCTGTGTCATCTGTGGTGAGTCTTTTTAATATCATGAAATTATGAAAGTATTAGTTGCAACAGACAAACCGTTTGCCAAAGTGGCAGTAGACGGTATCCGTAGAGAAATAGAAGCAGCAGGTTACGAACTCGTGCTGCTGGAGAAATATGGCGAAAAAGCCAAGCTGCTGGAGGCTGTGAAAGATGCCAACGCTATCATTATCCGCAGTGACATCATTGATGCTGAAGTGCTGGATGCCGCCAAGGAACTGAAGATTGTGGTGCGTGCCGGTGCCGGTTATGACAATGTGGACCTGGAAGCAGCTACTGCCCACAATGTATGTGTAATGAATACTCCGGGACAGAACTCCAATGCTGTGGCCGAGTTGGCTTTCGGCTTGATGGTGATGGCTGTCCGTAATATGTATAACGGTACTTCCGGTACGGAACTGATGGGCAAGAAACTGGGTATCCACGCTTATGGTAACGTGGGTCGCAACGTAGCCCGTATTGCCAAAGGCTTCGGTATGGAGATTTATGCGTTCGACGCTTTCTGCCCGAAAGAAGTAATCGAGAAGGATGGAGTGAAGGCTGTGGGTTCTGCCGAAGAGCTTTACTCTACTTGCGATGTCGTTTCCCTGCATATTCCTGCAACTGCCGAAACGAAGAATTCCATCAATTATGCATTGGTGAACAAGATGCCGAAAGGCGCACTGCTGGTGAACACAGCCCGTAAGGAAGTCATCAATGAAGCCGAGCTTATCCAGCTGATGGAAGAGCGCACCGACTTGAAATACATGACCGACATTATGCCTGCTGCCAATGAAACATTTGCAGCCAAGTTTGCCGGACGTTATTTTTCTACACCGAAAAGATGGGGGCCCAGACTGCCGAAGCCAATATCAACGCAGGTATTGCCGCTGCTAAGCAGATTGTAGGCTTCCTGAAAGACGGTTGCGAGAAGTTCCGCGTAAACAGGAAATGAGATGAATAGTAAGACTACCTATAAATGTTCAGTTCTTTATTTAGCAATAGGTGCTGGTATATTTTCATTAAGTAGTATATTCAGAAATGAATTGTCAGATTTCGCCCTCGGCTTTTGCGAGGGCGTATCTGTTGTACTGATATTAAGTAGTGCTATTTATCTGATAAGATATTTTGTGAAAAAGAAACCTCAATAATCCATATAAAACACTCTCTTATGGCTATAATTAAACCCTTTAAAGGGATTCGCCCCCCTCAGGATTTGGTGGAACAAGTAGCGTCCCGTCCTTACGACGTATTGAATTCTGCAGAAGCACGTGCAGAAGCGGAAGGTAATGAGAAGTCCCTATATCATATCATCAAGCCGGAAATAGATTTTCCCGTCGGTACGGATGAACATGACGAACGTGTTTATCGGAAAGCTGCAGAGAACTTTCGTATGTTCCAAGAGAAAGGCTGGCTGGTGCAGGATGATAAAGAAAACTATTACGTCTATGCCCAGACCATGAACGGCAAGACACAGTACGGTCTTGTTGTCGGTGCCTATGTTCCCGATTATATGAACGGCGTTATCAAGAAGCACGAGTTGACTCGTCGTGATAAAGAGGAGGACCGTATGAAGCATGTCCGCGTGAACAATGCCAACATTGAGCCCGTATTCTTTGCCTATCCCGATAACGCTGCACTGGATGCCGTCATTTCCCGTTATACAGCGGGGAAACCGGTATACGACTTTATCGCTCCGGGTGATGGTTTCGGTCATACCTTCTGGATTATAGACAAGCAGGAGGACATTGATGCCATAACCCAGGAGTTTGCCCAAATGCCCGCTCTCTACATTGCCGATGGGCATCATCGCAGCGCCGCTGCCGCTTTGGTGGGTGCGGAGAAAGCCAAGCAAAACCCCAATCACCGTGGTGACGAAGAGTACAACTATTTCATGGCTGTGTGCTTCCCTGCCAACCAGTTGACTATTATTGACTATAACCGGGTGGTGAAGGACTTGAACGGCATGACTCCCGAAGAGTTTCTGGCTGCTGTGGGCAAGAATTTCATCGTGGAGGAGAAAGGTGAGGATATCTATAAGCCGTCCGAACTGCATAACTTCTCCCTCTATTTGAACGGAAAGTGGTACAGCCTTACTGCCAAACCGGGTACTTATAATGATAACGACCCCATTGGAGTACTGGATGTAACCATCTCCTCCAATCTGATACTGGATGAAGTGCTCGGCATCAAAGACCTCCGTTCCGACAAGCGTATTGACTTTGTAGGCGGCATCCGTGGTCTGGGAGAGTTGAAGAAGCGGGTGGACAGTGGTGAGATGAAAGTGGCATTGGCCCTCTATCCCGTTTCCATGAAGCAGCTGATGGACATCGCCGATACGGGCAACATCATGCCTCCCAAGACAACTTGGTTTGAGCCGAAGTTGCGTTCGGGACTGGTGATTCATAAACTGGACTAAATGAATTGATATAAACTGAAACGGGGATGTCTTCCACTAAAAGACATCCCCGTTTTTCGTTCAGAACTCTGGAAGCTTAGGAGTGTGATGTTTGAAATACAGTTTTCTCATCCACCGGTCAAACAGGATGAAAAGCGGAATGGTCAGAATCAGTAGGAGATAAAAGCAAGGAATCTGGATACTTTCTGACTGTGGGAGGGTGGTGGGCGTAAAGGCTTCCCGGATGCTGTCTCCGAAGTACAGAACCAATCCTGTCCCACTGACACCTATCAAGAAGATAGCAGCGGCAATAGTTGCAAGCAGAATTCTTCTTTCTGATTTCTTCTCGCGCAGACGTATGGCTTCTTCTACCTTCTGCATGGTGCGGTAGGTAAAATTGGACGGCAGGCGGAAAGTAGTCTGTTCTCTTACCGCCTTTTTCAATCCTCTATCTTTTAGTTCTTCGTTCATACTTTTTCTTGTTTCATCAACACATAAATCTTTTTACGTATACGGTGTAGCTTCACTTTTGCGTTGCTTTCCGTCAGTCCCAGGATGAGAGCGACCTCATTCAATGATTTTTTTCTTCATAATAGAACAGGCTTATCAGTGCCTGTTCCTCGGAATCGAGTTGCTCCATGGCTCTGTTCAATTTGGCAATTTGCTCTTCCCCTTCATCATGATCTGCGCTTGTGAGTGTGACCACTTTTTCCCCTTCATTCACACGCATCACGCGCACACCTTTTGAAGGGCGGGCACAAAGGCGAATTTCATCTGTTGGAATGCGAATGATAATACCATCTGAGGAGATCAGAATAACGTCTTCTTCCTCCCGGATTAAACGCACCGCGGCCACATCCCCGTATTTTTCGGTATGATAGTTGATCGTACCTTTTCCGGCACGGGATTGAAGTCGGTAATCTGTCACCTCGCTGCGGCGGCCATATCCTGTCTCACTTACAGTCAAAACTGTACCATCCTCTTTGAGCACTGCCATTCCTACTACTTCGTCGCTCTCTGAAAGCTCAATAGCCTTCACACCACGGGCCGTTCTGCCGAGCGGCCGTGCATCTGTTTCATGGAAGCGGATGGACATTCCCTTCCTCGTTGCAACCAAAAGATCATCTTCTCCACTGGTTAAATGCACCCAGGCAAGCTCATCGTTTTCATCGAGACTAATGGCAATCACGCCGTTTTTCCGAACGTTGCGATAGGCTTCCAACTCCGTTCGCTTGATAATCCCCTTCCGCGTTACCATGCAAAGATACTGCCCCTCAGAAAATTCCGGCACACGAATCATCGCATTGACTTTGACATCTGGCGTAATCGGCAGCAGATTTACAATATTCATGCCTTTGCTCGTGCGGCTTCCCTCCGGGATCTCATACCCTTTCAACCGGTATGTGCGGCCGTCAGAAGTAAAAAACATCACATAATCATGTGTGGAGCAGGTAAACATGGTTTCCGCCACATCTTCCTCGCGCCGCGCCATACCAATCACGCCGCGGCCACCGCGCTTTTGAATTCGATAGGTATCCACCGGCTGACGTTTAATGTAGCCAAGCGTTGTCATGGTGAAGACGCAGGTTTCCTCTGGAATCAAATCCTCAATATCCACTTCTCCACTTATATTTGCAATTTCTGTACGGCGGTCATCCCCGTATTTGTCGCGCAAAACAAGCGCTTCTTCTTTTACGATCTCCAGAACACGAGTTTCAGAAGAGAGAATCTCCATATACTCCGCAATTTTTTCTTTCAACTGCGCCATTTCTTCTTCAATCTTATGGCGCTCCAAGCCAGTCAATTGACCAAGACGCATTTGCACAATGGCCTGCGCTTGGGGTTCGTCAAGGCCAAAGCGCTGCATAAGCCGTTCACGGCCTTCCGGCTGGTCTTTTGAGGAGCGCAAAATCTCGATGACTTCATCGATAAAATCCAGGGCAATCAGAAGGCCCTCCAAAATATGCGCGCGCTCTTGCGCCTTGCGCAGATCATAACGTGTCCTCCGAACGACCACTTCACATTGGAAATCAATATAATTTCGGAGCACTTCCTTCAGCGTTAGAACCCGCGGCTCTCCATTGACAAGCGCGAGCATAATAACACCGAAGGTCGTCTGCATTTGCGTGAAGGTATAGAGCTGGTTAAGAACAACCTGTGGGTTAGCATCCCGCTTCAGATCAACCACCATATGCATTCCCTCGCGGGAAGTATAGTCGTTAATATCTGATATGCCTTCAATCCGCTTTTCTTTTACAAGTTCCGCAATGTTTTCAATCAGGCGCGCCTTATTGACCTGATAGGGGAGCTCGGAAACGACAATTGAAAAACGGCCGTTCTTCGTCTCCTGAATCTCCGCCCTGGCGCGCACAATAATTTTACCTCTGCCTGTTCCATAGGCAGCGCGGATGCCCGAACGGCCCATTACAATGCCGGCGGTCGGAAAATCTGGGCCTTTAATGTGCTCCATCAGCTCTTCCAGGCCAGCGTCAGGGTTGTCGATCAAGCAGCACATGCCGTCGATCACTTCCCGCAAGTTGTGCGGCGGAATATTTGTTGCCATACCAACTGCGATGCCAGTGGAGCCGTTAACCAAAAGATTGGGGAACCGGGATGGAAGAACTACCGGCTCTTTTCTACTGTCATCATAGTTTGGCATGTAATCGACGGTTTCCTTTTCAATATCCGTCAACATAGACATTGCCATCTTGCTCATGCGTGATTCTGTATAACGGTAAGCGGCAGGCGGGTCTCCATCCACAGAGCCAAAATTGCCATGGCCATCTATTAACATGTAGCGCATGGAAAAAGACTGCGCCAAGCGTACCATCGCGTCATAAACCGACATATCGCCATGCGGATGATAATCGCCAAGCACTGCACCCACCGTTGCGGCACACTTGTGATAGGGCTTATCCGGAGTCAGGTTTCTCTCATACATAGTATAAAGGATTCTGCGGTGCACTGGCTTGAGGCCATCCCGAACATCCGGCAGGGCGCGCGAAACAATGACGGACATCGAATAATCCAAGAAGGATTTGCGCATTTCCTTATTCAGGTCTACATCAATAATCTTTTGATCTTCGTAATTCATGTAAGTCCATCCTTTATTATAGAGCTGCCGCAGCCGGGTTTTGTTGCAGCAAATTTAATTTTTGCTCCAATTTCATTGAAAACTTGCTTAGATATCGAGATTCTGAACATATTTTGCATTTTTTTCGATAAATTCACGCCGCGGCTCCACCTTATCCCCCATCAAAATAGAGAAGGTTTCATCTGCCTGCATCGCATCCTCCAGGGTAACACGGAGCATTGTGCGAAACTCCGGATCCATCGTGGTTTCCCATAGCTGCTGCGGATCCATCTCACCAAGGCCCCTTATAGCGCTGAACATCGCAATTTTCCGCCAAAATCTCCGCGATAAATTCATCCCTTTCCTCATCAGAAAAGGCATATTTCACTTTTTTACCTTTACTGACTTTAAATAATGTGGTTGGCGATATAAATATAACCGCTGTCAATCAGGGGGCGCATATATCGGAAGAAAAAGGTGAGCATCAGCGTGCGAATATGTGCGCCGTCCACATCTGCATCCGCCATAATGACAACCTTGTGATACCGAAGCTTAGTAATATCAAACTCATCTCCAATGCCGGTTCCAAGCGCAGTCACAACCGGCATCAGCTTCTCGTTGCCGATTACTTTATCAAGACGGGATTTTTCAACATTCAGCATTTTGCCCCACAGGGGTAAAATCGCCTGGAAGGTACGGTCACGGCCTTCTTTCGCGGAGCCGCCTGCCGAATCGCCCTCTACAATATAAATCTCTGTATTCTCTGGATTTCGGTCTGTGCAGTCGGCCAGTTTACCTGGAAGGGAATTTCCCTCCAGAGCAGATTTCCGGCGCGCAAGATCCCGCGCCCGACGCGCTGCTTCACGGGCACGCGCAGCATCCAATGCTTTTGCATAAATCGCCTTGATCACAGCCGGATTTTCTTCAAAAAACGTCATCAATTTTTCATAGATCATTTGGGAAACCATCTGACCCATGTCGGTATTTCCAAGCTTTCCCTTCGTTTGGCCTTCAAACTGTGCATCTGTCAATTTCACGCTGACCACGGCTACCAAACCTTCACGCACGTCGTCACCGGATAAATTTTTATCATTTTCCTTGAGAATTCCATATTTTCGGCCATAATCATTGAATACGCGGGTTAAAGCTGTTTTGAAACCTGTTTCATGCGTTCCGCCATCAATCGTATGCACATTATTGGCAAAGCTAAGAATGGTTTCATTATAACTATCGTTATACATCATAGCGACTTCTGCCGAACGATCTCCCGCCACAGTAATAAGATGAATCGGCTTTTCATGCAACGGCGTCAGCTTGCGGCTCTCATTAATATATTCTACAAAAGAAGAAATTCCGCCCTCATAGCAAAACTTTTCGCTGACGATATTTTCCGGATCACGGCTATCTGTTAAGGTGATAGATAACCCTGCGTTTAAAAAAGCCTGCTCGCGCAACCTGCGTTGAAGCACTTCATATTCATAAACCGTCGTTTCCAGAAAAATTTCCGGATCTGCTTTAAACTTAATGAACGTGCCGGTTTCATCGGTATCTCCGATCACTGTCAGCTTTGATGCAATATTACCGCGCTCAAAGCGCTGATAATGGATATGCCCATCTTGGGAAACCTCAATCTCCATCCATTCTGACAATGCATTTACAACCGAAGAGCCCACGCCATGCAGGCCGCCGGATACTTTATAGCCGCTGCCGCCGAATTTACCGCCCGCGTGCAGCACTGTAAGAACCAGCGTTACTGCCGGGATACCAGATTTTTCATTGATACCGACGGGGATACCGCGCCCATTATCCCGTACAGTGATAATGTCATTCGGCAATATTTCCACTTCAATATGGGTACAAAAGCCGGCGAGTGCCTCATCAATTGAGTTATCTACAATTTCATAAACAAGATGATGCAGTCCCTTAGGCCCAGTGGAGCCAATATACATGCCGGGGCGCTTACGAACCGCTTCAAGCCCCTCTAGAACCTGGATTTGATCCGCATCATATTTTTCAGATACGGTCGTATCCATCTTCTCCTCTTCCTGCTGTTCTTGGGTCAGCGCCCTTCCCTGTTCGGCAAATTCATTTTTTTCCTGTATATCCAAACCTGAAGCCCTCCAATTTCCGCTGAATGCATCCTTTTCGAATCCATCAGCTTCAGACATTCCCTAACCTAAAATCTTTCTCAAATATTTGCCAATTTATCCATAAACTCTGTCCTCTTCAGCAGCGTTGTGGAAGAAATCTGTGAAATATAAATCATCCTGCCGCTTGGCCTGACATGGCTTGCGCAAACAATAAAGGATTTGGGAAGCTCCATTGATACATTGACCACATCCCCGGCCTTCTCCGCATTCGTCAAATAATTTCTTGTCGATTTCGAAACAGTTGTCGTATCCAAATCAAAAATACCAATAATTTCATCCAGCGTAACAACCGTATCCTGTCCCAAATGCAGATACAATGCCATCGCCCCTTTTCTTTGAATGATACTTGGTTCTCATTTATGCTGTTTCTTCCAAAGATCCGCTATGCAGGGAAAACGTTTTTCCATCACACAAACGGAGTAGGGAAGACGGCTCGCAACAGGTGATAAATACCTGCCAACCCTCAATATGATTCAAAATATAATCCTGCCTGCCCGCATCCAGCTCACTCATGACGTCATCGAGCAAAGCAACCGGCTGTTCCCCTGTGATTTCGCGGATTAACGCCGCCTCACTGAGTTTCATAGAAAGCGCGCAGGAGCGCTGCTGGCCCTGGGAGCCATAGATACGAGCCGATAATTGATCCACATAAATCTCCAAATCATCCCTGTGCGGGCCAACGGAAGTACTGCCATTTTTTAAATCCTCCGCACGGTTTTTCGTTAGCTTTTCGCTTAACTCATAAGCGATCTCTTCTGCTGACCGGCCTTCTATGGAAGAGGCGTAGGCAAGGCTGAGTTCTTCCCTGCCGCGGGATAAACCATGGTAGAAAGCAACCGCGCTTTCCTGCATACGATCTACATAAGAACGCCTTTGATAGATGATTTGAGCGCCCAACATAGCAAGCCTCTCATCCCAAATAGCAAGTGTATCCATTAATTCTGAATGGTAAGCAATATCTTTCAATAATATATTCCGCTGTGCAAGCGCCCGGTTATATTGGCTGAGCAGTGATGCGTAGCGCGGCCTTAACTGGCTCAGCGCCAAATCCAAAAACCGCCTACGCTGTACAGGCCCCTCTTTCACCAAAGATAAATGAGCTGGAGAAAATACAACCGCGCGAAATTCCCCTATCAATTTAGAAGCGGACGGCAATGGTATCCCATTTAAAACAGCATGCCGTTTTTCATCTAGAAGAAGGGTAGCCTCCTGCTCCCGTCCCTCTGCATAAAAATCCATTTCAAGCCGCGCAGCCTCATTTTTCAGCGATATCAGCTCTGCATCTTTTGCACCGCGAAAGCTACGGCAACCGGTAAACATCCAGATGCTCTCCAACAGGTTTGTTTTTCCCTGCGCATTTTCTCCATAAATGATGTTAACGCCTTCCTGCGGATAAATCTCAAGTTCCTTCAAATTTCGATAATGAATCGCGGAAAGCCTGGTCACTTTCATAAGGCCGATACCTCATATTGTTTTTCCTCAAAAGAAGCAACATCACCTGGCCGCAGCTTTTTTCCCCGCATTTGGCACACCTCACCATTCACAGCCACTTCTCCATTTTGAATCACTATTTTGGCATGGCCGCCGGTTTGCACCGCATTCGCCAGCTTTAAAAAAGCGTCAAGGCGGATATATTCCGTTGAAATACACACTTTTTCCGGTGGGAGAGGCTTCCCCTTTTGCACCACCCTGACTTTTACTTTCATAAGCTTATGCTCCTATCAACCTTCAGTTTTCATTTTTCAAACGCACCGGCAAAACAAGGAAAAGGAAGCTATCACCTTCCGGCGGAAGAATCAAAATGGG
>ENA-OQDA01001093-OQDA01001093.1-human-gut-metagenome-genome-assembly--contig:-NODE-1093-length-10141-cov-3.434592_pt1 | contig 10141 bp, 12 predicted proteins | sample MGYA00242771_ERZ504603 | MGnify/ENA primary metagenome ERZ504603 (study PRJEB26092, sample SAMD00036328) | human gut metagenome | host: Homo sapiens | study: EMG produced TPA metagenomics assembly of...
AGGATGGTCTTCCACCCGCTCTTTCCGGGGGTAACCCTGGCGTTTATTCAGGTAAGCGCCTCAAATTGGCCGGAGTCCGAGGCAAATGCCGAGCTGCGGCCCCTGCTGATCAATTACTGCGTTGCAGGAAGAAGTGAGCTTCTTCTGGATGACGGAGCCTACATATACCTGAAGGAAAATGATTTTGCCGTCAGTGAGCAGACTGCCCAGGACGGCTATATTTTCCCAACCAGGCTCTATCAGGGCATTAAAATCTATTTTGATATAGAGCAGCTCTCTCAGAACGCCCAGGAACTGATGTCCGCCTTTGAGCTGGATTTTACTCTGCTGCGTGAGAACTATTGCCGCAGGCAAAAGACCTATATCAACGAGGCGGACAGCACACTTACCGCTATTTTCCGCAAACTCTGGGCACTGTCGGAGCAGCCGTCTCTATTTTATCTGCGCATCTATACGCTGGAACTGATTTACGAACTACTCCATACAGAGCCGCGCCCTTCAAAAACCTGCGGCTTTTATACGGAACTTCAGGTGGGGATCGCCAAAAAAGCAGAACAAATCCTCACCGCAGATCTCCGGAAACATATCCCCGTGCGTCTGCTGGCGGAAAAATTCTCCGTTGGGGAAACCAGTTTGAAAAACTACTTCCGTGGGGTGTACGGCCAGAACATCTCCACCTATCTGCGGGAGGTCCGTATGAAAGCCGCCGCTGAATTTTTAGCGAACACCAGCCGCCCCATTGCAGAAATCGCGGAGCAGGTTGGCTATTCCAATCAGGGAAAGTTTGCAGCGGTATTCAAGAAGCAATTCGGCATGTCCCCGTTGGAGTACCGGCGCGCACAGAAGCTGGCCACACTTTAGGCGCCGCTTCCCATAAAATAAGCACAGACCCTTGAAAGGCCGCCCGCATCCATAGGGTATTGGCCAGCAATGTTTCCCTGGGCGAAATGGATGATGTCCGTGCAGCAGTCCAGCAGCAGTTCCAGATCGTGTGTGATCACATAAACAGTGACACCTTCCGTGCTGAGCTGCCGCAAAACAGCGGCGACCTCTTTCATGTGCCGGTAATCAAGGCCGCTGGTGGGTTCGTCAAAGAAGAGAATAGACCGCTTTGATGCAATGGCAGATGCGATGGCCACCCTCTGTTTCTGCCCGCCGGAAAGCGACATAGGGTGCCTGTCTCTGAACAGGAGGAGATCCAGCCGGGTCAGGATTTCCTCTGCCTGTTTTGTATCCGGCTCCTCCATGCTGATCAACACTTCGTCCAGGACTGTTTCTGTAAAGAGCTGATGGTTTACCTCCTGCATGACCATATAGCAGGTGTTCAGCCGATCTTTCGAACGGTATCGCCTGCCGTTCCAGATTACCTCGCCGCATCGCTTCTCCAGCCCACAGAAGCACCGTGAAAAGGTGGACTTGCCAGCCCCGTTATTGCCAATGATGCCTACAATGCGGCCGGCCGGAATAGTACAATCCTGTATGTGCAGGATTGACGATCCGTGGGGATACGCAAAGCGGAACTGCTTCAGCTCCAGTTCCGTCCCTGTGCATTGCGGTGTTTGCGGCGGTTGTAATTGTTCCAGGGCGAAAGTGCGCAGCCCAATTTCCGTCCGGGCTTGCTCCGACAGGCCATTAAATTCCTCCGCAGTATATTCCCGTGTGATTTTGCCGCCCTTCATATAAATAAAACGATCCGCCAGACCACGGAGATAATAGAGCCTGTGTTCCGATACGATGATGGTTTTCCCTTGGCTTTTCCAGAAAGCCAGGGTTTTCCGCAGGTCGGAAATGGATGCCGCATCCAGATTGGAGGATGGCTCATCCAGTACCAGTACCTCCGGCTCCATGATCGACACGCCGGCGCAGGCAACTTTTTGTTTCTCTCCTCCGGAGAGGTGGAAGATATTCCGGTCCATCAGCTTTTCCAATCGGAAATCACAGACCGTCCTCTCCAGCCGCGCCCGGATTGTTTCTGCAGGCTGGCCCAGATTTTCACAGCCAAAGGTGATCTCGCTGGTTGTATCTACATTAAAAAACTGGGAACGCGGGTTTTGGAACACGCTGCCCACGATTTTCGCCGTATCATAGAGCGGTTGTTTTGACACTTCAGCCCCGTTGACCCACACGCCGCCGCTCATCTTCCCTTCGTAATAATGGGGGATCAGGCCGTTGATCAGGCGTGTGATCGTGGTTTTTCCGCAGCCGCTCTCGCCGCAGAGCACAGCAAACTCACCGCGCTTGATCTGAAGCTCAATGTCCCGAACACCACCGGTATGCTCCGTTTCTTCTCCATAAGAGAAGGTCACATGGTCAATCTGAATCATCCTCTGACACCTCCCCAAAAAGCGATCTGCGGCTGGAGCAGAAACAGAGCGAAGCAGGCGACGCAGAACAGCGCTGCCATAAGATCCTGTGCATGAAACCCAATCCGGCACAAATTGGTACGCCTTCCCGGAGCTCCAAGGCCCCGCGTTAAGGCGGCAGCGGAAAGTTCATCCCCGATTTTGACCACGGATACAATAAGCGGTACCAGCCGGTACTCGACCATCAGGAACGGGTTCTTTCCTCCGAAGCGTATCCCGCGCATCTTCATAGCGTCCCGGATGGCCTGATACTCCTCGCTGACGGTAGGAAAGAAGCGGAAAATCACCGACAGCGGGATCACGATCTTCTCCGTCAGGTGCATCCGCTCCATGGCGCCAATGAATTCGCTCACCGATGTGGACGCAATCAGATAGGCACCCATCATGATACCGGGTGCAAAGCGGGTCATGATGGATGTGACCGCCAACAGAACAAAGGAGGGGAGCCCGCTTGCCCAAATCAGCGCCACCCGCTCCAGCGCAAAGCAGGCCGCGTACAAAATCAGGTACTTTGCCGCCGTCTGAAAGCGTCGCTCGGAGAGGATCAGGATAAATGGGACAAGGCTCAAAAGCGGCTTTACCAAGTTCATGATCCCTTCATTGCTGGTACTGAACATCAGGGTGGTGATGGTCAGCAGGAGAAGCAGCTTGGTGCGCGGGTCCAGCTGGATGCCTTTCTTGCTTCCTGTTACTATGGGGTATGACGCGCTGCTCATTACGCAATGCCCGCCTTGGCAAAGTGCTTTTTCAAGAGGGCCTTGCCCAGCAGTCCACCGGAAATGGCGAACACAAAGATTCCTGCAATTACCAGGATTATGCTCCACATCGGCATGACAGCCATTACCTGATCCGCATATTCCTCTCCGAAGCTGGCCGCAAAACTCGCCCAGGAGTCTTCCACCATAAAGTACATGGGGATATAGGTACCCACCATCCAGAGGCTGAACACCGCATACCCCAGCAGGCTCTTCTTGGCGCTCTTATAGCCGCCGGATTTCAAAATCAAATCACCCAGCAGTCCAAAAACAGCCCCCAGGGGGAGCGCCCCAGCAAGCCCATGCCGGTCAACCCCATCAGCAGGCCGCTCAAAATGCCCATAATGGTGACCATCCCGAACTTTTTCACCCTTGTCAGGAACAGCATAAATGGGATGCCGGTGATCAGCGCCCAAAGCGCCCCCAGGACGGGAAGGAAAATTGGTACAAACCCGATGGGAATTGCGACACAGCAGCCGATGACAAAATACAGTACTGTGAACAGCCCAAGGTTGATCAAATCTTTTGCCTGAATCTTGTTGTTCATAAGAAACACCTCCGCATTCATTGGTTAGCTCATTCTAACCCCGTCATAGAATACCATACCCGGACTGGCGTTTCTACAACTGAACAGCTTTTTAGCTCCAATCAACATCGAGTTTTAAATTGACGAGCCAGACTCTTCACGCCTATAATATAGCAAAAAGCAATTCTTTTCTTGCGGAGCCAAGAGGAGGACTCACCCATGAACATTGATGAGATTATCCGAAAATGCGTCGAAGTTCCCGGAATATCTATCGAACGGGGAGAATACAGCGCGGGGCTTTTTCTAAATGAGAAGGACGGAAAAGGCTTTGTAACATTTTTTCCGCTATTCCCGGGACTGACACTGGCTTATATTTCAGTAAACGCTCCGCTCTGGACAGCACCGGATTTGCGAGGAGAGGGCTCTGATGAAAAAGGCCCGCTGCTTCTGAACTACTGCGTAACTGGGCGCTGTGAGATCATTCTGAATAACGGAAATTTTGTGTATGTGACGGATGGGGATCTGTCTCTGACAGAACATTTTGCTCAAAGGCAGTATGTCTATCCACGCCGCATCTACGAGGGGCTGGAGTTCTTCGCAGAGCTTGATACGCTTGCGGCGCAGAGCGTATGGCTTCTGGAGGAATTCGGGCTTGACTTTCACTGCGTTGTGGAGCGGTACTGCCGGAATGGAAGCACCTACATCTCCAAGGCTGTCCCCGACGCGGAAGAATTGCTGAAAAAACTATGGTCACTGTATCATGAGCCTATGCCCTTTGCTGTAATGCAGATGAAGATCTATTCCCTGGCGCTGTTTTCTCTGCTGATGGAGCAGACGGAAATCCCTCTGTCCCAGGTCTGCGCCTATTTTACGGAAACGCAGGTGAGTATTGCAAAGCAGGTCGAACAGATTATCACAGCCGACCTGCGGCAGCATCATCCGGCCTGGGAACTGGCCGCGAGGTTTTCTATCAGTGAAACCAGTATGAAGAATTATTTTCGCGGTGTCTTCGGGCAAAACATATCGGCGTATCTTCGGGAGCTCCGAATGAGAAAAGCCTCGGAATTGCTGACGGGCAGCCGGCTTTCGGTATCTGAGGTGACGGAACAGGTCGGATACATCAACCAGAGCAAATTCGCCGCGGCATTCAAGAAGCAATTCGGCATATCCCCGTTAGAGTATCGGCGCAGGAGGCACTTGGAGCGCCTTAGCCATGAGAAACTTTGACGGACAGAACACACAAATATCTCAAGATTTTACAGCATCCAACTTGCCCGGCTCCAAAAATCAATGTTATAATATCCGGGAGGTGGTGTCTGTGGAATTAAACTTTGAAGGCGTAGTTGTTGGCGTGATGTCCCTTGTGATCATTGGAGCGTTCCATCCTCTGGTGATCTGGTTTGAGTATCACTTCACGCAGAGTATCTGGCCAGTATTTTTGATCGCGGGCCTGCTCTGCCTGATCGCCGCGCTTTTCATCCAGGGCCTTTCTCTGTCCTTCTGGGGCTGCTGGGTGTTGCCTGCATATGGAGCATCCGGGAACTGAAGGAGCAGGCCCGCAGGGTGGAGCGGGGCTGGTTTCCAAAAAATCCAAAGCGGAAATAGGCAGGGGGCCTGCCTATTTCCATCCTCTTGACAGAGTGCGTATGGTTTTATATAAATTTATCCCGCGGTTAGCAATGACTAACCGCGAAGTACATCCTATTATGCAAGCAAAATTATGATAGAAAAGAGGACAGATTATGTTCAATCACCTGGAATCCCTGGGAACGCAGGAAAGCCCCGTCAAAGTCGATCTTCTGCACCTGGACCCTACAGACCCGGACGGCGGATGCTGCTGCAGGAAAAACAACGGCGAACATTGCTGTGGGCGGCACAGCCACACGCAGGAGCAAACGGAACGCTAAGGCCGGTGTGATTCCATGCAAACATCGGTTATTTATGGTCTGCTGATCCCTTTTGTGGGCACCTCGCTGGGGTCCGCCTGCGTCTTTTTCCTGAAGAAAGGTTTGGGGGATCGGGTGCAGCGGGGGCTGACCGGCTTCGCCTCCGGCGTCATGGTGGCCGCGTCGATCTGGAGCCTGCTGATCCCCGCCATGGATCAGTCCGCCGGGGCAGGGACCTGGGCCTTCCTGCCGGCGGTCATTGGCTTTTGGGTTGGTATTCTCTTTCTGCTGGGGTTGGATCATCTGATCCCTCACCTCCACCAAAAGAGTTCCCGCGCGGAAGGGCCCCATACGCAGCTGCGGCGCTCCACCATGATGGTACTGGCGGTTACCCTCCATAACATCCCGGAAGGAATGGCAGTCGGTGTGGTCTATGCGGGCTATCTGGCCGGAGACGGTCAAATCACCATGATGGGCGCTCTGGCCTTATCTCTGGGCATCGCCATTCAGAACTTCCCCGAGGGAGCGATTATCTCCATGCCCCTGCGCGCGGAGGGAATGAGCAAGCCCTGGGCTTTCGCAGGAGGCGTACTTTCCGGGGCGGTAGAACCGCTGGGCGCCCTGCTGACGATTCTGGCCTCAGGGCTGGTGGTTCCGGCTCTTCCATATCTTCTGAGTTTTGCCGCCGGCGCTATGATCTATGTGGTGGTGGAAGAGTTAATCCCTGAGATGTCCCAGGGAGAGCACTCAGATGTGGGCGCGCTGACCTTTGCTTTGGGCTTCACCCTGATGATGGCCCTTGATGTGGCACTGGGATAGAGACTCCCGCATAACATGGAAGCGGAAGGGGGTACCCCCTTCCGCTTCCGTGTTTTTCACAGTATATTAAACCTAGGATTGCTTCTTGATTCGCTGAATCGGGTCGGTTGCTGTTGGAAGTTTATTACAGTACAGGCCATAGAAATCGTCCCGAGCGAGGGTGTCCAGCCACACCGCGGAGGGGCAGCAGACCCGCTCGCCCTCTTGGCTGCTGTGCAGTTGGGTGCAGGCCGGAAAGAGGATCAGATCCCCGTTGGACACATAGAAATCGCACAGCTCCCGGCACAAGATCTCCTCTGCCACCCGCCGGGCCGCCCACTCGGGGGCAGAGGTCCGCGCGCACAGATAGGACGGGATCAGCACCGGCCCCTCTTGGGGCGTGCGGAGGAAGGTGCTCTGCCCATCCGCCCGCAGTGCGTAGAGAGAGGGCACCAGGGCGGTACGGGCCTGTCCCTGGCGCACAGTTTGAAATGCTCCGATGGGCATATCCGTTACAAAGCTGCGGTCCAGCAGGCCGGAGGCTGCCTCCCGGCCCCATGTTTCCCAGACAACCTTTACTACCGTCTTGACCGGCCAGCAGTTGTTGACTGCCCGCCGCAGGCCAGCCCGTCCCAGTCCGGCAGCCGCATCTGCCTCGCATATGCCCCAGCTCGCGGGTATAGTAGACCAGAGGGATGGCCGCCGCGGGCAGGAGTTTGTCGGCCCCGCCGCACGCGTCCAGAGCAGGACTTTCCCGCAGGGAGACCCAATCTGCCGCCGGGTACAGCTCCGGTTCCATCTTGGAAAAAATGGCCCGATCCTCGAACACCTCCAGATCCGCCGAAACGATGAGGTCTGGGAGCACCGCATCCGGCCGGGCCAGATACTCCGACATATGCTCCGGGTATCCCAAGCCGAAAAAACGAACCTCCAGCTCAATGTCTTCCCGGTGCAGCCGCCCGGCCAGCTCCTGCAAAAACGCCTTTTCCTGGCGGTGCAGGACGCAGATGTGGTTCCAATAAAGCAGAATGTGTGTCATGCCAGATGATCTCCTCTCCGAAGCGATGCCTGATAGGTTTGTTGCCGGCGGTACAGCTCGCCTAATTCCATATAGAGTGCGGCCTCCTGTGGGCTGCGCTCCACCACTGCAGCCACCGCGCCGCCCCCATGACGATGCGCCGCCGGGACATCAAGGCGGTGTGCGGGTCATGGGTGACCACCAGCACCAACTTGTCATGACGCTGAAGCAGGCCCAGCGCCCGCTCTTTGTCGATGCCGGCGTTCTCAATCTCGTCGATGAGGACAATGGGGCTGTCGCAGAGCAGGGCGATGTCGGCGATCATCAGCGCCCGGGACTGGCCGCCGCTGAGCTGGTTCAGGCTCTGGCCCAGGGCAACAGGCTCCGGGGTGATCTCATTGGCCAGGGCCAGCACCTCCACCGGCGGGGTCTCCTTCCCCCTGCACTGGGCATGGAGGGCCAGGAACTCTTCCACCGAGGCGTCCAGCACGAAGCGCATATTCTGCCCCAAGTGGGCCACCAGTTGGGAAGACAAGGACTGGCGGCGTTCCGCCGGGATCTCCACGCCGTCCAGGAGCACCCGGCGGCGGGTGACCGAGTCCCCATGGGCCAGCTGCTCTACATCCTTGATGAACCGGGACTTCCCGGAGCCGGTGTTGCCCACGATGGTACACAGTTCGCCCCGCTCCAGGGTGATGCCCTGGAAGGGTTCCGGCTTCCCGGTCTTGTCCCGGCCGGGAAGAATGGTCACAGACTGCATACTTCCGCCTCCTCAAAGTTGATCTTGCCCACCACGCCCTGCTGGAATGCGCTGCCCACACGCTGCTCTCCCACGCAGTAGGAGCAGACCCCGCTGGGCATGGTGTGCCGCAGAATGTCCCCCTCAAAGCTGCCGCACGCAGGCCGGTCCAGCAGCCACCGGGCCAAAAGGTCGGTTCCATAGCCCGCCAGACCGTCCACCGGAAAAAGCGCCGCTCCGGGGTTGATCTGCCGGATCTGCCAGGAGATGATCTCCAGTTCCGCCTGGGAGACCATGTCGATCTTGGTGAGCACCACAAAGTCCGCCTGGGTGAGCATTGGGCCAAGCTGTCCCGACGCCCGGCAGCTGGCGGTGCAGTCCAGCACACATCCGGCCGTCATGTGCTGCGTGGCCGGGGAACAGCGGTGGCAAAGTCCGGCAGTCTCGATGACCAGGGTGTCCCGCTTCAATCGGTCCGCCCAGTCCCAGAGCTCCGGCAGGTTGGAGACAAGAAAATGATCCGGGCAGATGTCCCCGCTCAGACCCGTCACACAGGGTAGCCCCATGCGCTGAAAGAGCGCCCCGTCCCCGGTCTTCAGGCAATCGATCTTGCAGACGCAGGGAGCGGTGCCGCCCTCTTCCAGCAGGGGAAGCAGGGCCTTCAGCGCCGAGGTCTTCCCCACGGCGGAAGCCCCGGAAAACAGATAGACATGGCGCGGCACGGCAGTTCCTCCTCGTATTGAAATCGGTTAGCCATAACTTACCACAGGAAACACAAGTTTGTCAGTACCAAGTGAGACTCCGGCAATCTCGATTGATACTTGACGGACGCCTCCGAACCCGGTAAAATATACGCCAGAGGTTAGCAGTAACTAACCAGAGAGGAGGGGTATTTTGGAGCAGGTGGAACTGGAACGGAGGCTGGCACAGTCGCCTCTTCTGGCAGGGGTCTCCCTGCCGGCGGAGCAGGCGCGCGTCCAGTCATTTCCGGCGGGCCATATCCTCAGCGACCGGCCCGGCGGCGTGCCTCCCGTAGGGCGTGATCCTGTCCGGGCGGGTAGAGGTCTACTCCGTGGCCCTGGACGGCAAAGATGTCCAGCTCAGCACGCTCCCTGCCGGGGAGTGCTTCGGTGTCTGCAATCTGCTGGCCGGCGCTGAACTGGAAACGGTCCTGCGCTGCGGGGAGGAAACCGAAGTCTTTTATATCCCTAAACCCGTACTGCTGGCGTGTATGGAGCGGGACGCCGGATTGTCCCTCCGGTACGCGGAGCTGTGCAACCAAAAGCTCCAGTTTCTGCTCCGGCGCATCGAACTGCTCACCATGCAGTCCTGCCGTGGGCGGGTCATCGCCCATCTGTTGGCCGGTCAGGACAGGAACGGGTGTGTGAAGCCCACCGGCTCCCGGGAGGACCTCGCACGCCAGCTGGGCGTCAGCCGGGCGGCGCTGTTCCGGGAACTGGCGGCCCTTCAATCCATGGGCGTCCTGCGGTCAGAGGGAAATCTCCTCACCGTGCTGGATACGCCCGCGCTGGAAAAGCTGCTCTACCACCCCTCCCGCACCAAATGATCAGGAAAGGAAGTACCGTACCAATGAAAAAACTGCTCTCTCTGTTTTGCACACTGTCCCTGTCTGCCGCACTTCTGGCCGGATGCTCCGGCGGAAACGGCAACACCAATGCAGCGGCGGATGGTGCGGAGTCCACTTCTCCGACCTTAACGGAGCCGGAAACTACGTCCCAGCAGGAGACGGCTGCTCCGGTGGATGTCAATGTGATGGCCCTCAAGGGGCCTACTGCCATGGGCATGGTGGAATTCATGAGCCAGGCAGACACGGGCGAACTCACCGACAACAACTATCACTTCAGCATCACCGCGGCCACCGATGAGGTCTCCGCCGCTCTGGCCCAAGGGACTACGGATCTTGCTGCGGTCCCGGCCAATCTGGCTTCCGTCCTCTATAACAACACCGAGGGCGGCGTGCAGGTGCTGGCCATCAACACCCTGGGTGTGCTTTACATTGTAGAGAGCGGCGATACCGTCCACTCTGTGGAGGATC